>Ga0210388_10000477_pt1 | contig 32924 bp, 52 predicted proteins | sample IncBWC19OmetaG_FD_155485 | JGI IMG/M metagenome (GOLD analysis project Ga0210388, IMG submission 155485) | Forest soil microbial communities from Barre Woods Harvard Forest LTER site, Petersham, Massachusetts, United States - Inc-BW-C-19-O ...
CTATATTTAAAAAGGATATTAATAGAATTAATACACTAAGAGATAAGCTAAATAAACAAATATCAAGTCTATTAGATGTAATGAATAAAAATGAATTAGTATAATGGACACAGAAATCACACGAATTAAAAGACAGGTTAGTTTCGATTTAAGACATATTAATCTTGCCTTTGATCAACCATTGGAACAGACCACAATTGATATACTTGAGAATATAATAAAAACATATGCTAAGTGTATAAGAGAAGATGAATTAGCTACTAATACAATAGATAGTTTAAAATCAATGGTACATAATTATACAATGAGATTAGATATGTTATCAAATAGAAGCGAATATGTATCATATTCTAATTATGTAAATGACTTATTAGATAATTATATGATGATATGTGAAGACTTAGAACTATTTGAGTCTTGTACTAATCTTAGAAATATAAGAAAAGCCTAATGAATGATGTAATCATAGACCACGTTATGAAATCAGAATCTTTAAATAACTATATCAACTTCCATTTTAGGAACAAGGATATAAATTTAAAAAATGATTTCAAACAAGAATTTTATCTAGTTTTATTAGAATATGATATAAAAGAATTGAAAAATATATATAATAGAGGTGGTATAGAAAAGTTTTGTATGCAGATATTAAAGAATAAACTAGAATCTAAATCAAATATATGGTATAAAGTTTATATATCAAATGGTTTCTGGGATATAAACTTTCTTAAAACATATGACGAATATAATGAATTTGATTCTCTTCCCATAGAAGATGATATCATAATCAGAAAGGAAAAAGAAAGATTAGAGGATAATAGGATAGAAAGAATAGAAAATATTTTATTACATACAGAACCAACCAGTTCTTTATTATTTAAACTAAAGTATTTTAAAGGTTATTCTTATAATCAATTATCAGAAATGACAGGAGTAAACTATCAAGTTATTAGGAATAAAATAAAAAGTGTATTAGAAGTAATTAAAGGAAAGAATATATGATTTATACTATTATAGAAGAAGTTATTAAGGATGTTAAATATATAATAAGAGATGGTAACGGTGGTTGGATAGATGGTGTATTTACATTAGATTTTAATTTATATATGTATAGGAGATGTATAAAATGTAATGTAAAGTATAATGAAGAACTGATAGCAGTTGATGAAAATATGTATTCAGAGTGTAGTAAGTGTAAAAACATAAGTAAATTATATAGACCAAAGATTAATTCTAATATATTAAGTAAATATTTACAGGATCATCCAGAATTAACAAAGGAACAAAAAGAAGAATTATTAACATATTTATGATTATAACATTATTAAAAGTATTTATATTAAGTTGGGTTATAACAAAGATGGAATACCTACAATGGTTATTAGATTTAATACCTAATTGTTTATTTAAGTATTTCTTAGTAGTAGTAACAGGTTGTTTAATGTGTTGTTCCTTTTGGACATCACTTATTATGACACATAATATTTGGTGGGCTTGTTTATCTTCTTATATAGGCTTTTGGTATAACAAAAAGATAACACCACACGAAATAAAAATAAGTTTTAAATAATGCAAAACAAGAAAATAGAAAGGAAAATAGAAAAGAAAGTTGAAATTATTAAGGAAGTAGTATTCTTTAACCCTGATATAAAAGAAATACAAACACTAGCAAAGGTGGTTAATCCATCAGTAGAGCAAATGGATTCAATTTATAGATTATATAAAAAATATATAGATAAAAATGCTACACCTTATTGTTTAAGTTGCCATACCTCATCAAATAGTATTGTAACATATTTCTGGAAGGTAGTGGCACTAGATACAAATAATTTAATAGAAAAAAAATAAAAACAAATATGAATTATCAATTAACAACAGACAAATTAGTTATCATCGCTACTGATGACCAAGGAAGAAGAACAACTTATTATGTTGCTGATCTACAACCAAGATTAACACAGCTAACAACTAATAAAGCAAATGATATTACAAAGTTCAATGAACAATTGAGCCAAAGATATGATTCTAATATCGCTTTATATACCGCTTTAGTAGCAGAAGCAGCAACATTAACCGCTTAATACCACGGGGTACAGAGGGAATATGACTAAAAAATGACAAAATGACAGTAAAATGACAATAGAAACAGAAATTGCAACCAGTTTATCTATAAACTTACAATGTGATTATGATGAAGAAAAACAGAAATTCATTATAAACATTGATGTTAATGATAAAACCGCATCAGTTGAAATATATCCTGATTACTTAGATGGATTAAATCTATTAGGTAAAGGTATATTTAATGTAATTGATGAGACGCTACGCAACACCGTAGCGGCATATTTAAAACAAATAGTAAATGAAAAGGAAATATAAAATGACAACAGAGACACAAGTTACACAAATTACAAATAGTATAAATAATATACTACAAAGAGATTATAAATTAAAGTCTCTTACATATATTAAGAAAACATTACTATGTAAACAATTGGATGAATATTATCAAATTAATGATATATTTAAAGATTTCTCAATTTTTTTATATGAGGATGAATCAATAGGATTTTTTGTAAACCTATCAACTAAATCTGTGGATTCTGATAAAGAAAAAACCGTTATATTACCCAATGATTATAATAGTTTTGAAGAAGTTATTAACTTTATTAATGGATACTTTGATGATGTTTATTTTTCCATTAGTTATTTAAGAGATAAAAAAATAAACATAATAATTGAAAAGGAAATATAAAACAACTGATATAATTCAGCAGTTAGTTAAGATGAGGTTAGAGAAATCTGCCAGTAGCCATACTATGTTATCATTTCTTATGGAAGAATTAGGTAAGGCTAAGACACAAGCCTATCAATTAATGCAAAAAGCTGATAAATATATCACAGATATATATAAAGACCACGCTATTGATGCACTAGAGAGAGCAGTTGCTGACTTAGAAGAACAAAAAGAACGTGCAAAGAAAGAAGGTGATAGAAAATTAGAACTGGAAATAAAAAAAGAAATCAATAAGATACAAGGATTATATGTTGAGAAGCACCAAATTGATGGTGTGATAAAGATTCCAGATACAATAACCTTTATCTTACCACCAGATAAAGATGAATAAGAAACAAGCAGAAGAAATTAGTAATGAACTAAATAATTGGTTTAATTATTTTGATATAGATTTATGTTCTGAATTCAAATTCACTCAATATATCTATGTTTATTACCTGATAGTTTGTGATGGTAAACCTAAGAAGAAACAATTGGGTACATTCGGTGATACTAGAACCTTAGATTATATTACTACAAGAATAAGTGAAATTATGTGTGATCATAATATTAAACAAGGTGATAATTGTTCTTATAAAGACTATATCATTCATTTAAGAGAGAGTAAAATAAATAAAATAATAGATGACTAAGAAAGAAGCAGAAGAAATTAGTAATGAATTGAATAATTGGTTTAATTATTTAGATATAGGTATAGTTTCTAAAGTTAAATTACATAAATTAATAGACCCAGGATATAAATCCTATTGGGTTAAGATTTATTATATGAATAATTTATGCGCATATTTTCACGATGATAAATTAGTTAATATTATTAAACATATTGAACTTCTAATACACGATATTATTAAAAAACTATGCCTTCTAATACACGATTTTATAAATTATAAAAATTACAGACATCATATAGATAGAGATAGTAAAATAAATAAAATAATAGATGAATATGAATAGAGATAAATTAAGAGAAGAAATACAACAATATTATGCAAGTGGTGAAGACAAACTTCTTGAGTTTTGGCCCGTTGTAGGACTTACATATGAAACACCAAATGATATATACTTTGATATTAGTAGAGATAATAGGTTTACTGATAAGTCTTTTGAGATATCATCAAATGATTTTAATAATGTAAAGGAAGCAATAAATCATTTAAATAATCTAATGCTATCAACAATAACAGAACCTCAAGATATATGGGATTACTTTCAAAAAGATAGTTATCCTATACTATCCGTTATAAGGAATGTAAGAATAAATAAAATAATAGATGAAGAATGATTTACAAATTAAAGGCACATACGTATTTGTAAAGAATCAAAAAGCCTTTGAAAATGGTCATAGATATATTATTAACCAAGGTGGTGCCAGATCATCCAAAACTCACTCTATATTACAATTATTGATATCAATATGCCTTTTGAAACCCAATACAAAGGTAACAATTGTAAGAAGATCACTACCATTACTTAGAAGAACATCCTATGGTGAATTTATTAAGCTATTAAAATCAATGAATCTATATTCATTAAATAACCATAATAAGACAAGTAACATATATACCTTCCATAACGACTCATCAATTGAATTCTTTGGTGTTGTTGAAGCAAAAGACCTTAAAGGTGCTGAAAGGGATATATTATTCTGTAATGAAGCCAATGAATTGTCATATGAAGAATTCTTTCAATTGAACATAAGAACTAAATATACCATATTTATGGACTTTAACCCATCTGATACAACAAGTTGGGTATATGATCTTATTAAAGATGATAGAGCCATCTTAATTAAATCTACCTATAAAGATAATCCTTATCTCCCACCTTCTCAGTTAGAAGAATATAATAGACTAATCAATTGTGATCCTAATATGTATAGAATATATGCATTAGGTGAAGTTCCATTTGCATCATCCAAAGTATATAACCACTTTAGACAATATGCTGATGATATCGAACCAGAAGAATGGTGCTATGGATTAGATTTTGGTTATACGCACCCTTGTGCGTTAGTTAAAGTTATGTGGAAAGAGAATAAGATATATGTAGAAGAGTTATTATATGAAAGTAATCTAACAACAACAGACTTAATTAATAGGATGAGAATCATTATTAGCGATAATAAACCAATTTATTGTGATAGTGCCAGACCAGATATCATTGAAGAACTAAAAAGATTTGGATTAAACGCCAGAGAGAGTGATAAGAAAGTAAAAGAAGGAATAAATGAAGTTAGAGTTAGTGAAATCTATATTAATATAGAATCTGTTAATATATGGAAAGAATATAAAGTTTATTCTTATAAGACAAAGGGTGAGACTATTCTTGAAGAGGTAATTAAAGAGAATGATGATGCCTTAGATGCGATGAGGTATGCAATCTTTAGCAGTAAGAGAACAAAGAAGGATTTAAGAAAGATAAGATTTTACTAAAACACACTTTTAGAACTTAATATATATGGTAAGAAAAATAATTAAATACTATGATAAAAGAAGATTTAAAAAATTTAAAAATTAAAATCACTTGGGAATATGTTGATGGAAAAATACTTAATGAGTATTTTATAAATGACAAAGTTGTTTCTGAAATTTTTTGTACATCATTTATAGATGAAGAAAATATATCAAAATATATTGTAGAAAAATTGAATCGTGTAATTGATTCTTATAAAACATCAATACAACCAATTAGAAAAATACAACCGCATAAATGTAAATGCATTAATGTTGATTATTATTGGGAAGGAGTACTTGAATTAAATAAAGAGTATGAATTTTCAAAGAATAAAAATCACAGTCAGAGATATTCAATCTATGATAACGGAAAAATATTATGTGAATTTGATAATACAAAAGGATTTAAAGTAAATATGATTGAATTAAAAAATGAAAACAACTAATAACCACATATGAATACAATTAGACCAGGTCACAAAGAAACAGGTGTTCAGGAAGTTTATATAGGACCATATAATGGTAATACATTACAATACCTTTCTGATATACCAGAAGGTGCTGTTGGATTTGTATATAAAATAACTAATGAACTAGATGGTAGGATATACATAGGTAAGAAACAGTTCTATTCTAATACAAGAGTTAAAATAGGAGTTAAAGAAAAGAAATTAACAAAGACAAGGAAGATATATAAGACAATTATAAAAGAAAGTAATTGGAAAGAATATAATAGTTCTTGTGAAGAGTTAAAGAAAGATATTAATGACTTAGGTATAAGTAATTTTAGTAAAGTAATAATTGAAATATGTTATTCAAAGGCTGATTTAAATTATAAAGAAGTATAGTATCAATTTAAATATGATGTATTAAATACACCATCTTATAATGGTAATATTTTAGGTAAGTATTATAAAAAAAAATAAAAATATATATAATAGTATGAAGATAATAAATTACGGTAATGACCAAATCAATTTCCCAACAAGTTTTGAAGACTTTACATTAAGTCAGTTTTATAAATTACAAGAACTTACTAATAAAAAGAATACTATGACAGAAGGAGTATTCGCATTAAAGAGTTTAGGGTTACTTATTAATAAAGATTATAACTATATGCTCAATTTGCCTGATGAAATATTCAATCAGATGAATGAATTGAATAAAGAATTGAATTATACACCAGTATATACCCCTAAAGAAGTTATTGTTATTAATGGAGTTAATTATGTTCCTAAATCAGATATGAATAAAACATTGCAAGGTGAGAAAGTAACAATTTCAGCATCTAATGATAATGAAACAGACCCTGAGAAGATAGCATTTAATATATTATCTATATTAATCAGACCAGGACACACAGAAATTAATGCTGAGATGGGTGGTAAAGAAATATGGAAACAAGATCCATTAGATGCTGATCCATTTATAATCAATTTTAGAAAAGAACAATTCAAAGAACACTTGAAAGCGTGTGATGCATTACCAACTCTCAATTTTTTTTTGAATGGGAACGAGAAATTATCGAAAACTATCAAGACCTCTTCAGCAACCCAGTCCAAAACCCGCAAGAAACGCGTAAAAGCATAAGTGAACCTACTATTGATAGTAGTTTTTCTTGGATAGCTATGATGGATAGATTATCGAATGGTGATATAACAAAACACGAAGCCATTTATAATTTGAATTATATAGAGTGTTTAAATTTATATGCTTATTGGCACCAGAGAGATAGAGTGAACGAACATATGAATAAGAAATATAAACAACAAAATAAATTAAGATAAAAAATGGCTTCAGATACACAGAGTTTACAAAAGATTTATTCAATAATACAAGATTTAGCACTTAGAAATAAGATGGTTGCTGCTTGTCAATTCGGACCAACCTGGAATATAGGAACATCTAATATACTTACCCCATTTGTATGGGTAGAGCCAACTGAAACGACAATTGTTTATTCTTCAACAGGTATGGGAACTCAATTATTTGGGTTTAATATCTATTGTATGGATAGGATTAACAAAGGAGATGATAACTGGATAGAAACTCAATCTGATACCAGATATATTATCGAAACAATGGTTGCTCAAATAGATAGTCACCCTTATTTCATTGCTAATAATATTGCATTCATAAGTGATCAAACACTTGAACCAATGGTTGAAGAATCAGATATCAATTGTAATGGTTGGGTATGGAGATGTAGGCTTAATATGCCACTTAGATATGGTATTTGTAACACACCATACTATCCAGTTACTGGATTCACAGTTAGTTTAAATAGTAATATAGCAGAATATAGATTAATAGGTGCAACGGGACCCCAAGGCCCGATTGGACCAACTGGACCTCAAGGTGCAACTGGTGCCACAGGTATAGGAGTGACTGGACCAACTGGAACATCAGGTAGCATAGGCGCAACTGGTCCAACTGGTGCAACAGGACCTCAAGGTGATATTGGAGCAACCGGCGCAACCGGCATATCTGGAGCAACAGGATATGGAGTTACACAATCTTGGCAAGATACGTTGGATGTAAGTTCAACTCTTAATAAAGATAATACTGCCGATGTTAATGGATATTCTTTTACATTCACAGATGTTTTTGATTTCAATGCTAGAATAATAGATAAATTTAGTATTACTGATACAGATAGTTTTGCATCTCTATTAGATGTAGATGTTAATGGTAATTTTAATTTATATAGTTTAATTGATACTTTTCATAATAATACTTTTAGTATCGATATTGAAGGTAATCTTTCTTTACAAGGCTCCAATGATGGTACAACATACTTTCAAACATTTCAAGTAGATAATACAGGTCAAATTATATCACATAGTATTGTAAATGGTGTTCAAAATGAGATATTTAATATTACAAGTGATGGTTCATTATATCTTAATTCATCTAATAGTGGAGATGGTACTGGATTCTTAAATACTTTTAATATTGATGATTATGGTGAGATGATATTAGCATCTAATATAAATGTTAGGTCAAATGTAACACTTATAGTAGATAGATATGGTAATATGAATGTGAGAGGTGATGGTAATACAGGTGATGGTACAAATTATCAGAATACATTACAATTAAGTAGAAGTGGTGAATTTGAAGTTATATCTAATTTCAATGGTATTTCTAATACAACATTAGATATTAGTGATGATGGAACTCTTCAATTAAATGGTGATGGTAATGCAGGTGATGGTACTGGTTTTGTTAATATTCTATATGTTGGTGATACTGGATTCTTTAAATTATTCAGTAATTTAGGTGGTGTTCAAAATGAAACTTTACAAATAGGTGTTGATGGAGATTTAACATTATTTGGTGATGATGGTAGAGGTGATGGAACTGGTTTTGTTGAAACATTTAATATTAATTGGGATGGTTATACTACTATATTTTCTAACATTATTGGTAACCAAAATCAAACACTTAATATAGATAATGAAGGTAATTTTAATATTTATGGTGATAGTGGAAGTGCTGATGGGACTAATTTTCAGAAAACATTTGGAATAGATGACCAAGGTCAATTAGTCTTACAATCAAACATTAATGGCTCTTCTAATGGAACATTTAATATAGATAGATTTGGAGTACTAAACTTATTAGGTGATGGTGGTGCAGGAGATGGTACAAATTTTAATACTACATTTAATATAGACCCAAGTGGTCAAATATTTGCTTTTGCGAATATAAATGGTACTCAAAATCAAATATTAGGACTAGGTAAATATGGTAATTTTTCTATATTAGCATCATTTGATGATACTGGTGATTCATATATAGGTTCATTTGAAGTTAGTTCTGATGGTAGTTATAGTTTTAGTAATACTCAATTCAATGCAAATATTCTTTATTCTACTGCTGTTGGTGAATTTACATTATATAGTATTATCAATACTCAAAATGTTACTTTACATTTATCTGATGAAGGCTACTTTAGTATTAATGGTGATGGTGGAAATAATGATGGAACTGGATTCCAACAAACATTATCATTAAGTGAATCTGGTTATTTTGTTATCAATTCAAATATATCAGGTAATCAAAATCAAACATTATCATTAGATACATTTGGTGAATTTCATATCAACGGATGTGGTATTGATACTACAACCTATGTAAATACATTCGTAATAGATAGACAAGGTTTTCTACAAGTATATTCTAATTTGAACGGCATACAAAATGAAACTTTCCAAGTAGATAAAGAAGGTGGATTAACATTATGGGGTGATGCTGATTATGGGGATGGTACCGGATTTCAAAACACATTTCAAGTTACATCAACAGGTATATTAAATCTATGGTCTAACTTAGTTGGTACTACACCAATACAAACATTTCAAATAGATGATAATGGTAATTTAAATGTATATGGTATAGTATCAGGTGTTCAATATAATACTTTATTCTTAGATAGTTATGGAAACTTCCAATTATTTGCTGCTACAACTCTTGGTGTAAATAATACATTTACTGTTACTAATAGTGGAGTTGCATATATTAATAGTATTATTGATGGGTTTAATAATACAACATTTTCTATAGATAATGAAGGTAATTTTACATTATCAGGTGATGGTGGTAATAATGATGGAACTGGATTTTTCCCAACATTAACTATAGATAATGAAGGTGATTTTAATTTATATTCTAATATATCAGGTAATCAAAATAATACACTTAGTATAGGTAATAATGGTGACTTTAGATTAAATATATTAAATGGTTCTTTTAATCCTACATTAGAAATAAATGTTGTTAGCGGTGTAACCAAAGCTCAACTTATAGGATGTGTATTAAATTTAGATAATAGTTCAGTTAATACATATTCATCTGGTGGAGCAGATATACTAGTAAGAAACTCTACTTCTTTTGATGTAGAAAGTATTACTGGAGCATCAGGGACTTTTACAACAGTAGATCTAAAAACAGTAACAGTTACAAACGGTATTATAACATCAATAGTATAAAATTAATAATATAAATGAAATTTGAATTAAAAGAATATAGATTTAAAAGTGAATTAAGAGCAGTAGTTGTTGATAATATTGGTGGTGCCTATGTGCCCATAGCACATAGGATGTCAGATTTCTTTGATAAAGTTTATTATCATTCAGTTAATCAATCACCATTCCCAAGAATATCTTTAGATAAAATTGGTATTGGTTATGATGATATAGAAAGATTAGATGATTTTTGGAGTAGCTTATCTTTATTTGATGTGGTTATCTTCACTGATATATATTTTAGTGACTGGGGTGAGAGACTTAGAAAGATTGGTAAGTTAGTATGGGGTGGTTGTCAATCAGATGTTATTGAAACTGATAGGAAGTTATTTAAAGATGAATTAAGTAATGTTGGTATGTTAGTTGCACCTACAAAATATATTAATGGTATAACTGATTTATTAGAATATTTAAAAGGAAGTAAAGATAAATGGATAAAGATGTCATATTATAGAGGTGAGATGGAAACATTTCATCATATTAATTGGTCACAATCACAAGTATGGGCAGATGATCTGAAAAGAGAAATGGGGCCTTTAGGAGAGACAGTTGAATTTATAATTGAAGATAGTATAGACTCTATTGCAGAGGTAGGATATGATGGTTATTGTATTAATGGTATTCATCCACAATCTGCGTTATGGGGATTAGAAGTTAAAGACTGTTGTTATGTAGGTAAGCAATCATTAAATAGTGATATGCCACAACCAGTACAATATGTAAATACAACATTTAGTCCTGTACTACAGAAATATAAACACACAGGCTTCTATTCAACAGAAATACGTTATACAAAAGATGGTGATAGTTATTATACTGATCCTTGTTTAAGAGCAGGGTCACCACCAAGTAATACTTATTTGGATATGATAGATAATTGGGATGATATTATTGTTGAGGGTGCTAAAGGTAATGTTGTTGAGCCAAAGTTCAGAGCAAAATATGGTGTAGAGATAATATTGAAGTCAGGTCACGCAACTGATAACTATTTACCGGTATCATTTGATCCTAAATATTCTAAGAATGTTAAATTGAAAGGATCATTTTATATTAATGATAGTAATTATATTATACCATTTAAACACGCAGGAATTGATATGAGCGAATTTGGGAGCGTTGTAGTAGTTGGTGATGATTTACCTTCAATTGTGAATCAAGCGTTAGAAATCGCTTCTAATGTCGAATGTTATGGTATTAATTATGATAATAACGCTCTTGATAAAGCGATGGAGACGTTATCAAAGGTTGAGGAAGCTTTAAAAATAAAATTCTAAATTTTAAATTCTAATGGATAAAATTAAATTAACTAATCTAAAGAAACAAATGGATATAGTTGGTAGAGAAGTTATTAAAGAACTGATTGATCAATTAATACATTTAGATAAGAAAGCAACTGGTGCTCTTATTAACTCATTAGAATATGAGGTAGTAGAAGTATTAAATGATGTGTTCTTAAATATTTATAGTTTAGACTATTTAGATTACCTAGACAAAGGAAGAAAACCAGGTAAGATGCCACCAAGTCAATCTTTTATTCCCTGGATAAGAGCAAGAGGAATTAAAATAAAGAATTGGACAGACGAACAATCTGCTTTTGTAATAGCAAGATCAGTTGGTAAGAAAGGAATTAAACCACTTAACTTTAAAAAGAAAATGACCGACAACATATTAAGTAGAAAGTCACAATTAATTGCAGAAGGTGTAACAATGGATATACAAGAAGCATTACATAAAATAATAGAAAATATAAAATGACAGCAAGTTTATTATTAGAACCACAAGAGTATTCACCAGTAAATGGTAATGTATGGTATAGATATGGTATAAATACCGATATTAATCCAGCATCCTTTAGTGCTGTTAATTTAAACTATGTTGTAAATGTTAATCAATTAAGTTTTACTGGTAGTGTTATACAATCATTTCCAACTGTTGTATTACCACCAGATCCATCCAATGATGCTGCTTTTGATGCGCAAAGAATGTTAAAAACACAAGTCAATTATGATTTAACACATACACAACAAACATTGGAACCACAAGTTAATGATACAGATACTTGGATATCTTTCAATACAAATTATGGATTCTCTTATGATCCAGGAACGACGTTTAGTAATGCCTATGATACAAATGGTTTCTTATCATTTACATTCAGTACTGATATAACAAATATTTTAGAAGTAAATGATACTATATCTTATCAGTTACAAGTTACATCATTCACAATTGCATCATCTGGTACTGCATCAATTACACAAATATCAAGTTCATATTCTATTGTAACTGATATACAAGATATATCATTATTTTACACAGGTAATGTTGGTACACCAGGTGAATTAGGTGTGTTTAGTAACTCAACAAATGGATTACAAACTGCTGTAATATTTATTGGTGGTATTCCACCTTCTGTTGCTAATCAAATTAAACCAGGTATGTTATGGGCTTTTGGTGGTCAGACAAGTTCAATTGTATTAAGTGGTGCTGGACCATATCCTTATGGTGGTACTTATGGTAACTATCAATTATTGATGCAATTAGGTAATCCACAATCAGGAACAACAATTGGTAATTCTTATCAAAATGTAACCTATTCATTTTATAATACCGTATCAAATGGTAATGTAATTCAACCAGGTAACATAACATCTTTATATAGAATAAATGGAACATCATCTACAAGATATGGATATGATGGAACAAGACAATATGATCAGAATTATAATGTATTTAACTTTAGTGTATATGCTGCTAAAATAGGAACAAGTATGAGTTCTGCTGGTATGTTCTTAACTGATTATACACAGACTAAACAAGTATTCATAAGTAATTTTGAAACACTTGCTTTCATTGCCAATGCAAATGAAGTTAATTTTCCACTAACAACATATGTAATTACCTATGATCAGAATAATAATATTATAAATCAATATAATAGAACTGATATTGGTGCCTCACAGAGTGGTATAATTTATACTATTGGTGCTGGACCACAAAATATTATAAATCACGGTGAGTTGGATCTAACAGGAGTTGATCATTATACTGTTCAAGTATGGGATACTGATCATAATACAATTATTCAACCATTTACATATCAAATAGTACCTAATTGTTCGGTATATCCTAATGTAAGAGTGATGTTTATGAATAGATTTGGACAATTTGATTATTGGAATTTCAATAAAGATGATTTAAAAACAATTAATACAACAAGAACAATATATAGGAAACAATTACCTTATAATTATAATATTGGAGATAGAGGTGATACGACATTATCACAAAAAGTTAATGAAGAACATACTATTCAAACAGATTGGATAAGTGAATATGATTATAATTATTTAATTGAGTTAGCAACATCACCAGAAATATATATTATGAGTGATTTTAATACTAATCCATTTCCAGCTTTAATAACAGACACTACATTTGCTACTAAGACAGTCAATAGAGATAGAATATTTAATTTATCTATTGGTTATCAATTTGCTTATGATATAAATACACAAACAAGTTAATGAATCCAAGATTTGATATAATGGTCGAGATAGGTGGTCAAAGATATTACATAGACACCTATAGTTATGATCCAATTACACTTAATTATTCTATTGCTGATGTAAATACCATTACATCCAGAGATGCAAGTTATTCTAAGACAATAACTGTTCCTGATACATCTAATAATAGAGCAGTATTCCAATTTATTTCTGATTTAAGTGTCCAATCTTTTTTTAATGCAAATAAAAAAGTTAGATGTTGGGTATTAGTTAATACAGTTGTTGTATTGGAAGGTAATTTACAATTAAACCAAGTTAATCCAAATCTATCAACAGGAGTAACAGAATATAATTTAACAATATTCTCTGATTTACAAGATTTTTATACTGCACTCGGTGAGAATTATATTGTTGGTAATACAACTAATATTGATCCAAATACCGGCACATCAACAGATGATATTGATTTCTCTGATTTAGATCACATATGGGACTTAGATAATATAACAAATTCTTGGAACTATGATTATAATTGGGGTTATTATTATCCATTAATTGATTATGGTAATGGATGGAATCTCAATGAGATAAATGGTGGTCCTTATGTATTACCAAATGGTATGACAGCAACATCAGCAACTGGTGGAACTGGTACTGCAGGATTTACTGGATCAAATATTTACCCAACACAAGTAGATATTGTTGATATGTATCCAGCAACCTATGTTAAACAAATATTTGATAGAATGTTCGAACATACAGGATTTAAATATCAATCTGATTTTCTTAATGGAGATATATCTAAGAATTTAATTATTCCTTTTAACGGAGTTAATATGACAACTGGACAAATTGCTACCAATAAAGAATTTGAGGTTGCAATAGAAGGAACTTATTCCTTTGCAACAAGTTCTTATATCTCATCAACATATTCAATAGCAAAGGCAGGGATTTTATCATCAACATATTATGTATGGCAGTATAAAACATCAACCAATAGAGTTCCTTATAACTTTGTTATCAGTGATGTAAATGGTTATTATGATTTAGTTAATTACGATTATCAAAATACACAACCACCATATACATTTAATCAATCATTTGTTGTTAATGTTGATTTAACATTTTATAATACAACTTTTAATAATTTTGGATTCCCAAATGAAAATTATGTACCATTATATACTGACATAACAGTTAATTTCTGGAGAGATTTTGGTGGAACAACAGCATCACAAATATTTGATAGTCAAGTAGTTTATAATAATATACCATCAGCACCAACTGTTTTATATACAGATGGTAACACTGGTATAGTAACTTTAAGAGGCTATACTGCATCACTTACATTAGGTTTAGGTATCCAGGTATTAGGTACAACAGCAGTTGGTAGTTGGAAATCAACTACAGTAGTTGGATCTGTTCAATCTAAGTTCTTAAACTTTTTAAATTATCCAAATACTTCATATCAACCAATATTACCAAATGAAAAGGTGTGGGTTGAGGTTATTCATAATCAATTAAATTTCTTTAATTTAGATAGTTTTGGAACAAATCCATTTAATTTGGGTCAAGCAACTTTCCCTACTAATAAAATTGGTTGGGATGGTGGTGTATTAAGATTTAATGATTATAATAATGGATTAAATAAGAATGGTAATTTATTTGCTAACATATTTAATGAAGCAGTTGTTCCTGGTGGATTTATAGATTATAATTCTGTTATCCCACAGAAGTTTAAACAAAAAGATTTCTTTTATAATATAGTTGAGATGTTTAATTTATATATAGAACCATCCAAAACTGATCCTTATACATTAATAATAGAACCAAGAGAACTATTCTATGCTAAAGGTAAGGTATTGGATTGGTCAAGTAAGATAGATATAAATGATGCTGGTCAGGAACAAATATTAGCAAGTAGTGATTCTCAATTTAAGAAAATTATACTAACATATAGCGATGCAACTGATTATTTAAATAACTTTTATAAACAACAATATAACCAAACATATGGGTATTTTGAATATGATATTGATAATGATTTCAGTACTGATGTACAGACTATACAACCAACCTTTGCACCAACAGCAATTACCTATATACCTGGATCAATTGATCAGACAACTGGTTTTATTATTCCAAGGATAACAAAGGATAATGGTAGTTATAACAATATTAATGGTGGTAGATTATCTAATAGTACTAATCCAACTACAATAATGTTAAAGTATTTTAATCCTGGTATTCAAGTAGGTAATTATGGATATGGATTATTACAAATACAAAATCAAGTTGAGAGATGGTTCATAGCAGGTATATCACCAGTAATTGCACAATATGGTCAAGTAAATCCAGGTGCAACAGTATCTTGTTATCCATATGCGGGTCATTTTGACAACCCATATAAGCCAACAGTCGATATAAACTTTGGTGTAGCTAATGCTTATTTCTATAAACCAGCAACAGTAACAGATAATAACCTATCAACGTATTATGATAGTATGTTGAATGAATTATATTCTCAAGATAGTAGATTATTGACATTATCAATGTATTTAACAGAGGTTGATTTATATAATTTTAGTTTCTCAGATAAAATATATCTATTCTTTAATGGATCTGGTCAATATTACAGGGTAAATAAGATATCAAATTATGATCCTGGTCAAAATTTAACTTGTCAAGTTGAATTTATAAAAATTATTAATTTATAATGGCTGATATAGTTGTTGGTGGTATAGGTGGGTTCGTTCAACCATCTAATTTAGTTACTAAACCAGGTAATGTAGTTGCTGGTTCTAATAATGTTATACTTGGTAAGTATAATTCAGGTAATGGTCAGTATAATATCTATGCGGGTCATTGGAATAATATTGAATCCAATAATAATATTGTTGCTGGTATTCAAAATACTATTCCTTTATCTTCACCTAATACTCACATAGTAGGAAATAACAATACTATTACACCAGGGTCAAATCCTGCTGCGATATTCGGTAGTGGTAACACAATTACTGGTGATGGAACATATGTCATAGGATCAAATATAATTGCTACACAGAGTAATTCAATTGTAACTAATTTACCAATCATTACAGTTGATATTAATAATAATATTATAAATAACAATGCTGTTTTAACACCTGTAACATATGCTCAGGCTGCTGCCCTTATAGCAGCAGGCGGATTGGTTCCTTCTCAACAATATATTATTACGGATAGAGGAGATAATGGAATTATTTTAATGTCAGTAACACCAACTCAATTTAGTTTAACAGGAACAAGATTGATGTTGTGTCCAGATAATTATTTGATTGAATCTGATACTGGACCATCTGGACCAAGACAATGGTTAGGTGTATGGAATACATCAATGTCAGTATCAATTAATGGATTAACAATATGGGGCGGATTAGTCTGGCAGAATCTAACTGGATCAGTTGGGACAGCAACAACATCTATTCTATTAGATGCTACTAATTGGGTATTGATACCAAAGAATAGTTTTACTAATGGTGAGTATGTTCCACTAACATTTACAGTAATATATGATTTTAATAATGATTTTATAAAAACACAATATGATAACTGGAATAATGTTATACAAGGAACTTTATATGGTGGTACTACTAACACAATTGATATGACTGACTGGCATTATAATGGATGGACAGGATTCCAATTAACTAATAATAATTGTTTTGGTATTTATAATAATACTACTTCTATTATTACTTATAACGATATACCTGGTACGATAGATACTAATAATAGTACATCAATATTTAATAATTTTACTAATGGTAGTATATCTGGTAATACAAACGGGGGTCAAATATCTAATAATTCAAATAATGGTGGAATATCTAATAATTCAAATAATGGTACAATAAATGGTAATAGTAATAATGGTAGCATCAGTGGTAATTCAAATACAGGATCTATAAATACAGGTGGAATAAATGATAATAGTAATAATGGTAGCATCAGTGGTAATTCAAATACAGGATCTGTAGCATTTATTATTTCTAATATTAATAATGGTGAAATATCTAATAATTCAAATACAGGACTTATATATAATAATACTAATAATGGTTCTATTACTAATGCTACAAGTGCAACCACAGATATAACAGACCCAATAGTTAATAAGTAAGTATAAATTTCTCAATAAATATATATATTAATAGAAAAATAATCTAAATGGAATGGCATATGATCAAAAGAAGGAAACTATAGCAGTCGAAATTAAGACGAATGTCCAGACAGCTAACTTTGATAAGGGTATGAAGCATATCACTGATAGTGTCAAGAAGACAACTAAAGAAGGTAGTAGTTTATTTGCTGATATGCTGAAGGCGGATGTTGTACTAGATGCCGCTTCTGGCATAGTAGGTTTTTTCGAGGATGCCAGTAGTGAAGCTCTCAAAACAGGAACAGCAGTTGCCGTTTTAACAACAACATTAAAAGGTTTAGGTCAAGGTAAATATACAGAAGGATTAGTAAAAGAAGCGGAGAACTTAAGAAATAAATATGGAGCCAGTGTAGAAGAGATAACTAAATCTCAAGTAGCTCTATTGAATACTGGTAAAGTATCAGCAAATCAATTAAAGACATTAACACCTTTAATAGAAGATTATGCCAAGAAAACAGGTAAAAGCTTTTCTGAAGCTTCTGATGCTATTATAAATGGTATCGAAGGTAGAGGTAAAGAACTTAAAAAAGATAATATCAATCTTGATAAGAACGCAACAGCCTCACAAAACTTAGCTAGCATAACAGCTCAATTAACTAAAAATTATGGAGGATTTGCAGACGAATTAGCTAACACGGATCCTGCTGCTGAGATAGATGCACTAGAGGGTTCTGTTGCTAATTTAAAAGATCAAGTAGGTACTGAATTAAATAAATCATTTGGTGATTTAGCAAAGAAATTAAAACCATTTTTAGATGAATTGATTCCTAAATTTGTAAAACTAGTAGGTTTCCTAGCAGATAAATTCTCTGATTTAGTCAGTGTCTTAATACCTTTAATTAGTTCTACATTAAAAGGATTAGAAGTCATTATTAAATCTATATCAAATAACTTTGGATTAGTAACAGAAATTGTAGAGACAGCAACCGTTGCTTTTGTAGCATATCAAATTGCAGTAAATGGTGCCGCTATTGCAACCAAAGTATTAAGTTCCATTACTGAAGTATATACTGGTATCCAAGCAGCATTGAATTTAGTTATGGATGCAAACCCAATTGGATTAATAATAATTGCTATAGCAGCTCTTGTGGCAGGATTTGAAATATTGTATAATAAAGTTAAGGTATTTCACGATTTTATATTAGCAGTGTGGCAAGATGTAACTGATTTTTTTGGATTTACTTCTGATCAATCAAGAGCAGCTGATAAGGCAGCTGCTGATCAAGCAGCAAAAATATTAAAAGATAAAGCTGATCAAGCAACAAAAGATAAGATAGCAGCAGAGAAAGCAGAACAAGATAAACAAGATGCAATAGCTAAGACTGTAAAAGAGTCACAAGATAAACAAGATAAACTAGATCAAAAACATAAAAAGAAAGTAAAAGATCAAGGAGCAATAGATAGGAAAAAGAAAGCAGATGAAACTAAAAAAGATGATAAAGATGAATTAAAGATATTAGAGGAACAATATAAAACAAGATTAAACTATGTTAAAGAAGGTTCTAAAGAAGAATATGATTTAAAGACTGCTCAAATAGATGATGAAGTAGGTGCATATGGTAAAGTATATGCTAAACAACTTGCTGATCTGGATAAATTACATAAAGATAAGAAAATTTCTGAGAAAGATTATCAAGATCAATCATTACAATTAACTACATCTTATCAATTACAATTATCTGAGTTATCTAAACAATCTGAAACACTTATTTCTGAACAAAAGAAAAAAGAAAAAGAAGAATCTGCTAAATTATTAAAGGATCAACAAGATAACGCACTAGCAGAATTAGAGTATGAAAAGAGTTTAATAGATGATAAGAAAACTACACTAGAAAAGGCTGCTGAAGAAAGATTAGCAATTGAGCAGAACGAACACGACATTAAAATGCAACAATTGGCAGCTGCTGAGGCTGCTGAATTGGCATCAACAGAATTAACAGAACAACAAAAGGCTGCAATAAGACAAAAATATTCACTTGAGAACAAAAAGAATGATAAAGAATTAGCAGATTCACAAAAACATCTATCTGATGTTACTAAGCAAGTTAAATTAGATGAGTATAAAGCTGTTGGTGATGCTGCTTCTGCTCTATCTGGATTACTTGGGCAACAAACAGCTGCTGGTAAAGCATTAGCATTATCATCAGCCTTAATTAATACCTATCTAGGTATTACAGAGGCGCTAAGACAACCATCAACCTTACCATCCCCATTTGATGTGATTGCAAAAGTAGCAAATGTTGCCACAGTATTATCAACAGGCATATCCGCTGTTAAGAAGATTACAGCTGTTAATGTTCCTGGTGGTAAAGGTGGTGGAGGTGGAGGTGCTTCACTAGGTGGTATTCCAACATCAGCACCAAGTTCCTTCTCAACTTTATCCAATTCTCAGTTGTCTGCTATTGGTAATGGTTCTTCACAATTAAGTAATGGAACAGATGGACCACAAAAAGTATTTGTAACTGAAGCAGATATTACCAGAACACAAACAAAAGTTGCTGTCATACAGCAACGTGCAAAGATAGGACATTAAAATATAAAAAATAAAACAAATATATGCCAAAGTACAAATATGATGATGATAACATACCAACATTCGAAATAGTTTTAAGTGATGATGATACCAGTCAAGGTATTAGATTCATTAGTTTAGTTACTGATCCAGCTATTGATGTATTCGGGATGGCTTTTAGTAAAGATAAATCCTATGAACATCAATTTAAATCATTACCTGATCAACAAATGATTGTTGGACCAACAATGATTCCTTATAAAAAGATTAACAGAATTGATAAAGCCACACAACAAAAATATTATGCAATATTTACTCCAGAAACTATTATGAAGATAGTTGATAGGTTTAATTCAGGTAATAATAGTAAATCAATTAATATAGATCATAGTAATAGAATGGTACCTGGATATATCCAACAGAATTGGATAGTATCAGACCCAGTTTATGATAAAAGTAAATATTATGGTTACAATTTGCAAATAGGATCTCATTTTGCTGAGATTAAAATCACTGATAAACAATTTTGGGAAGAACAAGTTAAGGAAGGTGGTAGGTACTCTTTCTCTATTGAAGGGATGTTCGGTCAAACAGCCTATCAATTTAGTAGTGATGAACTATTGGAAATAGAGATGAACGCAATCATAGACCAGTTAAGCGAACAGGAGATTTTAGATATCTTAAATAGCTTAAAAAATTAATCCTTAAATATAAAAAAAAGTACTTTCTATATATATTATGTAGAGAACAATAAAATAATACACTTATGAATAAAAACGAAGCAATGGAAAAAATTAAATCAACCCTTAAAGGATTGATGAAATTCTCAAAAGAAATCGGAGTTGAGACTAAAATGGGTACATACGAATTAACTGATGGTACTAAAATTACTTGCGAAGGTGATGATTTAGCAGTTGGTGAAGTTGTATATCAATTAGATGACCAAGGTAATCAAACACCGTTAGAAGCAGGTACATATGTAATAAATGATGGTAGATCAATTACTGTTGATGAAAAAGGTTCTATTACAGAATTAGCAACAGCAGAAGATGCACCACAGGAAGAAACAGAAACACCAGCAGATTCATTAGAACAATCAAAAGAAACTAAAATGGATGATGGCTTACCTGAAGATGGAACAGAAGACGCACCAGCGGCTGATGGAGACATTGAATCAAGAGTAGCAGATTTAGAATCACAACTTGCTGAAGTATTAACTATTCTTAACAAATTAGGTGATGGTCAAAACGAGGTTAATGAACAAATGATGTCAAAAATAGTTGAGATATCAAGAGAACCTGGTGATGAACCAATCAGATTACAAAAGAAAGGTTATGAAGCATTTGATAAATCTTCAAGTAAATTGAAAAAACAAAACGAAGCTATTCAAGATCTTAGAGATGAGATAAAAAGAAGAAGAGCATTAGAAAACTAAAATAAAAAATAAAAAAAGAAAAATAATATGGCAACACCAATTAATTCAACAGTAGTGTTATCTGCACTAACAAAATACATAGATCAACTGGGCAGACCAGAAATTATGACTGAGATCGTGTTGAGTGGTAGAACAGCTAAAATTGTTAATAAACAAACAGGCGTTAAATACCAACAAGCGATCAACTATATGACATCTCAGCTATTATGGCAGGCTACACAATGTGGTAACGCATTCACTTCTGCAACTGGTTCAGTAACATTAAATCAGCAAATTATGACAGTAACCCCTGTATCAATCATCGAAAACGTATGTTTAGTTGGTGCTGGTTCAATGGAACAGTACTGGACAGGTATGTTAATGACTAAAGGTTCTTACCAAGAAAAATTAACACCAGATGTATTCGCTAAAGCCTATGTAAGTGACAAAATTATGAAGATTCAAGACAGCATTGAAAAAGCAATCTGGCTTGGAATTGCGGGTGGAACAAACTCAGTATATCCAAATCTTAACTGGACAAATGGTTTCGTCTATCAATTAGAACAAACTGGAGCATCTGCATCAGTAATAATTGGTAACCCAACTTGGTCAGGTCCAATGCCAATATCTACATCATCTAGCGATTTATCAACAGTGAATTTCGTTAATGGTTTATTCACAGCAATACCTGAAAACGTATCAGATCAACCAGATCTTACATTGTTTATGAGTATATCTAACTTTAGAAACTATATTCTTGGTATGCAGAACTTAAATAGATATGACCCAACTTTCTTCTCTGTTAATCCAGATGGAGCAAATACTGAGAGATTATCTTGGAGTTACTTACACCCAGGAACTAACCTTAGAGTTGTTGGTACATCAGGTCTATTAGGATCAAATAAAATGGTAGCATCACCTGCAAGTATAATGTTTGTAGGAACTGATAACGAGGGTGAAGAAGAACAATTTGAAATATGGTTCTCACAAGACTATAATGCAATTGGATTCAGATCTCAATTCAAATTAGGAACTAACATCGTTTATCCTCAGTACGTAGTAGAATACAAAGGGTAATTTAAATTAAAATGAATAATCGGGTGTGTTAATCACACCCTTAAATAAAAATAACTAAAAACAAATGGCACTAAATTGCTCACTTTCAGCTGGTTACCAGTTACCTTGTAGAAGTACAGGTGGTATTCAGGAAATATATATAGGAACATATAATGGTAATGCATTACAATACATTTTTGGAACAGACAGTTCTATTATAGGATTTACTGGTTCAACTGTATCTTTCTATGGTTTCCAACAACCAGCACAGATAGGTTCTTATGTAGAAGCAGGACAAGGTTCTATTGAAAACGGTACATTCTTCTATGAAGGTACATTAGAAATGACACTACAACAAATGACTCAAGCACTTGCAAACACAATTAATACTTTAGGTATTGGTAGATGGAGAGCAATCTTGTTAGATCAAAATGGTTTATATTGGTTAGTCGGAAGACAAAATGCAGTATATGTCACAACATCTACACCATCACTTGGTAAAGCATTTGGAGATTTAAACGGTACGGTAATAACATTCCAATCAGATGAACCTCTTACAATTACAAATGTATCTCAAGCAGCTGCATTATCAGTAATAGTTCAACCTTAATAAACTTTATTTCTTACTTATCGGAAATTAAAATTAAGCCCTTATTCTAAAAAAGTAGGGGTTTTTTTTATTGTTAAGTATAAAAAATACAAAAAATATATATATAATTATGGAAATAAGATTAAAAGAAGGCTATTTGAATACAGTTTTATCAGATCCCTTCACCGGAAAGATGCAAAGTCTAAGATTTTTATCAAAAGATATGTATATACACTATTATAATAGAGGATATCAATACCTTTTTGAAGAAATATTACCAATTGAAGAAGAAAAACCTGTAGAAGAGGATAAAATTGAAATTGAAATAGAAAATGATAAATCTGAATAACAATGGATCAACTTTAGTAACTGTAACTTTGTATGAACAATGTGTAAATATATTTAATCCATATTTTACTTGGTCATTAACAAGGAAAGGTAGTCAAGAAACAATAATCTTTACTGCTGATGATATTTCTAATGCCCCATATTATTACAACTCATTTACATTTTCAGTTGCAACATATTCTATTAGTGATACACAAATGTATTGGAACCCAGTTACTTTTACATATAGTAACCCACCAGCAAACGGATTAACTCAAGGTGTTATTCCTATTTACCCAGGTGAGTGGGAATATAAAGTTTATGAACAATCACAACCATATATTTTGAGTACTCAATCAGCAGTAGGATTAGTTGAAGTTGGATTATTAATAGTTCCTTATACTCAATCAGCAACACCTAATTACACTAATAACACAAGAAATATACCTGTATATAAAAATAATTAATAACAATGGATAAGAAACCAATGAGGTCAGAAAGAATGGAATTTGCTAAGTATGATATCCCACAATATTTGGAGAAACCAAATAAACAAAAAGGTTATATCAGTTATGGTGATGATAATATGTACGCGCAATATCTAATATCATTATTGGCTAAGTCATCAGTACACGCAGCAATAGTTAAAGATAAAGCAACTATGGTAGGTGGTCAAGGATGGATTAAAGATAATCTTGGTGTCGATACAATGATGTTCCTAAAGAACGCTAGAAACCCAATGGACCTAGATGAAATAATGTATAGATGTGGATATGATATGGAAATATATGGTTCATTTGCTCTTAACATTATTTGGGATAAAGCAAGAGAAACTATCTCTGAAATTAATTATATAGACTGTTCTAAAATAAGAATACAAACACCTGATCCAGATGCTAAGTATGACAAATCAACTACAGAGAATTATTTTATAAGTGATGGTTGGGAAAATGAAAGAAAATATCCACCAGTTTTATACCCAGGTTTCTCTACTGTCAATAGAAAGAAAGCCAGTCAGATTTATTATGTCAAAGCACATAGAGCAGGTACAGAATATTATGGACAACCAGAATATTTACCAGCTGTCAATTGGATAGAATTAGAATGGCAAATATCTCAATATCATTTAAGTGGTGTTGTAAATGGATTCCATCCAGGATTCTTAGTTAATTGGCCAATTGGTCAAGCTTCAGATGAAGAGATGAATCAGCTTGTAGCAAGGCTTAAAAATCAATTTGCAGGTGCCTCACAGACTAACGAACCAATCTTTACCTTCCCTGAAAGAAAAGAGGATGCACCAGAGTTTATTCCACTAGAAGAAAATACTTCTGATAAAAGATTTATTCAATTGAATGATATGGTAAAAGAAGGTATATACCACGCACATAGAGTTACTAATCCAGAGCTATTTGGTATTAATGTTTCTGGTAAAGGTGGATTACAGATTGGTGATAAAAATTCTATGATGGAAAGTCTAGAGATATTTCAAAATAAATATGTCACACCTAACCAAAGGATATTAGAAAAAGTATTCAATAGATTAGCACAGATTAATGCTATTAACGATAGACTTTATATTCAGAAATATTCAGAACAATTTAGGAAGATAGATACTAATATTCCTGATGTGTTATCAATCTTGGAAGCAGCAATAGAACCTATTCAAAAATATTGGATATTAGTTCAGAATGGTTATACACACGAGATAGCATCTAAACTTACTCAGTATAAGGAAGGTAATATGATCGATCCAACACCAGAAAAAGTTACTACACCAGTTGTAGATAAAACTAAACCAACTATCAATGCAAACTAATGAAGCCTTCTTTGTCACACCACAATATATATTCGATAATTATTCTCTTTACCTAGATGATAATATTGATGAGAATTCAATCAATAGTGCTATACTATTGGCTCAGGATAAGTTCACACAATCTGCTTTAGGTTTCACTTTATACAGAAAGTATATAAATGATATATCAGCATTTTATAATGGAGGTGCTCCTCTAGGAACACATTATCAAATGTTATTTGAGAACTGGATACAAAAAGAAGTTTCTTTATGGGCTCTATGGATAGCATATCCAAGTCTTCATATTAAGGCTACAAACAAATCTATTGTAACTAAACACTCTGATAACAGTAACGCTGTCACTTTAAAAGAGGTTGATTATATGAGAAATGATATTCAATCATCAGCTATGTTCTATGACTCAAGAATCAGAGAAGAGATATTAAACTACCCACAGAATTTCCCAGAATATTTTACAATTACTGGTGTGGATAGAATCATTCCTAAATCATTAGTATATAGAGGAAGTATTTACTTAAATCCAACTCTTAGAAAAAGTAATGGATATGGTAGTAAAGGATGTCCTGGATGTCCAAATGATGGTATAGGAACAAATTTAAATTGGTAATAAATATGAAGAAAAATAAAAGGATCAGTAAGGATGATAAAAAACTTTTAGAATTCCTAAAGTTATATCAAAAAAAACAAAATAAAGTAAATGATACTATTAAGCAGCCATACGGATGTAGTAACACCGAGATTAAACCTAAGTTATAATGGAGGTAATCACTATGGTCTATTAGATAATTTCATTGGAATATTAACAACATATTTAACATTATATTCTTCACCAGCAATCAGATTGTTAGAGAAAGAAAGTAAGATATCTATCTATCATAATACAATGGAAGAATTTGGTATATTACACAACGCACCAAAGTTATTTGAAGGTGATATTGTTATTAATATTGATGTATGTTCTAATAATGAATATGATAATTATGATATTGCAATTGAAAATATATATGGTATAGAAAATATTAATAGCGTAATTGAAAATTTAGAATGGGAAGGATATAAAATACTTAAAAAAGAATATACTGGTGATTTAGAAGATGAGGATGAAGCTTTTGAATGGATAAAAAAACAACAGCCTGTGTTATCTTTCATTATTCCGATACAATCGAGGGGTAATGGATGGCATAAGGAAAACTCTATAATTTCAAATGAGGTTGTACTTAAAGCATCTGAATGTTTAAGTCGATTAATTTGTTATTTATTATAAAATAAAAATTAGAAATGGACGAATCACTTAAAAGTATTATACCTGGAGTATGCGCAGGAATGATTACTAACGAAATCACAAACAGCTTATTTGCAACATTATTTATTGCTTTCCTGACAGGTATGGTAGCCTATATAGGACAATTAATTATCAAATGGGTAATCAAAGAAATTAAAAAATTTAAAATTTAAATATTAAAGAATGATTAAACGAATCTGGGACGTTTTAAGCAACATTTTATCTGAGGAAGGTAATCTATCATCAAAAAGATTAGCGGGCTTCCTTGCGCTCCTAAATGCTATTGTTTTAGGATATATGAGTCTTAAATATAATGTATCAAATACTATTTTTGACGGCTTCTTATGGTTTAGTTCGGGATGTTTTGGTCTTAGTGTAATAGATAAATTTGTAAAATAAAAAACCCGGAGTATCTCTACTTACCGGGCGACGAAATCACGCGTCTTATATAAAGAATAAACAAAGAAGTTTAAAAAGGAGGAGTATATGTTCCTGGAGGAATTGATCCATCAGGCATACATTGACCACTTTGTATAATATACACATATCCTGGACCACAAGGTGATGTTGGGGTTGGTGCTGGTGCAACTGATTCTTTTTTACAAGATGCCATCAAGGCAATTACTGATAATGCTAAGATAATTTTTTTCATTTTGTTTATTATTTTTATTTTGATATTGTAAATATATATCTATTCTTTTAATCTACCAAATTATTTTTATCCTCTTCAATATGCCGATTCATTGTATTAATCCTATCATCAATTAACTGCATTGTTCTATCAAATGCAATTTTAATTAATTCATCCTTAGATGAAGTTTTTTCTTTTTCATAGAATATATTTATATACTTTAATGTAGGTACTTTTCTATTCCATCTCGATTTGCTTTTCATTTCAAAATATTCATCCAAGGTCTGTCTATGTAATAAACCAACATATTTTTTAAGAAACTTATAATCTATTTCACTTTCCATATTAAATTTTAAATTTTTTTTTGAAGTAATCATCCAATGAACTTATACCTACTATTAATAAATAGACTAATATAATAAATGATGTCATTATTATGAATGGTAACCATACCGCCAAGTAATGATTAGTTTTACTTATTACACAATATATACTACCAATGACACCACATATCAATAATATTGAAGGCATAGTTAATATACTTGATCCATTTTTAGATGGTATTCTCATATAGTATTGTATCTAATTTTTTATCTCTTTTTAATTCAATCATAAATGGTATTGGTAGAGATTCAATTGCATTTATTAAATTAAGGACATCAGTATCAGTATCTCTAATTGTATATACTTTTTCACTTACTTCCGTATAATTTACTTCAAATACCAACCAACTTTTATAATCATTATCATAATGAATATTAATTTTACCATCATACCTTTTAATAATAAAATCATAAAATAACTGATACTTATATGATTTAGCGTTAATAAAATAATCTAAGTCAAGTTCTTTCTTTTTAAACCATCTCATTATTTAAATTCATTTTTTAGAAAATCAAATTCCTCTTGTGTCATATTAAGTTTAGCAAGAATTGATTTTTTCATTTTAATATTATTTTCAATCTCTTCACATAAATTATTACTATCCTCAATGATTTCATTTACTATTTGCATTATATCATTTATATCATATTTAGCATAGTCAAAATGAGATTGGTTTTTTCTTCTATAATCATTATAAATTACTATATAATCTAGTAATTCGTAATCATAAAACTCATAATAATAGCTTGTTATTACAACGCTAAATCTTTCTTTTTATTTTTATTTTTATTTACTAGTTCTTCGATTTTTTTGAAATCATTAAAATCAATTATTTTCTTTTCTTCTTTCTTTTTAAACCATCCCATATTCCATTTTTATTTTTTGTTTCCTTCCCTTTCTAACCTCTATTGGATCAACCGGTAAAGAATTTTGTTTTAAACATCTATATTTCCATATACATAATTCTCTCTTAAAACTATTCCAATCAATTTCTTTTATTGGAAGAGCATAGAAACCCATTGATTCAAAATATTCATCTGTGATAATATCTGGTGGGAAATTATCATCAAAGAATTCTTCTATGGTTAGATTAATTATCATATGTTATATATATTAAGTTGTAAAAGTGTCTTTTTTCCATTTTTAATTATAAATATATATGTATATTATTTTGAATTTTAAAAAAATACTAAAAGGGACTTTTAAAACTTAATATATAACTTAATTAATAAAATTAAATAAATTTACATACGTAAATAATCTTGTTGCCAGATGCAAGATTTAAATCAAAAGAATGGCTCAACTGATTGAAATAGTAGGTGGTCGGTGGCGATGGTTGGCTGGAACTCTACAACCTACACTCAAGTGAGTTAACGTCCAACGACAAGAAATAAACGAAAGGTAACAACTAAGGACTAAGGAGATTGTCCAAAGTACTTCAATCTGACAATTATACCGCAAGGAAAAAACTTGACGGGCAATTAGATATTAGGTATATAAAATTTTATGGGTAACAAAAATTATCTATAGAGTTTTTATCACTTAATCTTCTAATTGCCCGCAAGTTTCTGAATTGGCCTCTAATAAGTGATCTGGTCAATTAAATTTAAATATTTAAATTATTTTAATTACTTAAAATTTGCGAGTCTGACGCTCGCTGACCATAAATTTATTATGTAGCGTTGCGCACCCAAAGCGCATAAGCGATACTAAAATTTAAATTTCTCTAAATTTCTTTAATCTTCTTTTATATTTCTTTTTAGAAAGATATCCCTTCCTTAATTGTTCTTGTATTATTTTTAAGTATTTTAATTTTAATTCAATATTCATACTGGCAAATATACAATTTTTTTATTTAATATAAAATATAAAATAGAAAAAAGACACTTTTACAACTTAATATATATAATATGACAACACAAGATTACATATCCAGGAATGAAAAGGAAAGAGTATTCTTATTAGAAATATTCAAAAACATCTTTGATAAAGATAAATGTGATGTTAGTTATTATATGACTTCAACAGAAGGTTATGATGAATATGATGGTGGTGTATGTATATTTAAAAAAGGAACTGGTTCTGTTGTATGTAGGCAGATATATGAGATTAAAATAAGAGATATACATTATCCAGATTTAATGTTAGAGAGAACAAAGTTTAATAGACTCGTAAAGAAAGCAGAAGATTTATGGGATGCTCAGATTAAATATGTAAATGTAACACCACTTGGTACTTATATTTGGAATATAACAAAGGATGATAAGTATATTTGGTTAAAAGAAGAACATAATAAATCAACAACAGAGTTATCAAAAGGTAAAAAGATGAAACAAGTAACTTATTTAAGCACTTATATTGCAAAAAAATGGATATGAAAACTTCTGATTAATGATAAGTTATATAAAGAACAAAATATTAAACAAGAAATTGTAAAGGAAGAACAAAAAAAATGTTTATTTGAATGGCTAATGAAATAGAATATGTGGATATGAAGGCAATATGTATTAAAGGTAAATTATGGTTTGATGATATAGGATTTAAAATAAATATGATTTACAAAGTTACTGTCAAAATAGACACATATATCATAGATGATCATAATATAATAATTTCTTTAAATGAAAAGGAGTTCAATGAATATTTTATATATCTAGAAGAATTTATTGGGAATAGAAATAAAAAAATAGATGAGATATTAAAATAAATAATAATACTATGGCAGGATGTTATGAAGGGGATATACCAATTAAACTAACTTGTATAAAAGACTTAATATACAAAGGAAATATTTTTAAAAAAGGTATGGAGATAAATACTCATATGTCTATTTTAGACTATTTTACATACGATCCAGGAAAAAACGACCCGTATATCAATATAAATGAGTATTTCATTTGTGAAATATTGGATAATGGCGATGGTTGGCGATGCTAAAAAATGATTTATTAAAAATGAAAGAACATATATGTATATGGAATATTGATGATTATAGAGTAGGTGATATTGTATATGCCGATTGTGATGGGTTTATAGCCAAAGTATGGTTGAGTAAAACGGAATTTGAATCACATTTTATGTTATTAGAAGAATTTATTGAGATTAGAAATAAAAAAATAGATGATATATTAAAATGACAGAAGTTATTTGTATAAAAAGATATAAAGAATGTGATGGATGTTTTGAAATAGGTGATATTGGATATATTGATTGTAATAAAGATGATATTGTATATAACACTTGGGTTTATGTGTATTTTGATAGTACTTATAATGATGATGTGGTATGGTTGACAAAAATGGAACTCAGAGAACATTTTGTGTATTTAGAAGAATTTATTGAGATTAGAAATAAAAAAATAGATGATATATTAAATAATTAATGGCTGAAAAAATAATATTAAAAAAGAAAATGAAAAAATATATATGTATAAAAGGACATAAATTTGTTGATGTATGTTTTGAAATAGGTGATATTAAATATGTTGATTGTGATGGCTTGGGTACTACCAAATTTTGTTGTATAGTATATTCTGATCCATACATTGAGGATGGTGTAGAATATGTAGAAGGAGCAAAGTTGTTTGAGGATGAATTCAAATCTTATTTTATGGATTTAGAAGAATATATTGATATTAGAAATAAAAAAATAGATGATATATTAAATGGAATTTAAAATTATAACAATAAGTAACCTACAAACACATATTCTAACTGAGTTACATAATCAAGGATACGAAATTGTATCAGTAACAGGATCAGAAGAAACAAAAAGACCATATTCACACGAAACTTATTTGACAATTTTACTAAAAAGAAAACCACTAGAAGAATTAAGAGAGGAAAAAATAAAAAATATTATAGATGAGTGAGAAAAAGTTATGTATGAAATGCAATATATACAAAGATTTAGAATGGTTTACTAAACATACCGTTCGCAAAGATGGTTTAAGTTATATATGTAAAGAATGTTTATTTCATAAAAGAAATAGATTCAAAGATAAAATATATGTAAGGAGTAAAGTATGTAAAGAATGTAATATAGAAAAAGAAAGACATCATTTCCCTGTACATAGGAATAATATAGACTTTCTTGGTGAAGTATGTCTTCAATGTAAAGAAAATAAAATTGAATATAGATCAAATCATTTAGTTGTTAAGAACAAAAAGTACTTAGATATAATATCTGCCTTCGTAAATAAGATAGAAAGAAATCAAAGGATGATTAGTTTAGAAGAACTATTTATTGAACTGATAGACATAGAACAAAAAGTACCTTTTGTATATGTACATAGTACAAAGTGTGGTAAAGAGTTACAGAATATGTATAATATTTTATATGATATTTGTAAGGATAATAATCTATTAGATAAATAGAAAAAAGTGATATTTAGAACTTAATATATATAATATGACAAACAATGATTATAATAAATTAACATTATTAGCAAGTAGATTAAAAGAATACTATTTATTAATAGGCTTTTTATTTTTTGTAGATATTAAAATAGAAATAGATAATGGTGAATACTTTGTATCAGTTATTAATAAGAAAAAAATAGGAGAACAGAATTTTATCTTAAAGAAAATGATGTTGAAAGAAACTATTGTAGATATGATAGAAAAATATACTGAAGACTTAGGATTGTTATTATTACCTAAGTATAGCTTTAAAATGTATTTAGAAGACATTAGAGAAGGTTTAATTGAAAATGAGGTAGTTAGTCAAAAAAGTATTTATTATGCTTTAAATGAGCCCAAATTCAAACCTGATGAAATTAGATATGAATGGCATTGGAATATCTATCCAAAATATTATGAATCAAAATGAATAACAATAAATATACAGAACTAAAGGAACAATATTATAATACCTTGAATAAACTAAATGATGCTTTATTTAAAAAGGATATTAATAGAATTA
>Ga0210388_10000480_pt1 | contig 32786 bp, 28 predicted proteins | sample IncBWC19OmetaG_FD_155485 | JGI IMG/M metagenome (GOLD analysis project Ga0210388, IMG submission 155485) | Forest soil microbial communities from Barre Woods Harvard Forest LTER site, Petersham, Massachusetts, United States - Inc-BW-C-19-O ...
TACGGGGCGCGTCACCTGAAGCGGGCCATTGAACGGCACCTGGTTTTCCCGCTGGCCAATCTGGTTGCGACCAGCCAGGTGAAGCTGGGAGATTTTGTCCGCGTCGATATGGCTTCGGAAAATCAGATGATCTTTGTGAAGGAAGCGGAAAACACGATGGCGCCAGTGCTGCTGGAACGTTATGGAGCCGCGGTTGCCGCTCTGCCCGCGGCGCGCGCAGCGCGCACCGCGGCGAACAACCGCCGCGATTTTGGGGCCAGTCCCATCGCGGAAAGCAAATAAGTTTTGGTAGGTGACAACTCGCTAGACCGCATCTCGCGAGTTCCTCGTGGCGCCGGAACCCTCCGGCGCCTTTTTTCTTGTGGGCAATGCTCGTAGTTTTTCCGCCGCATACCAAAGTAACTCAACGTTTCTAGCCAGTCCTGCCGAAGGTCAACTCAGGGAATGCGCCGGCGCCTGCGTCGGTTTCGAGGGGGGCTTCTGTGCGAAGAGGGAGAATCTGGGCTCGCATTCGTTGTGCGCTGGTTGTGCCGCTGATCGTTCCTGCCTCCGGTTGGGCGCAGAATGCGGGCCTGAAGCCGAGCGACCCCGACCAGGAAACCATTCGTCAACTAGCGGAACAAATAAAGCAGTTGCAGCAACAAGACCATGACCTGCTGGAGCGCATCAAGAGTCTGGAAGAGAAGCAGGCTCCAGCTTTGCCAGGGACTGAGGCCGACGCTTCCTCGCCGCCGCCGCCGCCGCTCGCTCAACCGACTGTGCAACTTCCTGCGCCGCCACCGGCGCCTGCAGCCATGCCGAAGGACCGGCATGATTTGCATGGCATTCAGTGGCGCGGCTTCGGCGAAGTCGACTACCAGATTCTGAACCAGCGCCAGCCGGAATTGGGAACTGGAGGATTCGTTCCCGGTTCGGCCGGAAACTTCTACACCGGAGACTTCGGCCTGTTCCTCACTTCAAGACTTACTGCGAAGGCCAGCGTGCTTGCCGAGATTATTTTCGAGGAAGGAGATGGTCAGAGCTACAGCGTCGATCTGCGACGGATGCTGCTCAAGTACGAATACGACGACCATTTGAAGATGTCCTTTGGCCGGTACCAGACCAACATTGGATATTACAACTGGGCATTTCGCAGCGCTGCATGGCTGCAGACCACCGCGGATCGTCCCCTGGTGATGCAATACGCCAGCGATGGTGGATTGCTTCCTACGCAGGCGATCGGAGTTTCCGTGACTGGTGCGATTCCTTCCGGGAAGCTGGGCCTCAACTACGTCGCCGAATACGGATCCTCCGACACGATTCGACCTGACATCAGCGGCGACGGTTTGGTGACGGATGAGAACAACGGCAATCAAACCAATGTCGGATTGTTTATCAGGCCCGATGACCTGCGAGGGCTGCAAATCGGGACTTCTTATTACCACGACCAGGTCAGCAATAACGTCTTAAATCCGTCGGGCGCGCAGGTTCCTCTCGCCCCGGGCAGTCTCGGATATTCTGCGAGGTATGGGCAAACGATCGTCAACGCCTACGCGGTGTACGTGGCGCATGGCATTGAATTTCTGAATGAGGGGTTTCTGATCCGGCAAGCCCTGATCGGCGGTCCACTGCACTTCGACACGCCGGCCTTCTATTCGCAGTTCTCCAAGCAAATCTGGCGGGTGCGGCCGTTTTTCCGCTATCAATATGTGAATGCGAACACTAACGTTAACTCAATCGTCGATGACGTCGGCCTGCGTTATGGTCCTTCCTTTGGCGTTCGCTACAACTTGAACGATTACATGGCATTTACCACCCAGGTGGACCACACCGTCCGAGGCCGCGAGCCGGGCTTAAACGGAATGCAACTGCAGTTCGCGTTTACTTTCTGAGGCAGGAGAGAGCATGCGGATCAAATCGATAACAAGTCTGCTTCTCCTGGGACTGGCGGTTTTTTCACTCGACCCGCCGGGCACAGCTCAGGCTGAAGGGGTGGCCGTCATAGTCAACTCGGGTAATCCCGCAACCAATCTCAGCCTCGGAGACTTGCGGAAGATGTTCGCGGGTACGAAACGCTCGTGGCCGGGCGGTCAGGCGGTCAAACTCATCACGCGCGGTGCGGGATGCCCCGAACGCGCCGCCTTGCTTCGGCTGCTTGCAATGTCGGAAAGTGAATACAAACGATATTGGACCGCTCAGGTATTTCGTGGGGAGGCCGATGCTGAACCTTTGGTTGTTCCCTCCGTTGGCATGCAGAGAGAAGCTCTGGCCGTCTTTTCGGGGGCCATCACTCTAGTGAACGCCCCAGACGTGAAGCCTGGGATGAAAGTGATCAAGGTCGATAATCTTTTGCCGGGCGCGGCCGGATACGCGGTGCACTGAAGATTGCAGATTTAGATCTACTACTGAACGCCCACTGGGGCCTGAATCCGTCAATGAATGCAGCGCCGACTTAATTTCAACTACAGACCGCGACGAGCCGCTGCAGAAATTTAAGTAGATGGCACGCATTCAGAAGGTGAAGTGGGCCGTTTCCGATCGAGCGAAGGATTCTCGCAGGCCGCTCCGACTTGCGGAGCTTCTCCCCGCCTGATTTTGCTCCCATTCGGCGGCATCCCTAACAGCCCAGGTTCAGTGAGAATGGTACGGACCTGTCCGGCGGGTTCGAAAGTAACCGAGGTAACAGCACAGCACGCGGGTATGAGCGATCGGATAAAGAAGGAGACCTAACTGCCGACAGCGATTATCTCATTGAGGGTTGGGCTGCCAGGGTTGATGAGTGTAAATGAGGATGTTTCACCTGCTGCGATTCGGTTCGCAGCAATTCCGTTTCATTCACCCGTTCGACTGCGAACCGTAGGAACGCCACCGCGTCAGCTTGCCGCTTCATCTCGCTACCGTACCCCCATCGCTCGGCTTCTTCTATCAAGTTTTTCCACTGCGGATACATTGCTTTGGCCCACTGGCCAGCAGCCTTTTTAGAACCCGGCTGGCTATGAATAACGGTGTGCAAGATGCGGCACAGATTCAGAACCAGATACGACTGATAATGGCTATTCGAGAGCCACGTCCAGTCATCAATTTTCGGCACCCATTCTTGAAACAAATCTCTGGCGCTGGCTTGTCGCACTGTGTGAATGTCAATCGGTGGTATCAGCTCGTTGAAATCGGGTCCCTCAAGCGGGATGCCATGCCTGGAGAGAAGGTAGTGATTGATGATCCATTCATTCCCGGCCGGCGCCTCGGCATACAAAGTGCCAAATCCCCACCACGGTCGCGGTGTTGCAGGAGGCGTCAATTCACCCATGAGTTCGAGAGGAACATAGGAACACTCAATCCGGTTTGCCCATTCGGGACAGCGTTCCTCTATCTGTCTATGCAAGTGCTCAACCGATCGGAGTTCATCTTCTGTCAGTGGATTGCGAACGACTGCCTGCAAATCTATATCGCTTCTTTCCATCACGAAATCTCCATAGGCCAGCGAGCCCGATAGATACAGGCCGACAATTTCCCCGCCGAGCAAGCGCTTCAGTCCCTTTCTCCACTCAGTCAGGAGAGTATTGATCGCGGGATATGGAGTTACTTCGTTCATTCGCCAGCTCTGCCATACGTATCTTAGCCGCAATCGAATATCAACCGATGAGAGCAGGCGATGTCTCTCAAAACCCCGCAGCCTGAAGCACGCGTCACTGCATGTGATTCATGCCGGATTAAACTGACCTTCCCGCATCCCTGAACAGGCCCAGCGGCAGGCTGAAACACCGCTTGCAAATCTGCTGGGTAGGTGTAGAATTCCCCGACTATGCGGAGGAGCCACCCCCGTCCCTCCCGATCGAATCCCAGGAGATTAAATATGAAGCCGCTTAATGAGATCAGGATTTCGCTGTTTCGTGCCACGCACAGGTCCTCAAACGCGCACGCCTTCGGATCGTCGAGCCCTTCTAAAGGGAAGAGACTTCTTGGTGTCGTTGCGATGCTGCTCGGGATCGCCGTGCCCGGCGTGCTAATGCCCAGCACAGCCCGCGCGGGCGCGCCGGACTCTGGACGGCACGACGCTTCGGCTGTCGCACGAGCGCGGGAGGCGTTTCTCAAGGCCATGTCCTCGCACCGGCCGCTGGTGCGCAGCGTCGCGACACCGCTGAACGTCCCTGGCGCAGGCGCCACGTCGCTGCCGACGGTGAACTGGTCAGGCTACGCCGACGTCGAGAGCGGTTCGAATACTGTCTCGTCGGTCAGCGGCCAGTGGGTGATCCCGTACGTGCAGTGCCCCAGCGGCCTCTACCGATACCAGGACGCCTTCATCTCGCAGTGGGTCGGCATCGACGGCGCCACCGACGGGACGGTCGAGCAGCTTGGAACTGCCACGCAGTGCTTCGAGGGGGTCACGTACTACTACGTCTGGTACGAGATGTTCCCGGGCGGCACCGTCGAGGAGGGCACGGTGGCCTGCATCAACAACAACGTCGACTGTCCGCAGCCCGGCGACTTCGTCAGCGCCTCTGTGACCGTCACCCCGGCTGGCGCTACGAAGAATTACAAGCTGTCGCTCACCGACTTCAGCCGTCCGCAGGAGAGCTTCTCGGTGACGGCGTCTTGCGCCGCATCCACCTGCCTCGACTCGAGCGCCGAGTGGATTGTGGAGCGCCCAGCATTCGAGTTGCCTTTTGGCTTCCAGATACTGCCGCTCGTGGACTTCTTCCAGACCGGCTTCTTCGACGGTAAGGTGACGTCCGGCGGGAAGACCAAGACCATCGAGCAGTTCCAGGACGGACCCGTGTACGACGTGCAGATGAGCGACGACAGCGGCTCTTACTGGCTCGACTGCGTCGGGCAGAGCGGGTTCAGGCCCCAGTTGCTGCAGACGAGCGATGCCAACGCTTGCCCGATAGTGTCGCCATACAAGGGGAGCTTCGACGCCACCTGGGACTCCAGCTTCTGAGGCTTTCGGACATCAGTCTCGAACATCAGCGCTTTCCTGGGGCGGAGTGGAAGGGATCGTCTTCCGGAGAATCGGGAGCGTCCTCGGGGCTCGGGATGTTCAGGTTCACGACGATAGGCTCCTGGCCGCTGCGCACGATGACTGCTTCCACCGGTTCGTCCTTGCGCGCGTTCAGTTCCTGATGAGGAACGTAGGGAGGGACGTAGACGAAGTCTCCCGGGCCGGCTTCATCGACGAACTCGAGATTATTTCCCCAGCGAAAGCGGGCGCGGCCGCGCACCACGTAGATGACGGTTTCGAGTTCTCCGTGATGATGCGGGCCGGTCTTGGCATTGGGATGGACGACGACGGTTCCCGCCCAGAGCTTTTGCGCGCCGACGCGGGCGCGTGAGATAGCTTCAGCACGGGTCATGCCCGGGGTTTGCGGCGTGTTGCTGTCGAGTTCGCCGCTGCGAATGATGCGCAGGCCGTGAGTTTTCCAGTCGGGAGTTTGGGGCGATTGCGGATTGTTCATGAGCCAGCGTTCCTCAAGGGGCTAAAGCCTCACCACACCTCGCATCGTTTGCCTTCGGGCCGTACCATTGCCGAATCCGCCTTGCAGCTCCACGCCTTCTGAAAGTCCGGCAGATTTGAGAGTGGTCCGATTACTCGATACTTGGCTACTGGATGCGGATCAGTCTGCATCATCGTACGCTGGGTTTCGATGCGGATCTCATCTCCGCGGAACTGTCCCCAGGCAATGTAAAACTGTTGCTCCGGAGTAAAACCATCGATGTCCGCGGGACGCGGCTTGCCCTCGAGCGACTTCTCGTAGGCCAGGAAGGCGACCTTCGCGCCGCCCAGGTCGCCAATGCTTTCGCCCAGTACCAGTTTGCCGTTGTGATGCACGCCGGGTTCGATGAAGTAGTTATCGAACTGATTAGCTACGCACGCTGCGCGCGTCTGGAACTGCTTCAGGTCGGCGTCCGTCCACCAGTCGCGGAGTCGTCCCAGGTAGTCGAACTGCGCGCCTTGATCATCGAAGCCGTGGGAAATTTCGTGGCCAATGACCACTCCGATGGCACCGTAATTCACTGCGTCTACGGCTTTCATATCGAACGCCGGAGGCTGCAGGATTCCAGCCGGAAACACGATCTCATTCAACAGAGGATTGTAATAAGCGTCGGAGGTGGGCGGCGTCATGCCCCAACGGCCGCGATCCACGGGCTTGTTGATGGTGAGCCGGTCATCTTCTTCCACGAACTTTCTGCCCGCGATCATGTCCTCGAAGAACGCGTCGCGGTGGATCTCCACGTGGCTGTAGTCTTTCCACTTGTCGGGATACCCGATCTTGGGATTGAAGGTAGCAATCTTGGCCATGGCTTTCTCTTTAGTGTCGTCACTCATCCAGGGCCGGCTGAGGATGTCGTCGCGCATCGCGGCCAGCAGATTCCGTACCATCTCCTGCATGCGCGCCTTGGCTTCCGGCGGGAAATACTTTTCCACATACTTCTTTCCCAAGGCTTCGCCGAAAAGCTGATCTGTTGATTCGACGCAGCGCTTCCAGCGCGGTTTCATCTCAGTGGTGCCGCTCAGGTACTTTCCCGTGAAGGCGAAATCTTCCTCGACGAATGGAGCCGAGAGGGAACTGGCGGTCGAGTTCAGCAGACGCCATTTGAAATAAACTTTCCAGTCGGCCAGCGGAACCTCCTGCATCTGCCGGTCGAGCTCCTGCATGAATTTCGGCTGATCAACGTTCATGTCCACGTCTTGCGGAATCTGCTTATGCTTGAAATATTCTACCCAGTCGATATGCGGAGCCATCGCCTGCAACTGGGCAAAGGTCGTGTTGTGATCTGTGGCCGCCGGATCGCGCAGGGCTACGTTGTCGAGTGAGGCTTCCGCTAGCTTGGTCTCCATTGCCATGATGGTCTGGGCGGCGGCCGTCGAGGTTCTTTCGTCCCATCCCGCGAGTTTGAACATGGCCGTGATGTGCGCGACATATTTCTCGCGTGCTTCTTTGAAGCGCGCTTCCGGTTTCAGGTAATAGTCGCGATCGGGCAGCCCCAGCCCGTTTGCGCCAATATCGGCGAGCACCCAGGACGGTTTGTGAGGATCCTGCTGGCTGCCGAGCACGAACGGATCCGCGACCAGTATGTCGTGCATGTCGGCCATCACGCGCTGCAGTTCCGCAGTGTCTTTCGCGGCATCGATCTGCGCAAACCACGGCTTCAGCGGTTCCATGCCGCGCGCATTCACCCGCGACTCGTCCATGCAGGCGCCGTAGTAGTCGCCGATGATCTGCTCGGTGCTGCCTTTGGGCGCGCTCTTGTCGGCGGAGGCGGTGTCTAGAATTTCCCTGAGCTTGTCTTTGGAGGACTCGCCCGCGGCCCAGCGCTTGCTCCAGCGGGTCATGGATGCCGGGATGGGATGGCTCGCGCGCCACGTTCCGTTGGCGAATTCGTAGAAGTCGTTGCAGGGATCCGCCTTGCGATCCAGATCGGTGACGTCGATGCCGTGCAGAGAACTGGCCTGTGAAAACAAGAATTGCGGGAGCAAGAGCGAGGAGAACAGCAACATCAGGAACAAGGTTCTGAGTCTACGCATGACGCCTCTTTCGGTAAGCTCTGAAACGACCTGTCATTTTAGACGAATTGCCGTTGTTCTGCGGCCACCCGGAAGAAATCGTGGGCCTGCAGTCTGAATGGGGCGGCAGTATGCCGCTGGAGATCCCCTTCGGCTCCGCTCAGGGTAGGCTCTCGTCCCGCTGGAGAAAACGCGGGCCTTCGGGATGACGCGAGAAAGGAGTAGCGCTAGAGATTTTCAAATTGCCCCACTACTTGAGAAACGCCTCGAGAACTAACGGAAAACCAAATGGGAACAAGGGAAAATTCCGCATCGAGGTCTTTACGGCTTCCTTATACGGCGGCGGATAAGCTTTCGGGGCTGAGATTGCTAGTGATTCGAGGATTGCAAATCCATTGAGATCCTTCAAAGCAATTTTTCTTCTCGCTCTTCTTTTTCTCGGTCTTCTATCCTGGTTGCAGTTGTGCGGACCCTGGGCTTACGCGCAATCGACGGCGCCTGGGACCGGCGGTGTGGCACTCAACACGAACACGGAACAAGGCAGCTTTCTTCGGCGGCTTTTCAAGGCATACTCCGACGACTGGTGGCCGCCGGCGGCGTCGAATCCGGCCGCGGCAGCTCCGGCGTTCCGCGGAGACCCTGCGCCGGTCAACGGACCGCCGTTTCCTTTTTCGACTTGGCCGATTGGCGGAACGGTGTCGATTGGACAGCCTTGGACGCAAGCTGCGCCATGGATGACGGCAGTGTGGGACGGCCCCGACGGCGATGGCTGGAAGAGACACAAGATTCAGATCTACGGTTGGCTGAATGTTGGGGCAAATTTCAGCACGTCGAAGGGCGGCGTGAACGCATCCGAAGGGAAGTACGACAATTTCCCGACGGCTTACGACGAAGTGCCGAACGCGATCGAGCCTGACCAGGAAGTGCTCTACGTCGAGCGCCAGCCGGATACGGTGCAGACCGAGCACTTTGATTGGGGATTCCGCCTTTCGGCGCTGTGGGGACTCGATTATCGATTTACTACGGCCAAAGGCTACTTCAGCCAGCAATTGCTGGGGCATCCTCCGGGGAAAGAGTATGGCTTCGATCCGGTGATGATGTATCTCGATCTTTATTTTCCTCACATCGGTGAGGGAACGGATGTTCGCATCGGACGCTACATCTCTTTGCCCGACATCGAGGCCCAGCTCGCACCCAACAACTATACCTACAGCCATTCGTTGCTCTACACGTTCGATTGCTACACCCAGACGGGGATCAACGCGACTACGCGGATCAACTCGCATTGGACCACGCAGGTTGGACTCTCGCCCGGCTGCGAGACGGCGCCCTGGAATCTGACGGACTCTCGGGTCACGTTGAATTGGTGCGTGCAGTATGCGTGGCGGACCAGCAAGGACAATCTTTATCTTTGCGATAACGAGACCAACCTCGGCAAGGATAGCGGGCAGTACGCCTACAACAACCTGCAGGCTTATTACCTGACCTGGTATCACGTGATCGACAAGAATTGGCATACGTCGACCGAGGGCTGGTATCAGTGGATGAAGCAGGTGCCGAACCTTAGTTACAGTCCGCCGACAGGATCGGGATTGCCCCCGGTTGATCCCATTCAGCCGGAGACGGGCTCCAATGGCGCAATCTGCGACAGCAACACCGCGTTCACTTGCTATGCGCCGGAGTGGGCGATCGTGAACTATCTGGAGCGGCAGTTCGGGGCGCACAACTACATTTCAATTCGGAATGAATATTTCGATGATATCGCCGGCCAGCGGACTGGAATCAAGACGCGTTACACGGAGCATCTATTCGGTTGGGGGCATTGGGTTGGAACTACAGTTTTGTTCCGTCCCGAAGTGCGGTTCGAACATTCTTACGATGCGCCGGCCTACCAGAATGGGACGAAGAAGAGCCAGATTACGGCGGCCGGGGATGTGATTTTTTTCTTCTGAAAGAGTTCCCGCCTAAACTAGAATCGTTGGGCACAATGGGTGGTGAAGTCTATGAGAAGAACTCTTTTCCGCGGCGTATTTCTGTTTAGTCTGATCGTTCTTGCCGTTCCGGCTTTCGCGCAAGCGCCGCCCCAGTCGAGCGCAAGCTCCGCGCAGTACTTCTTCGTACTCCTGAATCGTCCCGCGAATGCTCCGCAACTGAGTAAGGAAGCCGGAGAAAAACTTCAGGAAGATCACATGGCCAATATTCGCAAGCTGGCGGCCGAACATAAGCTTGTGATGGCCGGTCCTTTTCTGGATGACACCGCGCTCCGCGGAATATTCGTGTTGCAGGCCGAGTCGGCGGCTCAGGCGCAAGAGTGGGCTGACAGCGATCCGGCGGTTAAGGCGGGACGGTTTGCTCCCGAGGTGCATGGGCCTTGGCTCATCGACTCGAGCGCTATTCACGCACCCGACGGACCTCAGGGGTTTGAGCAGTACACGCTGGTTCTGATGAAGCGGGGCGACAAGTGGAACCCGAGTGCGCCCGAGTTTATGGACGTGGTGAAGCAGCATCATGCTCTCCTTAAACAGATGACAGAGCAGGGAAGCCTGGCCATTGCGGGACCGTTCCCGCTCGACGATCAGGGCGAGTTGCGAGGGGTCGAGATTTTCCGCGTGGGAGCGGAGCAAGCTGCCAGGTTGGTGCAGGACGATCCGACTGTCAAAGCCGGTTTCCTTAAGCCTGAAATGCATGCTTGGGGCACGGGCAAAGGGGTGTTAGCGGCGGGACAACCGATGCAATAGATCCAGGGGCTAGAACTGAGAACTGCCTTCCTAGCCGCCGGCCTTCAACTCAGTTAACACCTGCCGCGCAATTTCTTTTAGCGTTTCGAATACGCCTACACCCTGAAACGCTACTGCCTCAACCACCGCTTCATTCTTCTTGCGGAGTTCCTTGTTCAGCGCTTCCGGGGACAGGATGTTTGGCAGGTCGCGCTTGTTGAGCTGGAGCACGTAGGGAATCTTATTGAAGTCGTAGCCATGTTCCTGCAGGTTCGACATGAGGTTGTCGAGGGCTTCGACGTTCGCGTCCATGCGCTGTTCCTGCGAGTCGGCTACGAAGACGATGCCATCCACGCCCCGCAGGATCAGTTTGCGGCTGGCATCGTAGAACACCTGGCCGGGGACGGTATAAAGATGGATTCGGGTTTTGAAGCCCCGCACCGAACCCAGATCGAGCGGCAGGAAATCGAAGAACAGGGTGCGCTCGGTTTCGGTAGCGAGGGAGATCATCTTGCCCTTCTGCTGTTCCGCGGTCTTCTGGTAGATCACTTGCAGATTCGTGGTCTTGCCGCCCAACCCGGCGCCGTAGTACACGATCTTGCAATTGATTTCGCGGGCTGCGAAGTTGATGAAACTCAAGGCTTTCCTCAAAAGCGCGGGGCCGCACACCTTCCGCGCGCAAAAATATCCCTATGGGGGCTTCGGGCTTTTATATCACACGCGGTCGGTCCCACGCAGGTTACTCAGGTGACCCCCTCTTGCACAACGGTGGTGGGCGGGGAATCGTTGATTGCTGAGAAGCCCATGAGTTCTCAGCCTTCCAATCAGCAATCAACAATCGCCATGCTCAGCGCGCCGTTGGTGCGGGCTGCGCCGGTGTGGGCGGCGGGGCTGGTGCGGGATAGTAGCCATCCCTGGCAAACACTTTTAGACCCGGTCGATCGACGATTACCTCGATGCTGCGGTAGGGGTTCGGGGTCGGCACTTTTGGTCGTACCGGGCTATAGCCGAGCGTGTACTGGCTGCGCGCCTCGCTCATGACCGCGGCGTACATATTCTCAATCGAACTCTGGGTGAGCTCGCGGTATTCCGACCCGCCCGTGGCCGAGGCGTACCTCGGCAGAATGTCGCCATAACCCTGAAGCGGCACGTGCAGCCGCTCAATCTTGTCGTAGACCGGAAGGGCCGAGCTTCCAATCGACACGGCCTCAACCTGGATTTCATTTGACAAGAGCACCCGGAGCACATCGCGGTAGCTGGACCGGCTGCCAATTTCGCGGCCGTCGCTGATCACGAAAATAATTTTCCGGCGCGTGCGGTCGCGTTTGCGCAGGTCGAGCGCCGCCTGCAGAATGGCATCATTCAGCACGTGCGACTCTCGCGGCGGCGTATTTACGTTCTCCGTCCCTGATCCCACCGGAACTCCGTTGATAATCGGCCCGTTCGCCAGCGGACCGTTCAGTACCGGCACTCCGTTGTTGGCTCCACGTTCCGTCTTAATCTGATTCAGGATTGCGCCTAACTTGCGGGTTACTCCGCCGAAGTCGCTGACCTGGCTCACTGTGCTGCTATAGGTGTAAAGCGCTACTTCATCGTAGGGAGCGAATGCCCCCACCAGCGCCGAGAAAGTCTGTTGTACCTTCTGCAGCTCCGCATCCGGCATACCCGTGTCGAGCACGATGGCTACGGAAAGCGCGAACGGATCGGCGGTGAAAAATTTCAGCTTTTGCACCGTCCCGTTTTCCTTCACGGTGAAGTCGGTCGAGAGCAGACCATCCACAAGGCGCCCGCTGCGGTCCTTTACCCGAACCGGAATTTGCACGAAGGTTGGAGTCACCACTAGGGTGTAAAGCTGATCCTGCGCGCTCGGCCCGGGCTTCGCCGAACTGCCCGGCGGCACAGTCTTTACCGGCGGCATGGGCGGAGGCGCAGAGGTCGCATCACCGGGCGCGGCGCCCGGCGCGGCACCCGGTTCAGAGGCTGCCGGCTTTTCGATCGGCCGGTTCGTCCACGGATCCCTTTCGACCGGTTTTTTTTCCTCCGGCTTGGGAATCGGCGGGGGCGCCGGCGTTTCCGAAGGTGGCTGTACGGTCGGCGCATCGGGAATGTCGTTATTCTGAGGTTGGCTCTGAGGCTGGTCCTGAGATTGATTCTGCGCCGGCTGAGTCTGCGGCGCCTGACCCTGCCCGCTCTGAGTCTGGCTTGGGGACGACTGCGCCCGCATCGCAGAAACGCTTAGGCATAGCCATGCCGCAACCCATCCGAAGGTCAGCGCTGCCATCCGCCATTTCATGATGCTCTGCCGTTGCTCGGTACCCGCGGTTTCTGTGTTCACAAACACCATCCGTTCTTTCCCTGGCGTTGGGGCCTGGCCTGCGGCACCCTCGGCTACTGCGCTCAGCTACTGCCACTAAAATAACGCTGGTTTCTGTGGGATGCCCTTACCTGCCCATTTGGTGCATCTAACTCCAAGGGTTAGACTAACAAAAACCCCTTGAGGGATTCCTAGCATGGCAAAATTATCCGCTTATCGAAGATTCTCGCCGCCCCGAGCCGCTGCTTCTATTCTATTCTTGGTGGCAGCCCTGTCGGCCGCTGCTCCGCCTGCCGTGGCCCAGAGCCCCGCGTCTTCCCCAGCTGCCGCCCCCCAGTCCGGCGCCCAAGCGCCCTCCCAGAGGCCAGCCGACGAGCAAACGCCCGAGGATCAGGGGCCGGCGGGAACGGTAAAAGTGAACGTCAACGTGGTTGGACTTTTCTTCAATGTCAAAGACAAGCACGGCGCGCTTATTCCGAACCTGACCAAGACTGATTTTGACGTTCTCGAAGACGGCAAACCCCAGACCATCAAGTATTTCGCGGCAGAATCGAACTTGCCGCTGACCCTCGGCATTCTTATTGACTCCTCTGGTAGCCAACGCAACGTCCTCGACATGGAGAAAGAAGTCGGCGGAGCATTCCTCCGCCAGATTCTTACGGACAAAGACGAAGCCTATGTGATCGACTTTAATGTCGACGCCTCACTGGTGCAGGATTACACCCGCGACGTTCACCGCCTGCAAGCCGCTCTCAACAAAGTCAGGATCAACACCGGCTTCACCACCGGACCAATCCCGGGCGCAGGAGGTGGTCCCGTGCCTACGGCACCCGGATCCCAGAAGGGTACCGTGCTCTACGATGCCGTGTATCTCTCGGCGCACGACATGTTGTCCAAAGAAGTCGGACGCAAGGCCATGATCCTGCTGACTGACGGCGAGGACGAAGGCAGCGAGTACAAAATTAAAGACGCTATCGAAGCCGCTGAGAGAGCCGACGCCATTGTGTACGTCCTGCTCTGCGCCGATCGCGGCTTCTATGGAACGTTTCAGGTCGGCTACACCGGCGAGGGCGAAATGCGAAAACTCACCGAGGCTACGGGAGGCCGCGTCATTAATGTGGGCAACAAATTCGACAAGCTGAAAGAGGCGTTCGACCAGATTGCCGCCGAACTGCGCAGCCAGTACAACCTCGGCTATACCTCAACAAACACGGTGCTCGACGGCAGCTACCGCAAGCTGGAAGTGAAGTCGAAACAGAACTACAAAGTGCAATGCCGCGCCGGCTACTACGCCACTGCGCGGGAACCGTTGCCGCAGTAGCGCAGAACTAATGTGGAGCGGGCGCCCCCGCCCGCTGCCTTTGACTTTGATTTGTCTCTGCTCTTGCCCTCTGAAACTATCTCTAGCCCTCCGGCCAAAAACCATTTAGCCTGTATCACGCTGAATGAACCGGAGGTTCGTCATGCCGTCTGGAAACGTTTCGCCTTCCCGCCGAACATTTCTGCAACTCTCAGCGGCTGTCTCCGCTGCCGCGGCCTTCAATGTCGTCACCGAGCCCATGCTCGCCGCCGCGGCCCGTCACGCGCCGTTTTCCGCGGAGGGGGTGATGATCGACTCCAACGAGAATCCGCTCGGTCCCAGCCAACCCGCGCGCGACGCCATTTCCTCCATCATCCCTCTCGGCGGACGCTATCTCGACAATCTCACCGACGAACTCATCCACACCTTTGCGCAGCAGGAAGGCCTGAACCCGGAGTGCGTCCACGTTTTTGCCGGCTCTACTCCGCCGCTTCATTTCGGGGTCATTGCGTTCACCTCGTCGCAGAGAAGCTTCGTAGGCGCCAATCCTGGCTATGAAGCCGGCCCGCGCGTGGCCGCTGCGAACGGGGCTCGCGTCGTCAACGTTCCGCTCACCAAAACGTACGCTCACGATGTCAAGGCCATGATTGCCGCCGCGCCCGACGCCGGACTGTTCTACATCTGCAATCCCAATAATCCTACCGGCACGCTCACGCCGCACTCCGACCTCGAGTACCTTGTCGAAAACAAACCTAAAGGTTCCATCGTGATGGTTGACGAAGCCTACATCCATCTTTGCGATGCTCCTTCTATGCTCGATTTCGTGAAGGCAGGCAAGGATGTGGTTGTGCTTCGCACCTTTTCTAAAGCCTATGGCATGGCCGGCCTACGCTGCGGATTCGCAATTGGCCGCCCTGACCTGCTGGAAAAAATCCGGGACCACTCGGGCTGGAATTTCATGCCCGTCACCGCGCTGGTCGCAGCTTCGGCGAGCCTCAAAGATCCGAGCCTCGTCCCTGAACGCAAACGCATCAACGCCAGCGTTCGCCAGGAAACTTTCGAGTGGCTCGGACGCAATGGTTACTCCTACATTCCCTCGGTGTCGAACTGCTTCCTGCTCGACACTAAACGCCCGGCCAAGCAGGTGATCGACGCCATGGCCCAGCAGCATGTTTTCATCGGACGCATCTGGCCCATCATGCCCACCTGCACCCGCATCACCGTCGGTACCCATGACGAGATGGAGAGATTCCGGACCGCGCTGCAGAAAGCGATGAGTGGCGCCACGGCATTCTCGCAGCGACCCGCGACGCCAAGCGGGAATCCGCGTCGGCAGACATCGCTGCTGTCGTGATGCTGCTAAAGATCATTAATTTCCTTTAACCTTCTCCACTCCAGACTCTCAACTGCGAAGAACGGTCTGTATTGACCAGCTATCCCTGCGCCAGAACCAGATACTGGAAACATACCTTTCGCACGCCAAACAGAAATTCTGGAGGACAACAAAATGCGGCAATTCAAGAGCGCGGCCCCCTGGGCCCACAGGCTCGTAATGCGCAGTCTGTTTCTGGCCGGTACAACAACCTTGCTCGTGCCCGTGGCCTTCATGCCAGCGGCCGCGCAGGTCACCGTGGGGGTAGGCGTAGGCGTAAATCCGCCGGTCTGTTCCTACGGTTACTACAACTATGCGCCGTATGGCTGCGCGCCGAGCGGCTTTTACGGGCCGGGATATTTCTATAACGGCATCTTCCTGGGCGTGGGCCCGTGGGCGCACTGGGGCTACGGCCATGGCTGGGGCGAACATCGCTTCAGCGGAGGCCACGGAGGCAGGTACAACGGAGCTCGCTACGTGGGTGCGCGAGGAAACGCCGGGCGCGGATATGCAGCGAATCGACGCGGTCCGGCGCCAGCCCGTGCCAACCACTATAACGGGGCTCACGCACCGGCTGGGCATGGTGGAGCGGCTCGCAGTGCGCCTCACGCCGCAGCGGCGCATGGTGGCGGCGAACATGGTGGCGAACATCGCCAGCCGTAGCTTTTGAATTTGCAACGCATGAAACCATCAGCGGCGGAGCTCAACAGCCCCGCCGCTTTTGCATTGCCGCGCCGCAGGGCACTTCAGACCCGCTATTGGCCGAGGGAGCCGTTCCGGTGAACCCGGCCACCTTGAAAGAAGCGATGACGCACCAGGCTGTGGCCGAGCAGAAAAAGGATGACGGCCAGGAAAACTACAAAAAGGAATTCTCTAGCTCCGAACGAGGGCGGCTTTTGTTCTTCAGGGCGGTTCGGACTGGATGGACTGGCCATAAAATCCAATTTTAGCACCGCCAGCTACTTCAACTGAGTCCCTCTACTCCACTGCCTCGCCCCACTCCACCGTCCGCCGCTCACGGCTGCTCTTGTGCGCCAGCATCACTGCGCGCATGGTGCGCAACGCCTGCTCCGGCGTCACGTCGAGCGTGGCTTTCTTCTCGATCGCGTCGCGCACGTTTGCATAAAATCCGCGATAATCTCCGCGCTCGGTTTTTACTTTCACGCTGGGCTCGCCCACCAGGCTGAGTGTGCCCCACAATTCTTCCGCTTCCACTCCCCAATCCGCGCCCCAATCCAATCCATCCGGACAATTTTCGGCGCGCAGCCGTGCCTCCTGCGGATCCATTCCGTACTTCACAAACGATCCCTTCGTCCCATGAATCAGAAAATGCGGGCCCGGGGCATACGCGATGATGCGCGCCCGCCCCATCGCTCGCAGCCCGGATCCTGAATTTGTATATTCCATGCAGACATCGAACGCATCATCCACCTGCGACGTTTCCCGCTGGCAGAACGCCGACGCCGTGATCGCCCGCGGCTCGCCAAACAACACCAGCGCCTGGTCGATCACATGCGGACCCAGATCGAACAACACTCCCGCCCCGGGCTGGTCAGCGCGTTCCCGCCAGGCATTCGCCTTCGGCTCCAGCCGAAACCGGTCGAAGCGGCACTCGTACTCGACGACCGTTCCCAGCTTGCCCGACGCCACAATCTTCTTTACCGTCCCGAAATCCCCATCCCACCGCCGGTCTTGATACACCGTGATCAAGCGCCCGTGCTCGGACGCCAGCCGCACCAGTTTCTCGGATTCTGCGAGCGTCGGCGCGAACGGCTTATCAACTACCACATCCCGTCCCGCCAGCAGACAGGCCCGCGCGTACTCAAAGTGCGAATCATTCGGAGTCGCGACCACGCACAGCTGGATTTCTTTATCCGCCAGCAACTCATCGAGCGTCCGCGCCACCCGCACTTCAGGATATTTTTCCCGCGCCCGCTTCCCGCGGCGTTCGAGGATGCAAGCCAGTTCCATCCCCGGCACACCTCGGATCACCGGCGCATGAAACGCCTGCCCCGCCAAGCCAAACCCAATCAATCCGACACGCACCATGCCAGCTCCCTTAGTTCCTTCTGCGGTCTACTACTCAGCAGTGAGCCACTTACAGCTTTTTGCCGATACGCTACCGCTCTTCTCCGGACTTATAAATGAAAGGTATTCTTCGTGCCGCGCTCTGAGTTCAGAAGACGGAGGCAGAAAATGAACGTCGACCCTTTCCGCAAGATTTCCCTGGCGCTGGTTATTCTGTGGGCCTGCTGCTTTCTGCTGTTTCACGTAGCCAGCGTTTTGATTCACATGCTGCTTGTGGTGGCCGTCCTTTTCTATGTCGGGTACCTGGTGCGGGACGCGAGCACCACCTGACTCTGTGCTAACCGGCGACTGTGCATCGATCACTCTTTGCGGTCTTTCATTCGCCGCACAAACTTCAACCCTGACCACACTTCGGTCACCGCGCACACCTTCACATCGACCAACCCCGCATCGAGTCCGATTCCCCGCACCAGATTCTCATCCACCTCTGAAGCCACGCCTGAACTCTTCTTCGGCCAGCTGACCCACAACATCCCCGCAGGCGCCAGCAGCTTTGCTAACCGCGAGAATTCCCTCGTCAATTCGGAGCGAGATTTGGTAAACAGCATCGCGAAGTCGAGAATGCCGCCCGGCTTCGTTTTCATTTCGCACTCCGCCAGCGCCTCGCGCAATTCAGCGCGCACCTCAGCCGGAGCGTTCGCCAAGTGCACGCGAAACCCAGCTTTGATTCCTAATTTCTTTGGAAGTGGTGTCCCGGAGTATCCCGGCATTCTTGTGGCTCGTGCGAAAGAAGTATCCGATACGTCTCAAGCTAGGAGCTAGACACTGATTTACTGCACCGGCGCGTACCACCCTCGCCGCGATCGCACCCGGAGATTCTTCCGGTCGACAGCTACGATCTCGATGGTGCGAAAATGGCCGTCTGCCTTGAAGTCCGCGGGTTTATACGACACATCATATTGGCTGCGCAATTCATCCTGAATTTCGGCAAAGTCGTTGGCCACATCGCGGATCTGGAAGGGGAAAAATGCCTTGCCGCCCGTCGCATCGGCAATCCGCTCCAGCACTTTGTCGCCCGCGCCCTTGGTGCCGCTCACGTTGGTACTGATCGTGTATACGATGGCCTCCGCCCGTTGCGCCATCTCAATCGCTTCCTCGCGCGTCACGTGACTTTGGTTGTCTTCGCCATCGCTCAACAGAATGATCGCGCGCCGGGCTGGTCCGGACGACGGTTGCTTCAGCAGTTTGTCGCGGCACGCGTAGAACAGCGCATCGTACATCGCCGTTCCGCCTCCCGGCCGCAATGCGCGTACTCCCCGGTCCAACTTCTCCGTGTCATCGGTGAAATCCTGCGTCACTTCCGGCGTCACGTCGAATCCCACGACCATGGCCTGGTCATAGCCGCGACGCACGGTCTGGTTGAGAAACTCGATCGCCGATTCCTGTTCGAACTTGAAGCGGTCGCGCACCGAGTTGCTGGCATCAATCAGCAAACCCACCTGCAACGGAAGTTTCGTCTCTGCGTGGAAGCTTCGAATCTCGGTTGCCGGCTTGCTGTCGTCTACAAAGTGGAAGTCCGACTGCTTCAGATCGGTCACGCGCTTTCCGTGCCTGTCAGTGACCGTGAACACCACATTCACTTCGTTGGTGCCCACGCGGATACGGGGGATTTCTCCATTGTCTGCGCTCTCCGGAGTTTGCCCACCGGCTTGCGGGGCCACAGGCGCCGAGGATTGCATTGTGGACGGCTGCGCGGGCTGAGCTGAAGGCTCAGACGCCGTCTCTGTCGCCTGCGGCGCGGTCTGCGCCACGCCGACCTGGCACACGCTCGCGGCTAGCGACAAAACCATTACCCACCGCATGGCTAAACTTCTCCAAGTCTCTATCGTGGCAGTGCCCCTCATTCAGCTGTCATTATATCCGCACAGGCTTTGGAAAGCAGTGCCCCCAGCCTCTAGTGCGCAACTCTAGTCCTCCACCTTCTTTAGGAACTCCCGTAACTCCTCCGGCAACTCACTCTTCAGCGCGATCACAACCCCGGTCCGGGGATGCTTAAACTCCAACTCCGCTGCGTGCAGAAAATTCCGCGGGAGCCCGATCACAGCATTTTTTCCGCGCGCCTGTTTCGGAGCTCCATACATCGTATCTCCGACCACGGGATGCCCCATCGCCGCCACATGCACGCGAATCTGGTGCGTTCGGCCGGTGTCGATCTTTACATCGAGCAGCGTAAACTTGCCAAACTTCGTATCCAGTCGTCGCACTACGCGATAATGCGTGACCGCTGCGCGCCCACCTTCGAGGCGCGTAGTCATCCGCGTGCGCCGCACCCGGTCGCGGCTGATGCTCTGCGCCAGCGTCCCCTCATCTTTTTTCACCCAGCCATGAACCAGCGCGACATATTTCTTCTTCACTTCTCGCGCCGCAAACTGCGCGCTCAGCTTGCGATGCGCGTCGTCGTTTTTCGCCACTACAATCAATCCGCTGGTTTCTTTATCGAGACGATGGACAATCCCAGGCCGCAATGCCCCACCCACTCCCGACAAACTCCCCAAATGATGCAACAGCGCATTCACCAGCGTGCCGCGATTGCGCGCATCGTCACTCGCCCCAGCGCCGGCGTGAACCATCATCCCCGCAGGCTTGTCGATCACCGCGAGATCATCGTCTTCATAAACAATGTCGAGCGGGATCTCCTCGGCAACAGCCTTGAGCGGAGCCCGCTGCGCCTCACCCAACACGGTGATCCGCTCCCCGCCGCGCAGTTTCAGGGAAGCCTTGGCCGGAGCATCGTTAAGTAATACCTTACCTTCAGCGATCATCTCCTGCACGCGGGCCCTGCTGATGGACTCGAGGCGCGTTGCGAGGAATTGATCGAGGCGCTTTCCGGCGTCTTCAGATGCGATGGAAATAAGAATGGGAAACGGTTCCGGCATTCGCTGGAGGATACTACAGCGACCTTGACGATGGATCGGCGATGCAAACAGGCCGATCCCGACTACTTCCCCTTTGAATACTCGCCCGCCTCAATGCGGTTCAGGACGACCCCAAGGGGTTCGTGGGATACGATGCAACCCTTTTCTGTCAACAACCCTTCTTTCGAGTCACGCATTGAGTGAGAAAGCTCCTTGAAGCGGCTGGGACCCAGGGCGCGGATGCCGACCAGCGCATAGCCCTTCGCTTGCGAGTTGCCTACGAGCAAGAGCCTTTCGAAATCGGCCATCGCGGACGGACGAGAGAAAATAACCTTGTAATCCTTTTCTCCCTGCGAGATGACTCCCGCGTACCCGATCCCACCGAACGCAAATCGGTCAACCTTGGCGAGGCGCTCGAAGGTCGAATCGCTAGATCCTCCCGACTGCGCGGCGGCTGCAGCGAGGAGCAGAGCCGTAATAATCCAAAGTCGCATTTCCGTCACCACCCGTAGAACGTACCCCGGGCCGGAATCTTGCATGCGCGCATCCGAAGGTCAATCGGCTCCGACAGTCTGCGCCGTCACGCCCTTCGCCCCCGGCCGCAACCACCAAATCACCCCGCCCGCCAGAACCAGCCCAATCGCGATCAACTGCGTGCCGGACATCGCGCCACCAAACACCGAGCCGCGCCCTGGATCGTCGCGAATAAATTCCAGGAAGAACCGCGCCACTCCATAAATAAACATGAACGCGCCGAAGACTTGGCCGTCGAATTTTCTGCGCTTCAACAGCCACATCAGGAAAAAGAAATTCGCCAGCTCGACAGCCGACTCGAACAACTGCGTCGGCTCGAGCGGCACATTCAGCGGAGTTCCGGTAATCTGGTTCGCCAGTGGATTGCGAAACACCACGCCCCAGAAATGATGCGTCTCTTTGCCGTAGCAGCAGCCGGCGGCAAAGCATCCGATGCGGCCGATGGCGTGTCCCAGCGCCAGCCCCGGCGCAAAGGCGTCGCAGGTTGCGAGCGGAGGCAGGTGATGCTTGCGAACGTACCACCACGCGGCCAGAAATGCCGCAATCAGACCGCCGGAAAAAACTCCTCCAGCCTGCAGCGTGGCGATGCTGAAAATGTCGCCCGGATGGGCCGCATACACGCTCCAGTCGTTGATGATGTAGAGCACCTTCGCGCCCAGAATTCCGCAGAGCACTACCAGAATTCCCAGGTTCCAGGCCTTCTCGCCGTCAATTCCCAGGCGCTCGGAATTGCGCACGCTGACCCATAGGCCGACTAGCACTCCCAGAGAAACCAGGAAGCCGTAAGTCGGCAGAAAGAATCGTCCGAAATGAATTAGTTGTGGATACACAGTTAGTTAGATGCAGAAGTGCGGGAATCTGTACCTGAATCAGTGTAGCAGGGAGGTCGCTTGGGCACTTGTCATCCCGAGCGGAATAAGTGCTTTGCGAAAGCGAAGGACTTATGCAGCCGAAGGGCCTGCCCACGAGCGAAGCCGAGGGGATCCCTACCCCAACACCGATGCGTCGGTGGAGGTTCCGGAGCAAAGGTCGATCCTCAAGACTTCGCCGTGAAAACGAGAGTGTGCCGCTGGTAGGGATGCTTCGCCTTCGAACATCCTTCGCCTTGCGAAGGATTTCCTACGCTCAGAAAATATTCAAGCCGACCCACTGTGCCGTGTGACGGGCCGAGAATGAACCGTCAGGTAGACGTTGGGAACCCGCCGAGACCCTTTAGGCATCTCCGCATGGCGGAGCGTCGCACACCGGATCTTAGTTCGAGTCGAGTCCCCGTTCATTCAGCATTGGTTCAAAAATCGGTTACCGTCATCACCAACCCCGCAGGCCGGCTTTCACTCTGGATGCTAGGAGAACTGCCGGTGGATTAGCAATAGGGGGACCGCAAATAGTTGGCAGCGCAGTTGCAACCAAAGTAACAGGGCCGCAACACTCCGGGCTTGCAATTCCGTTCTCGAAAGCCACTCGCCGCGCCGAAGACTGCAATTCGCGCAATCCAGAATTTGCCGAGCCAGAGATAAAAAGCTGCGCCTGCGGTTCGTTCGCGAAGCCGCTGATTCAGGCGGAATTTGCGGGCCGATGTATACTCTTCCCGCAATACTCCGGGTCTGGATTTTTTCCTTTGGCCAAGGCCAGACTCGGGCAGAGGTACAGAGATGTCCACGTCTCGCAAGTCCGCGATTCTTGCGGCCGCGGTTTTAATTGTCCTACACGTGGGGATGTTGGCAGCGAGGTATGGCACGCCAGTAGCGTCGCTTTGGGGCGACTGGATCGGATCCATCGGCGGCTTTGTCGGGGCCCTGGCCAGTTGGGATGCGTCGCGCCGCTCCGGTCCCTTCGGCAAACGCGTATGGCGCCTGGTTTGCTTCTCCATTGTTCTCGTTTCTCTCGGACAGGCCGCCTACACCTACTACTTCGATTATCGCCACGATCTCACTGGCACGTTCTGGCCTAGCGACATCCTCGTGTTTTTCTGGGCCGTGCCCGCCATGATGACTCTGTTTCTGAGTCCGCGGGACCCCAACAGTGGATTCCGCTGGCTGCGGTTGTGCGATTTTGCGCAAGTGTGCACCCTCGTGCTTGCCCTCGAGCTTTCCACTCTCTATGTGCCCTCACGGTGGCAAATCTCGGAAAAAACAATGGCCGTGCGCGTCTTTTACGCCGGTGTCGCCTTCTTTGGGCTGCTGGCCCTGAGTTTTCTGCTGCGCGGTCTGCTCACTCGATTTCGCACCGCGCGGGCATTCTTTCTTCGCTTGGCAGCTTTCTTTTTCGCCTTCGCTGTCACTTCCAACATCACCCTGTTCGCGTTTGCCAGCGAAAAGTTTCGCCCGGGCGCATGGCCTGATCTGCTGTGGACCCTTACGGATTGCTTCCTCATCGTGATTGCCGCGACCTGGAATGGTGCTGAAGGGGTCCCGGAGCCGGGCGAACCCATCCGGCCGGGCTTTCAGTTGCTAATGCAGTTTTCTCCTTTACTCATCCCCGCCATCGTCTTCCCACTCGTGCTGGGCATAGCGCAGGAACAGTTTCTCTGGGCGGTCGTGCTGGTGACGGTTTCCTTCGTGGCCGCCAGCGGGCGGTTGTTCGTGGTGCAGAACCAGTTGCTCCAGAGCTCGCGGGAATTGCAAAAAAATCTGTCGCTCCTGCAGGGCATCACCGAGGGAACCACAGATTCCGTCTTCGTCAAAGACTTGCGAGGCCGCTACCTGATGATTAATTCCGCGGGGGCGCAACTGCTGGGGCGCCGAGTGGAAGAGGTCATCGGCAAGGACGATACCGAGCTCTTCACTCCGGAAACCGGCCGCGAGATCATGGCAGCGGACCGGAAGGTTGTCGAATCTGGAATGACGCAAACCTACGAGGAGCTCGGAATCTCCGCCGGTGTGGCTCGGACCTATCTATCAACGAAGGGGCCGCACCGCGATTCCAATGGCGAGGTCGTCGGCTTGCTCGGTATTTGCCGCGATATTACTGACCGCAAACGCGCGGAACAGGAGTTTCGCCAGTCCCAGCAGAAGTTGCGCATTCACTTCGAGCATACCCCGCTCGCCGTCGTCGAATGGGATACCCAGCTTCGAATTACAGAATGGAGTCCTTCTGCGGAGGGAGTCTTCGGATATTCACGCCGGGAAGCGATTGGGCGGGATGCGAGTTTCCTCGTGCCGCCTGCCCTGCGGGCACATGTGGAGAGGATGGGACATGAGCTTCTTGCCCAAGCAGGCGGGACCCGGAGTACGAACGACAACCTTACCAAAGACGGCCGCACCATCTCCTGCGAGTGGTACAACACTCCGCTGGTCGATGAATCAGGACAGGTGCTCGGCGTGGCCTCTCTGGTTCAGGATGTCACCGAGCGCGTGGCGCTGGAGGAAAGACTTCGGCAGTCGCAGAAGATGGAAGCGGTCGGGCGCCTCGCCGGTGGCGTAGCTCACGATTTCAACAACCTCTTGACCGTCATCATGGGGTACAGCCAGATTCTTACCGACGGACTCCCAGCGGTCAGCCGCCTGAAGGACGCCACCGCCCAAATCCGGTCAGCCGCCGATCGCGCCGCCGGAATCACACGCCAACTGCTGGCTTTCAGTCGTAAGCAGGTACTCTCGCCACGCGTCATCGACCTGAACGACATCATGCTGAACCTTGATTCCTTGCTGCGGCGGCTCATCGGCGAAGACATTGAAGTTCTTACTGTGCCTGGCCGGGAGCTGGGCGCGGTCAAAGCGGATCCCGGTCAAATCGAGCAGGTCCTCATGAACCTGGCCCTGAATTCCCGCGATGCGATGCCCAACGGGGGGAAGCTCACTCTCGAAACCGAGAACACGGAACTGGACGAGTCCTATGCCCGCGAACACGAACCCCTGCAGCCCGGACGCTATGTCATGCTGGCCGTGAGCGATACCGGAACCGGCATGAGTCCCGAGACGCAGGCCCATATCTTCGAACCTTTTTTTACCACCAAGGAAGTTGGCAAGGGCACCGGTCTGGGGCTCTCCATGGTCTATGGAATCGTCAAGCAGAGTGGTGGCTACATCTGGGTATACAGCGAGCCCAATCGGGGGACCACCTTCAAGATCTATCTTCCCCGAGTCGACCAGCTCGCGGAAGCCGTTGGGGTGGTGGAGAAGCGGCGGCCCGGCGTCCAGCGCGGAACTGAAACCATCCTGCTGGTCGAGGACGACGCACAGCTCCGGGCACTGACATCCTCAGTTCTGGCTCATTGTGGCTACAAAGTACTGTCCGCCGCCGGCACTGAGGAAGGCCTTGCCTTATGCCGCGCAAATCACCGCGATATCCACCTGCTGGTCACCGACGTGATCATGCCTGGAATGAACGGTCGTCAGCTCGCCGAGCAAGTCAAACAGATTTCCCCACGCACCAGAGTCCTGTACGTTTCCGGCTACACCAGCAACGCCATCGTTCACTACGGCGTGCTCGATCCGGGACTGTCCTTCCTGCCCAAGCCTTTTTCTTTGTCGGCACTGATTGCCAAGGTGAGGGAAGTTCTCGACAGCCCCAATGCGTCCCAGGGACAACCTCCAGCCTAGCCCTATGTGGGGACGGCCGCCTTCGGCCGTCCAGCCGAGCGAAGCGGGGCGTCTCGATCACCTCTTACGGCTCTGCCGCCACCCAATAACTGCTTCTCGCAAGCACTGTCCGGTCTCCCGGATCCCGCAGCCGCACCCGAATCTGATGCAACCCCGCATGAGGATTCCTCGCCTCGATGCTCAGCAGATAGCGGCTGTGCAAATGATTCGTGAAGTCGATCATCCGCGCCTCGAAGTTGGTTCTCGTGGCAAACAGCTCATACTCACCGCCAGTCATGGCAGCCACCGTCCCTGGGATGTTCTTCTTCATAGCTTCCGCAGCCAGGATGAAGGGCGCCAGCAAATCCGGCGACGGATGCATCTCCGCCATATTATTTCCTCGCATCGTGTCTAGCACATTCGACCGCGATGGTGAAAACGCCAGCGCATAAACCGCCGTGTTGCTCTGCCCGATCTCGGCCACCACATCTTCCACCTTGGCCTGGTGGCTGCCGTGGTCGCGCGTTTCGCTGATCAGCAGCAGCACTCGCTGCCGTTCCCTCGGAGCCTTCTCCAGCAGCTTCACCGAATAATCCACCGCATCGAGAATCGCGGCTCCCCCATCGCCGGGCTGCAATGTTTTCAGGGTTTCTGTGGTCTTGTCGGAGCTGCCGCTGAAATCCTGTATCAATTCCGCCTGGCTGTCGAACTCCACAATCGCCACCCTCCCCAGCCCAGCTTCCACGATCGGGTCCACCATCGCGCTCAACCCGCGAATCCTCGGAAATTCATAATTCGCCCGCCGGCCGCGCTGAATCGCAATCACCAGCGACATCACCGATCCTTCTGCCGCTTCATCCAGGCGCACGGCCTGTTCCACTCCATCGTCTTCGATTACAAAATCCTTCGCCCCCAGTCCATACACAGCTTCACCCTTCGCGTTTTTTACCAACACGGGAACGATCACCACATTCGATTGAGTATGGATTGTGTCTTGAGCTGGGGTGTCTTGAGCTGGGGTGTCTTGACCCAGAGCGCCAGCGGCCGCCAGCAGCGCGAACAGCAGAACCCGTACCAAACTATCCCGCCTTACGCTTCTCGTCGAGCACTTCATCCAGCGCATCTGCTAATAGATGCGCGCGCTTCTGGTAGTCGGTTGCCCCGCTGTCCTGATTCCGCTTCAATAAATGATACTCATCGGCAATGTTCAACGCCGCCAGCACGGCCAGTCGCACCGTATCGATAGTATTCGTGGCCTCAGCCACAGCACGCATCTTCGAGTCCACATACTCCGCCAACTTCAAAATGTATTGCGGATCCGACCCTCGCAGGTTATATGCCTGATCAAAAATCTCCACGCGCACGCCGCCAGCCTGCGCGTCTTTCAATGTCGAATCCTTAGTAGCGGTAGCCATAGCCATTAACCCTTGTCATTCCGAGCGAAGCGAGGAATCTGTTTTCAATCGAGAAACTCCAAGCCGGACTCCGCAAGTCGCTCTAACTCGCCCGCTCCTCCGCGATCGACTCAATCTGCTCCAGCATCTTCTCCACCCGCCCTCGAATCTCTTCTCGCTCTTTCCGCAACTGCACCGCCTCGCGCCGCAATACTACCAACTGTTCCTCGCGCTCTTCCATCTGCTGCCGCACCCGCTGCGCATCGCGTTCCGCCACGGTCTGCGCCTGTCGTGCCTCCTTATACATCTCAATCACACGATAAATCTTGTCTTCGAGCGCCTGAAAATCGTCCACCGGAATCTGTTCCATCCGTTCCACAGCATTCAACGCCATGATTGCACTTTCCCCAAAAAGATTTCAAACTTTCCCGCAGTATACTCCACCTCGCCGTGGATCAGGCATGGCCCGTTGGTGCATATCCGAGACACTCACAACCAGATTAGCTATAATCCCGGCATGAAACATCTTGGATTCTCCCTCATCGCCCTCACCATAGTCCTGGCCGTCACAGCACTTCCCAGCGCCGCCAAAACCGTAGTCGAACTCAAGGACGCGCAAGGTAAATCCGTAGGCTCGATCATCGTGACGCCGAAAGGATCGGGCGTAAGCCTCAAGCTCAACCTCCACGACCTCCCGCCCGGCGACCACGGTATCCACATCCACCAAAACCCCAAGTGCGATGCTCCCGATTTCAAATCCGCAGGTCCACACTTCAACCCCGAGGGCAAGAAGCACGGACTGGAGAGTCCCGAAGGCCATCACGCCGGCGACATGCTGAACCTGACCGTCAACGCAGACGGCAAAGCCGATGGAACGCTAGTGGATAACGATGTGACCCTCGGCGACGGCACTCACTCAGTCTTCAGCAACGGCGGCACGGCGATCGTGATTCACGCCAAAGCCGACGACATGAAGACCGATCCCTCCGGAAACTCCGGCGACCGCATAGCCTGCGGCGTAATCACAAAGTAAGACCTGGGGCATTACGCACCTTACTTAACATTGTCATCCTGAGCGTAGTATGGGCTCCGCGAAGAGAAGCCCATACGAAGTCGAAGGACCCCTAGCCTACTTACAACTATTTCCGCCCCAGACAGGAGTTCTCACGACGGGCGTCAATCACTTCCGCAACTTCCCTAACTTCTCCGCCGCAGCGTCCAGCGTCTCTAACTTCTTGCAGAACGCAAACCGCACCTGCCGCGCTCCATCCCGCGCCTCGCGATAAAAACTTGACCCCGGCACCGCCGCCACTCCAACATCCTTCACCAGATACTTCACGAACGAAACATCATCGTCAAACCCGAACCCGGAAATATCCGTCATCACGTAATAAGCGCCCCGCGGATGAAAACATCGAAACCCCGCAGCCTCCAGCGCCGGAATCAAATGATCACGCCGCACTCGGTATCCTTCCGCCAGCCGCGCGTAATATTCCGGCGGCAGATTCAGCGCCGCCGCGCCCGCTTCCTGCAGCGGCGCCGGCGCACCCACCGTCAAGAAATCGTGCACTTTCCGGATTGCATTCGTAATCTTCTCCGGCCCCACCGCCCATCCCACGCGCCATCCCGTTACGCTGTAAGTCTTCGACATTCCGTTGATCGTAACCGTTCGCTCCCGCATGCCCTCAAGCGACGCCATCGAAATGTGCTCCGTCCCGTCATACAAAATGTGTTCGTAAATCTCGTCGGTGATCGCGAGCACATCGAACTCCACGCACAAATCGCGAATCAGCTCCAACTCGGCCCGCGTGAAAACCTTCCCCGTAGGGTTGTTGGGCGTATTGAGTATGATGGCCTTGGTGTTCTTATCGAACGCTGCCCGTAACTCTTTCTCATCAAAAGTCCACTCACCCCCGTCGCTCGCCGGCGGCCTGAGCTTCACAAACCGCGGCCGCGCTCCGCTTAGCACTGAATCCGGTCCATAGTTCTCATAAAACGGCTCAAAAATCACCACCTCATCGCCCGCATTGCAAACCGCCAGCAAAGTCGAGATCATCGCCTCCGTCGATCCGCAACAAACCGTGATTTCTTTTTCCGGATCCACCGCAATCCCTTGCCAAACGCCCATCTGCCGGGCAATCGCGTTGCGCAAGTTCTTAGCGCCCCATGTAATCGCATACTGATTCACATCGCCATCAATTGCCGCCCGCGCCGCCTGCTTGATCTCCGCCGGAGCCGCAAAATCCGGAAACCCCTGCGCCAGATTCACCGCTCCATAAAGCGCCGCCTGTCGCGTCATCTCCCGGATCACCGACTCCGTGAAATGCGAAACCTTCTCGCTGAGAAAATGCTTGGTTGGATGGGATAGAGATGAGATTACGTCCGCCATAGCTGGCAGATTAGCACAGGAAGCCCGGAGCGACTTGTCATCCTGAGCGGAACATTTGCTCTCGTGAAACGAGGGCAAATGTGGAGTCGAAGGAGCCCTAACCCGTAAGCACTAGCACAATCCTTGCAAGGAATTTAAACTACGGCACCGCGCCCTAAACCCGCTGCACTCCGCCCAGTCCCTGCAACGCCCCAACGATCTGCGCAGACCAGCCCGCAACCTGCTCGTCGCGCAAAGTCCCCTCATCCGACTGCAATCTCACACGCACAAGAATCGAATACTTCCCAGCGCCGATCGCCCCGCCGCGAAAAATCTCCACGGGTTCGAATTCACGCAGCTCGGAAATGCCCAGCCCCATCACGGCGCGCCGCATCACCTCAAACTCCACGTTATCCCCAAACACAAAAGAAAAGTCCCGCTCCACCGCGGGATATTTCCCGAGTGGAGCGAACCGAACCGTCCGCAAGCCGATCGCATGCAACCGCTCCAGATCAATCTCCGCCAGAAAAACGTCCTGCCGCAGTTTCCGTTCCGCCTTAACGCCCTGAGCAATCTGCCCGAACTGCGCCACGACAACCCCATCCATCAACACCCGCGCTGATCGTCCGGGATGAAAATACTCCGCCGTCTCGCGATCGAAAGTAAGTTCACGCGAAGCAAGGGGGGCCAGCAGATTCTCCACGTCGCCCCTGAACGCGCGAAATGCCTCGGCCGAAGCAGCCTGTTCGTCCTCACTGACGTCGAGCGTTCTACTCGCAGGCAGCGATCCTTTCACCGCGGTCAGCGTTGCACCCAGGCACAAGCGCGCCGGCTCACCGAATCGCATCTCATAGACGCGGCCCATCTCGAACAACCGCACGTTCTCTGAGTCCCGATTCAAGTTCCAGGCCAGCATATCGAGCATTCCAGGAGCCATTGATGTCCGCATCACGGATGCTTCTTCGCTCAGCGGATTTTCCAATTCGAGCACAGCGGCGGATGAAAACTTCTCCGCGTCGGCGTGCGAAATAAATGTCAGCGAGATTGTCTCGTCGTATCCCAGTGCTAAAGCCCGCGCCCGCAAAGTGGCGTCCATAGCCGAATGCGGCAACTCAACCACCGCGCCGCTGTAAGCCGGCAAAGTATTTTCAAACTTGTCGTAGCCATGCAGCCGCGCGATTTCTTCAATCAAGTCAATCTCGCGCTCCACATCCAGCCGCCAGCTCGGAATCTGTACGCGAAACTCCGCCGTGCCCTGCCCTTCAGGGATCAGCGTGAAACCCAGGCTCTTCAGGATGCGGAAAATCTCTCCCGTGCTCAAATTCCCGCCCAGAATGCGATGCACCTCGGAAAGCCGCAGCACCACCGGCGCCTGATCCATCTTTCTCGACATCATATCGATCACATCGCCAACCAGCTCTCCGCCGCCCGACTCCAGAATCAGCGCCGCCACCAGATCGCACGACAAAATCGTTGACTCAAAATCAGCGCCGCGCTCAAAGCGGTGCGAAGCGTCGGTGTGCAGCCCATGCCACCGCGAACTCTTGCGAACGGTCAGTGGATCCCACCACGCCGACTCGATCAGAATATTTCGCGTCTTGTCGGTGATCATGGTGTCGAACCCGCCCATCACTCCGGCAAGCGCGACCGGCTTCTTCGCATCAGCCACAACCAGATCTTCGGAAGTAAGCGTGCGCTCAACACCATCGAGCGTCTTCAACTTCTCGCCGTTTTTAGCTTTTCGAATGACGAGCTTTCCGCCCTCCAGCAAATCCATGTCAAACACATGCGTAGGCTTGCCGATCTCCCACAAAACGTAGTTCGTGGCGTCAACCGCGTTGCTGATCGGGCGCTGATCCAGCAACGTCAGGCGATGTGCAATCTTCTCAGGTGATGGTTTGATTTTGGTTCCACGAATAACCCGCGCAGAAAAGCGAGGACAAAGTTGTGGCTCTTCAACGACGATCGGAAAGGGCGAGATCGGGAAGGCCGGGATCGGGAAGGGCACGACTTCAGTCGTGCCGTCAGAGCCCCGGGGAGACCCGGCTTTAGCCGCTGAGGCTTGCTTGTGACCTGCAACTGAGAACTCAGACCTGAGAACTGAGAACTGTTTCAACGGCAAATCATAGAGGGCCGCCGCCTCGCGAGCCACGCCATAATGGTTCATCGCATCGGGACGATTCGTCCCAATCTCCATCTCAAACACGGCGTCCGCGCCCGATCCGCTGATCCCCTCCACAGCTATCCCTATGCCAGTCAAATCCTCAGCCAGCCGCCGGTCATCAACCGTCAGCTCAACAAACTCCCGCACCCAATGTGGAGAAATCTTCATGACGTTCTAAAAAGCTTTGTCATCCTGAGGCGCGCCCTTTGCGCCGAAGGACCCCATGCAACTGGCTACCAAGGCCGGCCTATCAAGCGATTCTCACGATGTCCTCGTCGCCTCGCCCGACCCCTGTCCCGGATCACTAAGCGAATTGCTCCAGAAATCTGACGTCTCCGTTGAAGAACAGCTGAATGTCATCCACCCCATACTTCAGCAATGCGATGCGGTCAGCACCCATGCCAAAGGCAAATCCCGAGACTTTTCTGGGGTCATATCCATTGTCTTTCACGAACTCAAAGACGTTAGGATCGACCATGCCGCAACCGAGAATTTCAATCCATCCCGTCTGCTTGCACGGACGGCAGGGCTCCGCACCGCGCTTCCCGCTCCCGCCGCAGATGAAGCAAGAAACGAACATCTCCGCACTTGGCTCGGTGAACGGAAAGAATGACGGACGAAAACTCGTCTTCACGTTCGATCCAAAGAATTCCTTCATGGCGTGATCGAGCGTCCCCTTCAAATCGCCAAATGTGATGTTGGTATCAACCGCCAGCCCCTCGATCTGATGAAACATCGGCGAGTGGCTCGCATCCGCAGGATCGTTGCGATGCACTGTCCCCGGAATCACAATGCGGATCGGCGGCCGCATCCTCTCCATCGTGCGAATCTGCACCGGAGAAGTATGCGTGCGCAACAGCAACCGCTTCCGCTGCGCCTTCCCCTGCTGCCCTGCAATGAATAAAGTGTCTTGCGTATCTCGCGCCGGATGATTCGGCGGAAAATTCAAGGCCTCGAAATTGTAGTAGTCAGTCTCGACGACAGGGCCATCGGCAACGGAGTAGCCAAGCTTCTGGAAAACGCGAACCATTTCGTTCGAAGTTTTGATAACAGGATGTTCCGCCCCAATCGGCCGACGAACTCCAGGAAGAGAAATGTCGACCCGCTCTTCCGCCGCAGTCACTCCATCATCGTGGCCAACCCGCGCGCCCTCCACCAGTTCCTGAATCCGCGCCTTCAATTCGTTGACGCGAATCCCTGCCTCACGCTTGGCATCCTTGGGCGCGCCCTTCAACCACAAATCATTGATCTGCGTCAGGATCCCGTTCTTGCGCCCCATCCATCGGTCGCGGAACGCCTTCAGTTCAGCCTCGTTGCGAACAACTCCTGCCTCGCCGCCACACGCACGAATGCATTCAGCAGAAGCCTTTTCCAGCGCCGCCGCCGAATAATCCGTCAACTTGAAAACGGTGTACGCCATTTGTCGAGGATCCGTCAGACCTTGTCATTCCGATCCGCGTAAGCGGAGAGGAATCTGCTGTCCTCTCACCACCAGCAGAAAAGCAGATTACTCACACGCTCTCTCCGCGCGTTGCGCGGCTGCGAGTGGCTCGGAATGACAAGGATTAAGTTTGAAAGCTGAAAGCGATTAAGCCAGCGCGCCCTTGGCCTGCTCCACGAGAGACTTAAACGCGGGCGCATCCTTCACTGCCAGGTCCGCCAGAATCTTGCGGTCCA
>Ga0210388_10000481_pt1 | contig 32774 bp, 26 predicted proteins | sample IncBWC19OmetaG_FD_155485 | JGI IMG/M metagenome (GOLD analysis project Ga0210388, IMG submission 155485) | Forest soil microbial communities from Barre Woods Harvard Forest LTER site, Petersham, Massachusetts, United States - Inc-BW-C-19-O ...
TCGACCAGGCCGTGTTGTTCGCGGGCGCGCTGGTGCTGTCCGTCAGGTTCCAGGGCAGGGCGCAGGGGCAATTCCCGCCGCTGGCCAAAGGCCAGGCTCCGCCGTCCAGGAAGGTGCTGATGACCGTCGGATTGGCAGGCGTACCCTGGTACACGCTCAAAGTCAGAGGCGCCGAGCCCGCCAAACCAAGTCCGGCGCTGCCCGAGCCGCCCTGGCTGACCACCCCGAGGTCCTGAAGACCGGTTCCCGTGGTCGCGCTGACCGCGCCGTCCGCGCTCTCGCCCGTGGCGTTCTCGTAATAGGTCAGTATCGTGCCGACGGGATAGGACGCTCCCGCGGTCACGGCGATGTATTTGTTCTTGCTGCCCGTCTGGGTGGGCGGGCTCGAGGGGCTCGATCCTCCGGTGGCCCAGCCGTCGTTGGTGAAGTACAGGGTCGTGCCGGCCGCCATGGGCTGCAGCAGCGCCACGCTGAACTGCTTGCCGAAGGCGTTGTAGGCCACGAACGCGATGTCCCCGGCGTTGAAGGTCGTGCCCGGCGTCTCAGTTCCCGTCGGCGTGGCCGTGGGCGATACCGTCTGTGTCGTGCTTAGGGTCGGGGAGGCGCTTGCGGTGCCGGTCCCCGTAGGGCTGGCTGTCGAGCTCGCCGAGGGCGTGGCCGTTGTGAGGGGCGTGACCGTTCCCGTGGGGCTGGCGGTCGCGGTTTGTGTCGCGGAATCAACAGGGCTCTGGCTTGGGGTCGGCGACGCAGTGGGCGACGCGGTCGAACTCTGGACCGGGCTTTGGGTGGCGCTCGGTGTGCCCGAGGGCGTGCCTGAAGCCGTTGCGCTCACGCTGTCCGTCGGGCTCGAGCTGATCGTCTGAGTGACGCTGCCCGTGGGGCTGGGCCCGGCCTGGCCGAAGAATCCGCACACGTCCGACCCGGTGTAGCCCGGGCTGGCGTCGCCGGTCCAATTAGCCAGGGACCCGCTGTTGTCGTCGTTGATCGCCGCTTCCAGCCCGCTCTCCGGCCCGTCCTCCAGCACGCAGTCGTAGTTCGCGCTCTCCACGTAGGCCGAGATCGACCAGGCCGTGTTGTTCGCGGGCGCGCTGGTGCTGTCCGTCAGGTTCCAGGGCAGGGCGCAGGGGCAATTCCCGCCGCTGGCCAGGGGCCAGGCTCCGCCGTCCAGGAAGGTGCTGATGACCGTCGGATCGCTCGGGGAGCCTTCGTACACGCTCAAGGTCAGGGGCGCCGAGCCCGCCAAACCAAGCCCCGCGCTTCCTGAACCTCCTTGGCTTACGACCCCCAGGTCCTGAAGGCCCGTTCCCGTGGTCGCGCTCACGGCCCCGTCCGCGCTCTCGCCTGTGGCGTTCTCGTAATAGGTCAGTATCGTGCCGGCCGGATAGGACGCTCCCGCGGTCACGGCGATGTATTTGTTCTTGCTGCCCGTCTGGGTGGGCGGGCTCGAGGGGCTCGAGCCCCCGGTGGCCCAGCCGTCGTTGGTGAAGTACAGCGTCGTGCCGGCCGCCATGGGCTGCAGCAGCGCCACGCTGAACTGCTTGCCGAAGGCGTTGTAGGCCACGAAGGCGATGTCCCCGGCGTTGAAGGTCGTGCCGGCGGTCATGCTGGGCGTCGGCGTGGCCGTGGGTGAGGCGGTCTGCGTCGTGCTCACAGTCGGGGAGGCGCTTGCGGTGCCGGTCCCCGTGGGGCTATCCGTTGAGGTCGGCGAGTCGTTCTCGGTGTTCGTCGGGCTCGAAGTCGGAGAGTCGATGTCCGTGTTGGTCGGACTCGGGGTGGGCGTGTCGATGTCCGTGTCCGTGCCCGTGGGGGAGGGCGTGCTGGATTGGAAGGTCGCCGTTCCGCTGGGCGAAGGCGACGCGGTGGATGAAGGCGTCGCACTGGGCCCCGCTTCCCCCAAGAAACCGCAGGCGTCCGATCCGACGTAGCCCGGGCTGGTCGAATCGACCTGCCAATTCGCCAGCGCCGCGCCGCTGTCGTTATTGATGGCCCCGTCCAAGGCGGCTTCCGACCCGTCCTCCACCACGCAATCGTAGTTGGCGCTCTCCACGTAAGGCGAGATCGACCAAGCCGTGTTGGCTCCCGGCGAGGATTGATTGTCCGTCAGGTTCCAGGGCAAATCGCAGGGGCAGTTCCCGCCGCTCTGCGTGCCCCAGCTGGCCCCTGCCAGCATCGACGTGATCACGGCCGGACCCTGATATCCCTGGTACTGGTACACGCTCAGGGTCAACAGCGAGGTCGACAGCCCCAGCGGCCCGCTCCCGGAGCCTCCGCCGCCGACCACTCCCAGGTCCTGCAGGCCGCTGCCGGTCGTGGCGCTCACCGCTCCGTAGCTGCTTTCCGTGGTGTCGAGTCCGTAGTAGGTCAGGACCGTCCCCGCCGGATAGGCGGCCCCCGCGGTCACGAAAACGTATTTGTTGGCAGTGGACAACTGGGTCGGGGGGCTCGCCGCGCCCGATCCGGCGCTGTTCCAGCCGTCATTGGTGAAGTACAGCTTTGTGCCGACGGCCATGGGCTGCAGCAACACCACGCTGAACTGCTTGCCGACGGTGTCGGTGGGGCTGTTCTCGTTGGCGTCGTAGGCCGCGAACGCGATGTCGCCGGGGTTGAACTGGGTCCCCTGGCTCACGGAATAGGTGCAGGAATCGCCCGGGGTCGAACTCAAGGTCGCCGTCGTCGAGCTGCTCGTCGTCCAGTTCACGGGGGTTCCGCCGGGTGCGTCGTCGTTGTTGATAGCGGTGTCGAGGTTGGGCTCGATGTCCGTCGTGTCGGCGCAGTTATAGTAGGCGAACGGAAAATAGGTGGCGAAAGCGGTGGCGTACCTTCCCTCGGCCAGGCCCCCGGGATAGTCGCCGCTGGTGCTCACGCCGGTGATGGTCGAATTCGTATAGACCCCGCCGTCCACCAGGACGGCCAGGCCCACGGTCGTGGTGGTGGTGCCTTGGAAGGCCGAAAGGATAAAGCCGCTGGCGCCCAGGCTCAGGCCCGCCTCGGTGGTATAGGTCACATAATTGGCCGAACTGGCCAGCGCGGTGTTGGAAACCACGCCGGCGGAAAAGCTGCCTCCGCCGGTCCCGGTGTTGGTGTAGGTCACCACCGTGCCGGCCGGGTAATTGACGTCCGCTCCCCAGCTCACCACGTTGATGGCGGTGCCCGACAGGTGCGCTCCCGCTTTGCTCCACTGGGAATTGCTGAAACCGATGGTGGTCCCCTGGGGCGCGTTCGCCAGCAGCACGAACGAAAACTGATTCTGGGCGACCCCTGTTCCGGCGGCATACCCCGTGAAGGACACATCGCCCGGATTCAGGGCCGCGAACGCGGGACGCGCCCAAGCGAAAGCCGACAATGCCGCAAAGGCGCTGAAAACGAATTTTTTGAGTAGGTGCACAGGCTGCCTGAAAATATCCCGCTAAAAAGTCCGCAGAGATCCAGCATTAGACTCGGGTCAGGTAACAAAGAAGATTTCACACTGTAAATGGACGGTGAAATCTGGCGGCGCGCGTCGGCCGGGAAAACGGAAGGGTCTCAAGTTAGAAACTTATTTTTAACGACGCCGTTACGCGTCCTCGCGAAACCGTGATTAAGATGGGTGCCCCGGCGCGCTTCCTGCGCCGTCTTCTCCGAGGTCACTGTTCATGCTGAAAAACCACGCCCTCGCCGGCCTTCTCGCTTGCGCCTTGTTGCTCCAGGGCCGGCCGCTTCCGGCCCACGGCCACCACCATGGCGCCGCGACCTCCGACACCTATCCCATCACCGAACAGGTCGACCTGAGCAAGCTGTTGGCGCCGCCGCCGGCCCGGGACTCCGCCCAGACCAAGATGGAAATCGAGGAGCTCCTGAAAATCCAGGGCGCCAGGACCGATGCCGCCGCGGCCGCGGCCGTGGCGGACCACAACTACAGCGTGTTCCGCTTCGCCGACGTGATGGGGCCGAAGTTCAATGAGGCCGATCTGCCCCTGACCTCCGCGTTCTTCGACAAAGTGGTGGCCACGGGCAAGTCGGTGGTGGAGCCTGCCAAGGATTTCTGGGGCAGGGACCGGCCCTTCGTCGTGGACAGCCGCATCCGGCCGGTGATGAAGGAGGCCAAGAGCTTCTCCTATCCCAGCGGACATTCCACGGCCGGCACGCTGATGGCCATTGTCCTGGCGAACATGGTGCCCGAGCGGAGCGGCGCCATCTTCGCGCGCGGCTGGGAGTTCGCCAGGAACCGTCTGGTGGCGGGGGAACACTTCCCCAGCGACATCCAGGCCGGCCGCATCGCCGGAACGGTCATCGCGTCGCACCTGTTCGAGAACGAGGAGTTCAAGGCCGACTTCGCGGCGGCGAGGATCGAACTGCGCGCGGCCCTGGGCTACCCGGCGGATCCGGTTCGCTGAACCCAATAATCCGGACGCGAAGAAGCCCGGCCCGCTTGGATGCGGGCCGGGCCTCTTTTTTTATCCGGCGAGCGGTCCGGGGGACCGCGCCTTCAAAACGCCCTACTGCCCCATGCCGTCGCCGTGGCCCGGCATGGCCCCTCCGTGCATGTCGCCGCCCTGCCAGCCGCCCTCGCCCCCCATGGGTCCGTGGAAGCCGTGCCTGCGGCCGCCGAACATCATCACCACCAGCTTGGCCTGCTGCATGGGCGTCAGAATCCCCTTCATCGTCTCGATCTTCTTCTCGTCGCGGGACATCTTTTCCTTGTGGTCGGCTTCCAAAGCCTTCAAGCCGGCCTTCAGTTCCTCGTCCGAGGCCTTTTCGTCCACCAGGACCGCCAATTGGTCGAGGTCGGCCTTGGTCCTGTCGGCGAGCAATTTGGCCTTCTCCCCCTGGTCCTTTTCCGCGGCCTTCCACTGGGAGACCTGGTCGTCCGTCAAACCGAGCTGCTTTTGCAGCATCTTGAACTTGTCCCAATGTCCGTGCGCGTGGCCCTGGTCCATGCCGTCGTCGGCGCGCAGGCTGGGCGCGGCGAGGAGCAGCGTCCCCAAAAACATGGCCGATAGCGCATATTTGAACATTTGCATTTTTCCTCCTGTTTTTTGCGTGGGGTGGCGTCTTGTGGGTGCATTTTAGCCCCCATGGACCGGGCTTGCATTGCCGCTTTGTAATACTTTGCGGTCGGGAAAAGACCCGGCTTAGGGGGAGTTTGGGCGTTTTCGCGCAGCTTAGCCGCCCCGGCCGGCCTGGCCTGTGGCATAATGTGTTTTCTGTCTTTTCCCCGGGTGCCTTGACCGTCCTCCTGCCCTGCTTCCTGTTGGTCTTTGTCAGCGAGATGGGCGACAAGACCCAGTTGATGGCTTTGGTGCTGACCACGCGCTTCAAGCGCCCCTGGGTCGTCTTGGCGGGAATATTTGTGGCCTCCCTCGCCAACCTCGGCCTGGTCGCCTGGCTGGGCGCGAGCGCGTCGGCCTGGATCAACCCGACCATGCTCAAATGGGGCGTGGGCCTGGGCTTTTTCGGCTTCGCCGCCTGGATGCTGGTGCCGGAAAAAGAGGAAAGCCCGGACGCGGACGGCCGCGGATACGGCGCTTTCTGGACCACGGTGGTTTCCATTTTTTTGGCGGAGATGGGCGACAAGGCCCAATTCGCGGTGCTCGCCCTGGGGGCTCGCTACGCCGATCCCCTGCAGGTGACGGCGGGAAGCGTCCTGGGCATGCTGGCCGCGGACAGCCTGGCGGTCGCCTTCGGCGGGCGCCTGACGGCCTGGATTCCCATGGTCTGGGTGCGCCGCGCCGCCTGCCTTTTGTTCGCCCTCTTCGGCCTGGTCATGCTGCTGCGTCCCTAGGACCGGGGATTTTTTCGTACCCGCAAAAAAGCGCGCCGTCCGAAAACAAATCCAAAGAAAACCGCTCAGGCTCCCTGCATGATCCTGCGTCGGCGCATCCTGGCCGCGCCGACGCGTCGGGTGAGCGCCTGCGTCAGGCCCGGGAAATGGCGCATGAGGAAAACCGCGTACTTGGCGTGCAGGGGGAGGACCAGCTCGCGCCGCCGCCGGTTCACGGCCTTGCGCACCTGGCGCGCCACCTTGGCGGTGTCCCCGAGGATGAAGGACGGGATGTATTCGGGTTTGTCCGGCGCGGGCCGCCCGTCGGCGTCCTTCAGCCTGATCTCGCTGGCGAAGAAGCCGGGGGCCACATAGGTGACGCTGACCCCTTCCGGCTTGAGCTCGAGGTCCAGCACCTGGGCGAAGGCCCGCACCGCCGCCTTGCTGGCGGCGTAGGCCCCGGTCTCCGCGACCGCGCCGAAGCCGGCCACGCTGCCGATGATGGCCAGGCGGCCGCGGCTGGCCTTGAGCAGGGGCACGCAGGTCTGGACCGTGTGCAGCACCCCCTCGACGTTGACTTCCATCTGCCGGCGCCACTGGGCCAGGCTGAGGGACTCCAGCCGTCCGGACTGCGAGTAGCCGGCGTTGGCGTAGACCACGTCCAGGCCGCCCAGGTCCCGTTCCGCGGCCTTGGCCGCGCGGGCGACGTCCTGGCGGCGGCGCACGTCCCCGACGCAGGTGCAGACCTTGGCCGCCCCCAGGGACCGGCAGGCCGCGGCCACCTCCCTCAGGCGTTCAGCGCGGCGCGCGAACAGCACCAGGGCGTGCCCCACGGAGGCGTGCTCCTTGGCCAGGGCTTCGCCCAGGCCCGAGGATGCGCCGGTGATGAGGATGCAGGAAGGCATGGCCTATTGTGGCAGGGATGGAGCCCGGAGGCTGAGGTAAATCGGCGTAACGCCGGCGTGACTGTTGTGTGTCATCCGGCCTTGGGCGCCCGGAGGGCGGCGGATTCGCCATGCCGTGCGAGGATCCGGCCCAGCTCCCGCGGCGAGGCCGCGACCGACAGGGCGCCGATGTGCTCTTCCGGGCCCCCGAAACCCCAGGCGGCGGCCACAAAAGCCAGGCCCGAGGCCCGGGCCGCTTCGCGGTCCTGCTCACGGTCGCCGACGAGCACGGTCTGGGAGGCTTCCCAACGCAGGGCCCGCAGGGCGTCGCGGACGATGACGCGTTTGTCGGGGTTCAGATCCTCGGGTCCGCAGCCGTGGAAGCCGTCCATAAAAGGCGCCAAACCCAGGTCCTCGGCCACCAGACAAACCACAAAGGCCGGTTTCGAGCTGGCCAGGGCCGCGCGCCAGCCGTCCCGCTTCAGGGAGTCCAGGCACTCCAGGACGCCCTCATACAGCCTGGCCTCGGCGAAACCGCGGGTCCTGAAAAAGTCCTGAAAATGGCGGGCGGCTTCCGGCCCGGCCTCCCCGCAACCCAAGGCGTGAAAACAGTCCAAAAGGGGCCTGCCGATCTGCGCCGCGACCCGGGTTTCGCCCGGAAAGGGCAGTCCCACCCTGCCGAAGGCGTGCCTGAAGCCGAGCACGATGCCCTCGCGCGGGTCGCACAGCGTGCCGTCGAGGTCGAAGAGCGCGTTCACCGGATCTCAGTCGATCTTGATGGAGCTGACGTCCACCCTGGGCCGCGGATACTCCATCTTCAGGTCCTCCAGGGCGGCGACGAGGGTTTCGCAGATCAGGTAGTCGCGCCACCACTTTTTGTCCGCCGGAATCACGTACCAGGGCGCCTCGTCGGTGCTGGTGCGCTCGATGGCCTCCTCGTAGGCCTTCCAATATTCGTTCCAATGGCCGCGGTCCCGAAGGTCGGCGGCCTCCCATTTCCAGTTCTTGTTCTTCTGGGTGAGGCGCTGCTCGAGGCGCTTTTTCTGCTCGTCCTTGCTGATGTGCAGGAAGAACTTCAGGATCAGCGTCCCTTCCTCCGCCAGCATGCGCTCGAACTCGACCATGTGCCGGTAGCGGCGGCGCCAGGTTTTCTCGGGCATGAGCCCGTTCACGCGCACGACCAGCACCTCCTCGTAGTGGCTGCGGTTGAAGATGACGATCTCGCCGTTGCCGGGCACCTTGTCATGCACGCGCCACAGGTAGTCGTGCTCCAGCTCGGGCTGTGTGGGGGCCTTGAAGGCCACGACGCGCAGGCCCTCCGGGGCGACGCTGGAGAAGACGTTCCTGATCGAGCCGTCCTTTCCCGCGGTATCCAGGCCCTGCAGCACCACCAGGATCCTGTGCTTGCGCTGGGCGTAGAGGAGCTCCTGGAGGTCGGCCAGTTTCAGGCCCAGCTTGGCGGTCATGCGGCGGGTTTCTTCCTTGAACTCGTCGCCGCTCTTCTCGGGCGTCGTGGGATAGGCCGACAGGTCCAGGGTCTGGCCGGGCTTGATCTTGTGCTCTTTCATGCGCTTCCTCGCCGAAAATTCGTTTCAATCCACAAAGGGACCGTTCCATAGCACCGGCTCGCGATGGGGTTCGCCCGCGGCCATCACAAAGGTCAGGTCCCCGGGCCCGGCGTTCTCCACGGCCAGGCCCCGGCCTTCTCCCAGGACCGCGACTTGGGCCCCGCTTGCCGCGGACCCGTCCGCGGGAAAGCCGGCGGAGCCGCCGAAAATGTAGACGAAGCCCTGGTGCCCGGCGGGCAGGTCGGTCTCGAAACGCCCTCCCGGCCGCACGCGCACATCGACATACAGCATGGGCGTCATGATGGACACCGGCGAGCCCGGGCCCACCAGGACCTTCACTTCGGTGCGGCCCTGGTCCTGCTCCTGCCTGGGGAAATCCTTGTCCTGGGCGTGCTGGAAGGAGGGGGCCACGCCCTTCTGGGACTTCTTGAGGTTCACCCAGAACTGCAGGCCCTCCATCTTGCGCCCCGCGCCCGCGCCGCCGGCCTCGCCGTGCCACATGCCCTTGCCCGCGGTCAGGCGCATCATTCCGCCCGCCTCGATCCGCGCGGAGTTGCCGAAGTTGTCGTGGTGGCTGCCCCAGCCCTGGCGCAGGTAGGTGAGGATCTCAAAACCGCGGTGGGGATGCTCGGGAAAACCGGGGCCGCCGGGTTCGATGTTGAAATGGTCCAAAAGCAAAAAGGGGTCCAGGGGCTCCAGTCCCAGGCGCGCCTGGGGCAGGACCCTGCCGATGATCTCCCCGCCGCCTTCCACCACGTCGCGTTTCAGGCCCACGGCCAGTATTTTTCTGTCGAACGGCATGATTCCTCCTTGGGGACCCTGCGGCGTCCGGGGTCCCAAGGTTCTTTAGCGCAGGCCCAATTTTTTCCGGATCTTGTCCATGCGGTCGCCGGCCAGCGCGCGCGCCTTGACGGCTCCCTGCTCCAGGAGCCTGTCCAGGGAGGCGGTGTCCTTCAGCCTGTCCTCGTACACGCGGCGGCCCGGACCGAAGCGGGCCTCCAGGGCGGAGGCCAATTCCTCCTTCATTTCCCCGTAGCCCACGCCGCCGGCTAGGTACTGGGCCCGGCGCGCCTCCACCCGGGCGGGCTCGGCGAAATGCTTGAAGATATTGAAGACGTTGCAGGTGTCCGGGTCCTTGGGCTCCTCCGGCCGCTTGCTGTCGGTGACGATGCGCATCACGGCCTTGCGGACCTCGGCGGCCGGCGCGAAGAGCGGGATGACGTTGTCGTAGCTCTTGGACATCTTGCGACCGTCCAGGCCGGGGATGGTCTTCACTTCCGCGCCGATCAGGGGCTCAGGGACCTTGAACACGCTGCCGATCTGCCGGTTCACGGACTCGGCGATGTCGCGGGCGATCTCGACGTGCTGCTTCTGGTCCTGGCCCACCGGGACCACGTCGGAGCCGAAGAGCAGGATGTCGGCGGCCATCAGCACGGGATAGCTGTAGATGCCGGCGTTGACCCCGTCGTCGGGGTCCTTGGCCTTCTCCCGGTTTTCGTCCACCAGGGCCTTGTAGGCGTGGGCGCGGTTGAGCAGGCCCTTGGCCGTGAAACAGGCCAGGTACCAGTTCAATTCGCCCAGCTCCGACACGCTGCTCTGCTGGAAGAACACGGTTTTTTCGGGGTCCAGCCCGCAGGCCAGCCAGGTGGCGGCCAAGCCGTGGATGAGGGACCGCAGCTCCTTGCCGTCCTTGATCGTGGTCAGGGCGTGCCAGTCGGCGATGAAATAGACGGAAAGATAGCGGTTCGCCAGCTCCAAGGCGGGCTGTATGGCGGCCAGATAATTGCCGAGGTGCGGGACGCCGGTGGGCTTGATGCCGGTCAGGGAGATTTTAGCCATGGTGCACCGGGCTTGGGGTCAACCGCGCTTCGCGAACAGGGCCCGTTTCTGCAGCACCAAAAAGCGCTCCACTTTTTCCAAATCGGTCTTGCTGATGCCGATGAACTTCAATCCGCTGCTCCACTGGTCCTCCACTTGGCGGCACCAGCGCACTTCGGCCGTGGCGTTCACCGGTATGGGCACTTCCGGAAACACGATCTCGAGGCACAGCCGGGTCCCCTCGGGGATGGCCACCATGGTGGTGAGCTTCAGGCCGCCGAGGCTGATGTCTTCGCTCACACCGCTTTCGTCGCTCACCAGCCGGTTGAGGTCGCGGGTCTCCGCGGTGTTGGCCCTGAAGGCCGCGGGGGCGACGTAGTGCCCCTGCTTTTCCAGGGCGGCCTCCTCGGCCAGGTCCACCGGCCGGAATTTGATGCTGAGGCTCGCCCGCATGCGCTCATAACGGCGCTGGTCCTGCACCTGCTTGGACGAAGGATCGCCGGCGGCCTGCCCCTCCGGTTTATGCCCGCTCACATCGTCTGCGTTCATGCTCTCCCCCAGTCAAAAGCCTTGCTAGGTTTTGGGCGGCTTCTGCAGGGCCAAAAAGCGTTCGACCTTGGCGAGGTCGGCCATGCTGATGCCATGGAACTGGATGCCACTGCTGCACAGGCTGCCGGCCCGGCGGCTCCAGCGCACCTGGCCTATGGCGTTCACCGCGATGGGAATGCCCGGAAGGCTGATCTGCAGCCACAAGCGCGTGCCTTCAGGCACGGGAAAGGGCGTGTTGATCTTCAAGCCGCCGAGGCTTATATCTTCGCACGTCACCCGCTTGAAGTCCTCGACCTCGGAGGTCTGCGCCTGGAAAGATTCGGGCGCGGCGTAGTCGCCCTGCTTGGTGAGCGTCGCCTCCTCGGTCGGACCCACCGGCCTGTACTTGACCTGCAGGCCCGCCTTCAGGCGCTCGAAGCGGCGCTTGTCCAGAGCCTCCTTGGCTATTTTTTCCATGCCGGAAAGGTCTTGTCCATCATCTCCACTCATGGATCCCCCTTGCCTTTAGATGCGCGCGCCAAGGCGCGCGATCTCCCCTTGAAATCTATGATACATAGTAGGCGTTTAGGTCCGTGTTTTCATCCCTTGAACTTGCTTGCCGCCCACGGAGACAAAAAACCCATGAACCGTGTGAAACACAAGAAGGCCGCCCAAAGGCGGCCTTCTTGTGTCGTCACCAAATCCCATGGAACCTTAGTACTGGAACAACATCTCGCGGTACTTCGGCAGGGGCCACAGCTCGTCGGCCACCAGGCCTTCCAGGCTGTCCGCAGCCTCGCGCACCTTGAGCATGGCCGGAGCCACCTGGTCGCGGTAGGCCTCAGCCGACTTGGGCATGCTGCTGGCCGAAGCCGCCGTGGCGTGCGCCTTCTTCAGCGCTTCGATGCCGGAAACCAGGCCGTTGATGTTCTCCACCACTTCCTCCAGCACCGACTTGACGCCGGTGTTGTTGGCGGAGACCACGTCCTCGGTCGACTTGATCGCGGAGGCCAGGCGGCACTGGTAGGCCACCGCGGCCGGAAGGATCTGGTTGCGGGCGATGTCGGTCGCGGCCAGGGCCTCGATGTTCTGGGCCTTGATGTAGCGCTCCCACATGATCTCCTCGCGGGCGCCGTATTCCTTGGAGTTCAGCACCTTGTGCTTGGCGAAGAGCTTCTTGTACTCGGAGTTGTCCATGGCGTGCAGGGCGTCCGGCGTGTTCTTCAGGTTCGGCAGGCCGCGCTTGGCCGACTCCTTGGCCCATTCCTCGCTGTAGCCGTTGCCGTTGAACACGACCTTCTTGTGCTCCTTGACGTATTTCTGCAGCAGGGCGGCCAGGGCCTTGTTGAAGTTCCCGTTCTTGGCCGCCTTCTCGAGCTGGTCCGTCATCTCGCCGACCATCTCCGCGACGATGGTGTTGAGCACCATGTTGGGGAAATAGATCGCCGCGGTGGAGCCCACCGCGCGGAACTCGAACTTGTTGCCGGTGAAGGCGAAGGGCGAGGTGCGGTTGCGGTCCGTGGCGTCCTTGGGCAGGGGGGGCAGGACGCTGACCCCCAGCTCCATGACTCCGCCCTTCTTGGAGCGCGAGGCGCCGCCCTTCTCCAGCTGCGAGAAGATGTCGTCCAGCTGCTCGCCCAGGAAGACGCTGATGATGGCCGGCGGAGCCTCGTTGGCCCCGAGGCGGTGGTCGTTGCCCGGCCCGGAGACGGCGATGCGCAGCAGTTCGGCGTACTTGTCCACGGCCGAGACGGTCGCCACCAGGAAGAACAGGAACTGGGCGTTGTCATGCGGCGTGTGGCCCGGATCGAGCAGGTTCTCGTTCAGGTCCGTGGACATGGACCAGTTGTTGTGCTTGCCGTTGCCGTTGATACCGGCGAAGGGCTTTTCGTGCAGCAGGCACACCAGGTCGTGGCGCAGGGCCACCCGGCGCATCAGCTCCATCACCAGCATGTTGTGGTCGGCCGCGATGCTGCTCTTCTCGAAGATCGGCGCCATCTCGAACTGGGCCGGGGCGACCTCGTTGTGGCGGGTCTTGGAGGGGATGCCCAGGCGCCACAGCTCGCGGTCCAGGTCCATCATGAAGGCCAGGATGCGCTCACGGATCGCGCCGAAATAGTGGTCCTCAAGCTCCTGGCCGCGGTAGGGGGCGGCGCCGAAGAGCGTGCGTCCGGAGGCGATGAGGTCGGCGCGCTGCTCGTAGAAGCGGCGGTCGATCAGGAAGTACTCCTGCTCGGGCCCCATGTTTGTGAAGACGCGCTTGGCGTGCTTGTTCCCGAACAGGGTCAGGGCGCGGATGGCCTGGGTGGAAAGGGCCTCCACCGAGCGCAGCAGCGGGGTCTTGTGGTCCAGCGCCTCTTCGGTGTAGCTGACGAAGGCGGTGGGGATGTAGAGGGTCGCGCCGTTGACCTCCTTGATCACGAAGGCGGGCGAGGTCGGGTCCCAGGCCGTGTAGCCGCGGGCCTCGAAGGTGGAGCGGGTGCCGCCCGAGGGGAAGGAGCTGGCATCGGGTTCGCCGCGGACCAGGGTCTTGCCGTCGAATTCGGCGATGGCCTTGCCGCTTCCCGTCATCTCAAGGAAGGAATCGTGCTTCGCGGCGGACTCGCCGGTCAGCGGAATGAACCAGTGGGTGTAATGGGTGGCGCCGTGGCTGAGGGCCCATTCCTTCATGCCCTGGGCCACCTGGGAGGCGATGCTGGAGTCCAAAGGTTCGCCCGCGGCGGCAGTCGCTTTCAATTTTTTGAAGACGTCCTTGCTCAGGTATTTGGCTTGAGCTTCGCCGTTGAAGACCAGCTCCCCAAAAATTTCGATGCCCGGTTGGCCCTGGAAGTCCTCGGTTGAGCTGCTGTACTTCTGAATTTCAAGGACCGCTTTCTGGCGTGGATTGATCATGTTCGCCTCTCCTGTGCATCCGCGTCGCCGTCGTCGCGGACAAAATGAATGGATGGATGGATGAGTCGCTTCAGCGGGGGAGGGCGCTGGCGGGCCCCGCTTCGGGCCTGCGGCGTGTTGCAAATGCTAGCCAAGCCAGGGCGCGGAAGCAAGGGCGTGTCCGTTTTTTTATGGTTTTTTTATCCTCGACTTACAAAAATGTAAGCGTCAAAAAAGGGCGCTCCCCGGACTTTCCTCGAAATTTCCCCTTTTTCGGCCGGCGGGGTAGAATCGCCCAGGCGCGAGGCCGACCAAGCCCGCGCGACGGAATCCCCACACAGGAGCAAGCGCCATGATCCGACACTCCCATTCCTGGGTCCTTGCAGGTCTTCTGGGCCTGCTGGCCGCGGGCTGCGCCCCCAAAATCGACGACAGCGTCATCCGCATCGGCGAATACGACGCGCTGACCGGCGACACGGCCACCTTCGGCCAGACCACCCACGAAGGCATCGTCATGGCGGTGGAGCAGATCAACGCCGCCGGAGGCATCAAGGGCAAGAAGGTCGTCCTCATCACCGAGGACGACCAGGGGAAACCGGAGCAGGCGGCCTTGGTGGCGGAAAAACTGCTCACCGAGGACCAGGTGCACGCCCTCATCGGCGAGGTGGCCAGCAGCAACAGCCTGGCGGTTGCCCCCATCGCGCAGCGCGCCCAGATCCCGATGATCAGCCCAAGCAGCACCAACGCCAAGGTGACCGAGCAGGGCGACTTCATCTTCAGGGTCTGCTTCATCGACTCCTTCCAGGGCAAGGTCGCCGCCAAATTCGCCTTCAACTCCCTTAAAGCGCGGACCGCCGCGGTTTTCAGGGACGAAAAAAGCGACTACAGCCTGGGGCTGGCGGACGTGTTCACCCGCGAATTCGAGGCCGCCGGCGGCAAGATCGTGGCGGACAAGGCCTACATGGGCGGCGACGTCGATTTCAAGGCCCAGCTGACCTCCCTGCGCGACGCCAAGCCCGACCTGATCTACGTCCCCGGCTATTACAGCGAGGTCGGCCTCATCGCCCGCCAGGCCCGGGCCATAGGCCTGAAACAGCCCCTCCTGGGCGGCGACGGCTGGGAAAGCGAGGAGCTCTACAAGATCGGGGGCGCGGCCCTGGAAAACTGCTATTTCACCAACCATTGCGCCCCCGACAGCCCGGACAAGGTCGTGCGGGACTTCGTGGCCGCCTATGAAGCCCGCTGGAAGCACGAGCCCGGGGCCCTGGCCATGCTGGGCTACGACGCGGTGAACGTCCTGGCCGCGGCCATCGCCCGAGCGCCCGACCTGCGCGGCCCCAGCCTGCGCGACGCCCTGGCCGCCACTAAGGACTTCCCCGGGGTGACCGGCAGCATCAGCATGGACGCGGACCGAAATGCGGTGAAAAGCGCCGTGATCCTGCAGATCAAGGGCGGCCGGGCCGTCTACAAGGAGACGGTGGCTCCGTAACAAATGGATGACGCCCGTATCGGAGCTTGAAAGCCTCCGGCGCGGGCGCTAAGCTTTAAGCACAATTTGAATAACGGGCGCGGCCAACCGTATCGGCTTCTCCGCCCGTAGCGTCTTTAAGGCGGACGCCTCCCCAAAACGGCAGGGGAGGCGTCCGCCTTTTTTTGTCCCGTCCCGGGGCAAGGAGCGAACCATGAACGCCTTCAACGCGTACCACCTCGATGGCTTCCACGACGAACTGTTCCTGGCGCCGGGCAAGCCCCGTCCGGCGGCCGAGGCCCTGCTGCGGGCGGCCCAGGCCCTGGGCATCGACGAGCTTAAACGGCGCCAGGGACTGGTGGAGGCGGCCCTCCTGCGCAAGGGCATCACCTTCAACGTGTACGGCCACGCCGACGCCCAGGAAAAAATTTTTCCCTTCGACGTGCTGCCGCGCGTCATCGACCTGAAGGAATGGGAACGCCTGGAGGCCGGGCTCAAACAGCGCATCACGGCGCTCAACCTCTTCCTCCAGGACATCTACAACGAGCGCGCCATCCTCAAGGACAAGATCCTGCCCGCGGACCTGGTGCTGTCGAGCAAGGGCTTCCTGACCCAATGCCAGGGCCTGAGCCCCCAGCGCAAGCTGTGGTGCCACATCGCCGGCACGGACCTGGTGCGCGATAAAAACGGGGTGGTCTACGTGCTGGAGGACAACCTGCGCTGCCCCAGCGGGGTCAGCTACGCCTTGGAAAACCGCCAGCTGATGAAGCGCATGTTCCCGGAGTTCTTCGCGGCCGCCTCCGTGGCGCCCATCGACGATTATCCCCGCCAGCTGCTGGCGGCCCTTCAGTCCCTGAGCGCGGCGCGGCGGCCCGGGGTGGTCCTGCTGACCCCGGGCGCTTACAACAGCGCCTACTACGAGCACAGTTTCCTGGCCCAGCAGATGGGCATCGAGCTGGCCGAGGGCGGCGACCTCTACGTGGAAAACGGCCGCGTGAAGCTTCGCACGACCCGCGGCCCCCAGCCGGTGGAGGTGATCTACCGCCGCATCGACGACGACTTCCTGGACCCGCTCGCCTTCCGCCCGGAATCCAAGTTGGGCGTGCCGGGCCTGTTCAAGGCCTGGGCCTCGGGCGGCGTCGCCCTGGCCAACGCGCCGGGCACCGGCGTGGCCGACGACAAGGCGGTCTACGCCTACGTGCCCCAGATCATCAAGTACTACCTGTCCGAGGAGGCCATCATCCCCAACGTCGAGACCTTCATCTGCTGGGAGGCGCCCCAGCGCGACCATGTGCTGAAAAACCTGCACAAAATGGTGGTCAAGGCGGTCAACGAATCCGGGGGTTACGGCATGCTGGTGGGGCCGCATTCCACGGAGGAGGAGCGCGAAACCTTCGCGGCCCGCATCCAGGCCCATCCCCGCAACTACATCGCCCAGCCCACCCTGGCCCTCAGCCGCATGCCCACCCTGGTGGACGGGGGCCTGGAGGGCCGCCACGTCGACCTGCGGCCCTACATCCTCAGCGGCGAGAGCCAATGGGTGACGCCCGGCGGCCTGACCCGGGTGGCGCTGAAAAAAGGATCCCTGGTGGTCAATTCCAGCCAGGGCGGCGGAAGCAAGGACACCTGGGTCGTTCTGCCGACCCAGCCGCAAAAACCCGCCAATCCGGAGCTCGCCCAGCTCGCGGCGACGGAGGGCTGAGCATGCTGAGCCGCACAGCGGGCGCCCTGTATTGGATGTCGCGCTACCTGGAACGCAGCGAATCCGTGGCCAGGCTGGTGGACGTCAACCTCAGCCTCAGCATGGACCTGAGCGGCGGGGAGGACGAGGCCTGGGCGGCGGTGGTGGCCACCACCGGCGACCTGGAGCCCTTTCTCAAGCGCCATGGGGCGGTCCGCCGGGGCCCGGCGCTGGCCTTCCTCGCCTTCGACCCGGAAAACCCCAACAGCGTGGCCTCCTGCGTCCACCTGGCCCGCGAGAACGCCCGCACGGTGCGCGAACACCTGCCCAGCGAAGCCTGGGAGGCCATCAACGCCCTGTACCTGAACCTGCGCCAGGCGGCCTCCCTCGGGGATTCGCCGGGAACGCTGGAGGCGGCCCTCGAGGAGGTGCGCCTCGCGGGGCGACAATTGGACGGCCTGCTGGCCACCACCCTGGTGCGGGACGAGGGCTGGCAGTTCAGCCAATTGGGCCAGCACCTCGAACGGGCGGACCAGACTTCGCGCCTGGTGGACGTGCAGCACGCCCTGCTGGAGGGCCGCGGCGGGGAATCCGGGCATGAGCTGCGCTGGGAAGCCGTGGCCAAAAGCGCCGGCGCCCTGACCATGTACCGCCGCCGCCACGGGGGGACGGACGGCCAAAAAGTGGCCGAATTCCTGCTGCTGGACGGCGCCTTCCCCCGCAGCGTTTCCTTCTGCCTCAGGACCGCCGAGGAGGCCCTGCGGGCCATCAACGGCACCCCCCCGGGCATGTTCAGCAACGCCGCCGAAAAGGGCCTGGGGCGCCTGGCCGCCGACCTGCGCTACACGGAAATCGCCGACGTGCTCGAGGAAGGCATACACAGCTGGCTGGACCGCTTTCAGCAGCGCCTGAACGCCGTCGGCGACAGCGTCTTGAAGGAATATTTTGAGCCGCCGGCCGCGCCGGAACCGGACCAGCCGCCCGCCTACGAGCACGCCAACCAGCAATAGCGAAAACCACCCAAGCACCGGGAGAACAACAAACAATGACGTTTTGCCTCGGCATCAAATTGAAGGGCGGCCTGGTGGGCCTGTCCGACACGCGCATCACCAGCGGAAATGAAGTGTTCCTGGCCAAAAAAGTCGCCACCTTTCAGCAGCACGGCTACCCCATGTTCCTGATGACCAGCGGCCTGCGCAGCGTGCGGGACAAAGTGTTGACCTACTTCGACGACGAGCTGGCGGGCGGGGCGGGCTACGACCGCCTCTACAAGGCGGCCAGCGCCTTCGGCGCCCAGGTGCGCAAGGTGGCCCAGGAGGACGGCCAGGCCCTGATGGAAAGCAACCTGAGCTTCAACATCCACGCCCTCATCGGCGGCCGCCTGTCGGCGGACAGCGAGCCCAAGCTGTACCTCATTTATCCGCAGGGCAACTGGGTGGAGATCAACGAGGCCCGGCCCTACCACATCATCGGCGAAAGCGGCTTCGGAAGGCCGGTGCTCGACCGCAGCCTCAAGCACGGGGATTCCATCGCCTGGGCCTTCAAGGTGGGCTGCCTCGCCTTCGACAGCACGCGCATATCCGCCTCGGACGTGGACTTCCCCCTCGACGTCGTCCTGTACCGCGACGGGGACCCGGAGGTGCGCTCCGGGCGCCTGCAGCGCGAGGACCTGGCGGACCTGAGCAAATGGTGGAGCGAACGCCTGCGCATGGCGGTCAGCGAAATACCCCAGGACTGGGTCGACTCCCTGGTGGACAAGGTCCTGAAAGGTCCGGTGCGAGACTCATGATCTTCAAAATCCGCCACCGCCTGAGCTACCGATACGCCGCCCCGGCCGTGCTGGGGCCGCAGTCCCTGCGCCTGCGCCCCCGCGAAGACGGCGGCCAGCGCCTGCTGGACCACCTGCTGCAGATAGCCCCCCAGCCCAGCCTGCGCAGCTCCTGCCTCGACGAAAACGGCAACGTGGCTGAGCACGCCTGGTTCGTGGGGCAGACCACCGCCCTTGAACTGCAGGCCGAGTCCACGGTCGAGACCCTGCGCCAGAACCCCTTCGACTTCGTGATCGACGCCGATTTCTCCGGCCTGCCCTGGGGCCACCGCATCGAAAGCGGCCATTTCGGGGCCGCCGCCGCCCTGCTGGGGCCGGTGGAGCCGGAGGCCGCAGAGCTGGCCCTGGCCCTGCGCGGGGACAGCGGCAACGATTCCCTGTCCTTCCTGATGCGCCTGAACCGATGGATCAACGAAAAGATAGCCTACGAAGTGCGGCCCCAGGGAGCGCCCCAGCCCGCCTCCGAAACCCTTAGCCGCGGCCGCGGCGCCTGCCGCGACCTGGCCGTGCTCTTCTGCGCGGCCGCCCGCTCCGAAGGCATGCCCGCCCGCTTCGTCAGCGGCTACCACGAAGGCGACCCCTTCGTGCGCACCAAGGAGCTGCACGCCTGGACCGAGGTCTTCCTGCCGGGCGCGGGCTGGCGCGGCTTCGATCCCAGCACGGGCCTGGCCTGCGCGGACCGCCACATAGCCCTGGCCGCCAGCCCGGATCCGTCCGGCGCGGCGCCCCTCTCCGGCCGTTTCGGCTCGACCACGGCCCAATCGGAACTGGAGACCGAAGTGCTTTTCCTATAGAGTCGGCATCGGACCGGCTCAGGGAGAAGCGCATTGGCCACTTTCATCCAGAACCTCATCAACGGCGTCAGCCTGGGCAGCATCTACGCCCTGATCGCGCTGGGCTACACCCTGGTGTACGGCATCCTGCGCCTGATCAATTTCGCCCACGGCGATCTGTTCATGCTGGCGGCCTACGCGGCCTTGGGCGCCTGCGCAGCGCTGGGCCTGGGTGACGCCGTCTCCGCGGGCCTGCCGGTCTCCTCCTGGGGGGCCTTCGCGTTGGTGCTGGCGCTCAGCATGGCCGCGGCCGCCGCGGCCGGCTGGCTGGTGGAACGCCTGGCCTACCGACCCCTGCGCGGCCAGCCGCGCCTGAACCTGCTGATCACGGCCGTCGGGGTCAGCCTGCTGCTGGAAAACGGGGCCCAGGCGGTCTTCGGGGCCAGCCCCCGCCGGGTCCCGGCCTTGATCGTCGACGCGCCCGCCTTTTCCGTGGCCGGGGCGCAGGTCTCCGTCCTGGACCTGGCCGTGCTGGGCTGCGCTTTGGCGCTGCTGCTGGCGCTGGATGTCTGGGTGCACCGCACCCGCATGGGCCGCGCCATGCGGGCCGTCAGCCACAGCCACGAAACGGCGGCCCTGCTGGGCATCCCCGTGGACCGCGTGATCTCGATCACCTTCGCGGTGGGCTCGGCCCTGGCCGCGGCCGCGGCCGTCCTCTACGGCGCCAAGTACCCGAAGGTGGACCCCCTGATGGGCGTGATGCCCGGCATCAAGGCCTTCGTGGCCGCCGTGCTGGGGGGCATCGGAAACCTGCGCGGCGCGGTGCTCGGCGCGATGATTTTAGGGCTGGCGGAGACCCTGGTGGCGGCCTACGGCGCCAGCTCCTGGCGCGACGCCCTGGCCTTCGGCCTGCTGATTTTGATCCTCCTGTTCAAACCCTCCGGGCTCCTGGGCAGCCACCAGCGAGAAAAGGTATGAGGGGTCCCGCCGTTTCCAACGGCGTCGCCCTGGGCCTGCTGGCGGCCGTCAGCCTGGCGGCCTGGGGGATCGACGCAGCGCTGCCCCCCTACCTCGGCGCCCTGTTCCTGCTCATCGGCATCAACGCGATCCTGGCGGTGAGCCTGAACCTGGTCAACGGCGTGGCGGGACAGTTCAGCCTGGGCCATGCCGGCTTCATGGCCTTGGGCGCCTACACCGCGGCATGGCTCAGCACCGGGCCCCTGGCCGCGCTCTTCAACACCGGGCCCTTGGAGGCCCAGGCGGGCCTCGCCTGCACGGTCTGCGCCGGCGCCCTGGTGGCGGGCCTGGCGGGCTGGCTGGTGGGGCTGCCCAGCCTGCGCCTGAAGGGCGACTATCTGGCCATCGTGACGCTGGGCTTCGGCGAGATCATCCGCGTGGGCCTGCTCAACAGCGAAGCCCTGGGCGGCGCCAGGGGCTTCATCGGCATCCCCCCGGCCGGCGGCGCGGCCTGGATCTTCGGCCTCCTGGCGCTGGCCTGCCTGGCCTGCCACCGGGTGATGGAAAGCAGCTCGGGCAGGGCCCTGCTCAGCGTCCGCGAGAACGAGACGGCCGCCGAGGCCCTGGGCGTGGACACCACGCGCTGCAAGGTCGGCGCCTTCGCCGCCTCCGCGGCCTGGGCCGGGGTGGCCGGGGCGCTCTTCGCCCACCAGGAAAGCTTCATCTACCCCGGCAGCTTCGACTTCATGAAGTCGGTGGAGATCGTGGTCATGGTGGTGCTGGGGGGCATGGGCAGCATGAGCGGCGCCCTGCTCGCGGCTGCCATCTTGACGGCCCTGCCGGAGGCCCTGCGCCCGCTCAAGGAGCTCACGGGCGTGGACCTGCGCATGGTCCTGTATTCGCTGGCTTTGGTGCTGCTCATGATCTTCAGGCCGGGCGGGCTGCTGGGCCGCGGCGAATTGTGGACGGGCGCCTGGGCGCGCCGCTGGATCGACGGAAAAAGACAAGGGGGCGGGACTTAAACGGCCGGCGGGGCTTCTTCCTCCACCTTCACGTCCACCACCAGGGTTTCAGGCCCGCCGCCCTTGAAGATGGTGCCGGAGGTCGGGGTGGCGTCCAGGTAGTTGCGGCCGCAGGCGACGCGCACGTGGTCCCGCCCCGTGACACAACCATTCGTCGGGTCGAAGCCGGTCCATCCGGGCACGGGAAGGTAGACCTCGGCCCAGGCGTGCGAGGCGTCGGACTGCTGCCTGTTCCAGTAGTTGGCCCCGGTGAAGATGTAGCCCACGCGGTAACGGGCCGGGATGTTGAGCAGGCGCGCCAGGCAGATGAAGAGGTTGGCGAAATCCTGGCACACGCCCCGGCGGTTGAGGTACACGTCGAAGGGCGTGGTGAAATTGTTGGTGGAGCCGCTGGCGTAGACGTAATCCTCCCGGATGGTCTGGTTCATGTCCATCAGGGTGTCGAGCAGGTCGAAATCGTTGCGCTGGGCGAAGCCCATGGCGTAGTCGGTCAGCTGGCGCAGCTCGGTCTCCGCCAATTCCGGCGGCAGCAGGTAGGGCAGCATCATCTGCCGCTGCCAGGGCATCCACAGCTGGGGCAGGCGCTCGCGCTGGAAGGCCTTGGAGTCCAGCCAGCGCGTGGGCGCGGGCTGCAGGCGCACCCTGGAACGGCTGCGCACGGACAGCATGGTGAAGGGGTGCTCCACCTCCAGCTGGATGGTGGCGTTGCCGAACACGTCCTCGAATTCGCGGCGCCGGCCGTCCACGGTCAGCTCCACCGAAAAATCGAGCAGGTCCTGGTGGCGGTCGTGCTCCGGCCGCAGGCGCAAGAGGTGGCTGGAGCGCTCCACCGGCATGCGGTAATGATAGGTCGTTTCGTGCTGCACGCTCAGGATGCGCGGCCCCGGCGGCGGCGGCGGCGCCGCCACCGGCTGGGAGACCGTGTTCCACTGGGCCTGGAGGCCCATTCCGGCCCAGCCCGCGGCGGGGTTGGGCCGCCTCAGGGTCCCCGTGCTGTCGTACAGCAGCTGGCCCCGCCGCACGGTCAGCATGGCCCCCGCGGGCACGGGCTGCCAGTCCTCCGGCGAGAGCGGCTCGGTCGAGAAAATGTAGACGCTGCGGCTGGCGTCCATGGCGTCGCCCAGGTCCATGGTCAGGGCTTCGTTCTCAAGGTGGGTGTGCGCGTGCGGGGGGATGCGGCGCAGCCCGTAAAGGCTGCCGCGGCCTTCGCGGTCGCGGTAGGCCACCTGGTTGAGCCCGTCGCTGATCACGCAGTTGAACTCGCCCAGGGCGTTGATCTCGCCCAGCCAGCGGTGCAGGTCGCGCGAAGGGACCCCGGACAGCTTGCGGCTTTGGTTCTCGAAGAGCTTGTGCAGGAGCCAGCAGAAGGCGTGCTCGGACGGGGCCGAGCCCAGGGGCTCGAAGCTGGGGTCGCCGCCCAAGGAAAGCTGGGCCTGGACGTCGCCCTTGAGGGCCCCGCTGAAGACGAACACGAACTGGCGGCCGCCGTAGCTGCGCAGGTAGGGGGGGCTGTTCTTGCCGTGCTGGCGTTCGCCCGACATGGCGAAAAAGGACGCGGAACGGAAACGGTTCCAGTCGGCCAGCAGGCGGTTCAGCTCCTCATCCCCGCTGCCGGAGCTTTTGACCTTGGTGGCCAAGCCGTCGTCGCCCGAGTACCAAACCACTCCCCAATTCGCCTCGCCCTCGGGATCCTGCTCGACCTTGAGGCGCAGGGACGGCGAGGCGGCGTTGTCGAAGGATAGCGCGAAGAAATTAGTCATAAGGAGCATTCTAATATGCCGGACGTAAACCGCGACCCCAAAATGCCTGGAACCTGCGTTGAAGTGAGCCTGGACCACCTGACCCGCTACCGCTATGACCGCTCCGTGCGCCTGGGCCCCCAGACCATACGCCTGCGCCCGGCCGCCCACTGCCGCACGCCCATCCTGTCGTACTCCCTGGACATCCAGCCCTCCAAACATTTTCTCAACTGGCAGCAGGACCCCTTCGGCAACTTCCTGGCCCTGGTGAATTTCCCGGAGCCCACCGACAGCCTGTCGGTGCGGGTGTCCCTGCGCGCCGAACTCCACCGCATCAATCCCTTCGATTTCTTCATCGACGAAAACTGCCGCGAATACCCCTTCAGCTACGCGCCTTCGCTCAAGGACGACCTTTCGCCCTACCTGAAGCTGGAGGAGGACGGCCCGCGCCTGAGGGACTATGTCGCCTCCGTGGGCAAAAAAAAGCGGCACATCGCCGCCCTCCTGTCCGAGCTGAACCAGCGCGTCAACCGCGAGAACAGCTACCTGGTGCGGCTGGAGCCCGGCGTGCAGCCCTGCGAAACGACCTTGGGCCTGCGCAGCGGCTCCTGCCGGGACCTGGCCTGGCTCCTGTGCCTGGTGTGCCGGCACCTGGGGCTGGCCGCCCGCTTCGCGTCCGGATACCTGGTGCAGTTGAGCTCCGACGTCCCGCCCCTTGAGGGGCCCTCGGGCCCGGAGCGGGACTTCACCGACCTGCACGCCTGGACCGAGGTCTATTTGCCCGGCGCGGGCTGGGTGGGCCTGGATCCGACCTCCGGCCTCTTCACCGGCGAAGGGCACCTGCCCCTCAGTTGCACGCCCCACCCGGTCAGCGCCGCCCCCATCACCGGAAGCTTGGAGCCCTGCGAGGCCGTGCTGGAGCACCACATGAGCGTGCGGCGCACGGCCGACCCGCCGCGCGCGACCCTGCCCCTGAGCGACGCGCAATGGCAGTCCGTGGACCGGCTGGGCAAGGCGGTGGACGAGCGCCTGGAGAAGCTGGGCGTTGGCCTGACCATGGGCGGCGAACCCACCTTCGTGGCGGTGGACCGCCGGGACGACCTCCAGTGGCGGACCGGGGCCCTGGGCGCGCACAAGCTGGAGAAGGGCTGGCAGATGCTGCAGGCCCTTCGCAAGCGCTTCTCGCCGGGCTCCCTGGCCCATGTGGGCCAGGGCAAATGGTACGGCGGCGAGCCCCTGCCGCGCTGGTCCCTGAACAGCTTTTGGCGCACCGACGGCCAGCCCCTGTGGACCCGGCCCGAACTCCTTGGAGATCCGTCCACACCCGGACGGGCCTCCCTCGACGGAGGCGCGCTGTTCCTGCGCGCCCTGGCCGGACGCCTGGGGCTGGATCCGCAGCGCGTGCTCCCTGCCTATGAGGCTTCGTCAAAGCAGGCGGCGCCGGCCCGGCCCGCGGCGGCCCAGGCCACGCAGGAACGTGAGGTGGCCGGCGGTTTGGTCCGTCAGCGCCATACCGCCACCGCCACGGCCGAGGCGGTCCGCACACCCACCGGCTGGGTGCTGCCCCTGACCTGGAGCGCGCAGCGCGAGGGCTGGGCCACCGAAGCCTGGCGCCTGAATTCCGGGAGCCTGACCCTCTCCGAAGGGGACTCGGCCATGGGTTACCGCCTGCTGCTGGACCAGATACAGGCGGACCCTGATCGCGCCCTGGAGCCCGTGCCCAGCCCGATCGGCCCCTTCGCGCCGCCCAAGCCCCTGCCTCCCCATCCCATCAAGGCGTCCCGCCCCGGAGGCGACGCGCACGGCGCGGTCCGCACGGCCCTGTGCGTGGAATACGTGGACGGACGCCTGCACGTGTTCCTGCCCCCCCTGGCCCGCCTGGAGCACTTCCTGGAGCTGGTCTCCGACGTCGAAACGGCTGCCCTGGCCGAGGGTGTGCCCCTTGTTTTGGAGGGCTACGAGCCACCCGCAGACAGCCGGCTCGGCAATTTCCGGGTCACGCCCGACCCCGGCGTGCTGGAGGTGAACATCCATCCCGCGGCCGACTGGGAGAGCCTGAAATCCATTTTTGAAGGGCTCTACGCCGACGCCCGCCAATGCGGCCTCAGCGCGGTGAAGTTCCTGGTCAACGGACGGGCCGTGGGATCTGGCGGCGGCTGCCACCTTGTGCTGGGCGCGGCCACCCCGGAAGCCAGCCCCTTTTTCCGCAGGCCCGGCCTCCTTCCGGCCATGATCGCCTATTGGCAGCGCCACCCCAGCCTGTCCTATTTCTTTTCCTCCCTCTTCGTGGGCCCCACCAGCCAGGCTCCGCGCCCTGACGAGGCCCGCCACGACGTGCTCTACGAGCTGGAAAACGCGATGGCCCGGGTCCCCGAAAGCGGCGGCCTCCCCTATTGGCGCCTGGACCGCCTGTTCCGCCACCTGCTCTCCGACGTCAGCGGCAACACCCACCGCACGGAACTGTGCATCGACAAGCTCTACGACCCCGGCTCCGAGCGCGGACGCCAGGGCCTCCTGGAGCTGAGGGCCTTTGAGATGGCCCCCCATCCCCGCATGGCGCTGCTGCAGGCCCTGCTGGTCCGGGCCCTGGTGGCCCATCTGTGGAAAGCGCCGCGACGCACGTCCCTGGTGCGCTGGGGGACGCGCCTGCATGACCGTTTCATGTTACCCTGGCACCTGTGGGACGACTTGAACGAGGTCCTGCAGGACCTCAACGCCGACGGCCTGCGCTTCGAACTTGAGTGGTTCCGGGCCCAGCTCAATTTCCGCTTCCCGGTCTGCGGCAGGGCCGTGATCGACGGAGCCGAGCTCGAACTGCGCGCGGCCCTGGAGCCCTGGCCGGTCCTGGCCGAGGAATCTCTGGCCGGTTCGGTGAGCCGGGCCGTGGACGCCTCCACCGAACGGGTGCAGGTGCTCCTTCGGGACGCGCGGCCCGGCCTGATCCTGTCCTGCGCCGGACGCCGCGTGCCCATGCGGCCCACCGATGTGCCCGGCATCCAGGTGGGGGCGGTGCGCTACAAGGCCTGGGACCAGCCCTCTTCGCTCTATAGCGACGTCCCCGCAGTGTCCCCCCTGGTCCTGGAGCTCATCGATCCCGTCCAGCAGCGCTCCCTCGGCGGCTGCGCCTGGCACGCCAGCCACCCCGGCGGCCGCAGTTTCGAACTCATGCCCGTGAACGACGAGGAGGCGGAATCGCGTTGGAAATCCCTGTTCGAGGCCCGCGGCCGCGCAGGCGGCTGGGTGGCCGTGCCCGGGCGCGAACGGCCCTCGGATTTCCCGTCCTGCCTTGATCTGCGCCGTCCGCGGACCTGAAAAAACGGAGCATTTTTGAGCGAAACGATCCTGTCCGTTGAAAACGTAAGCCTCCGCTTCGGGGGGCTGAGCGCCCTCAGCGACCTGAGCCTGACGCTGGGGAAAGGGGAACTCGCCGGGGTCATCGGCCCCAACGGCGCCGGAAAGACCAGCCTCTTCAACGTGCTCACCGGTGTTTACCTCCCCAACCACGGCCGGGTGCTGGCCCTGGGGCGGTCCTTGGACGGCATGAAACCCTTTGAGATCGCCCGGCTGGGCCTGGTGCGCACCTTCCAGAACATCCGCCTGTTCAAGGAAATGAGCGTCCTGGACAACGTGCGCCTGGCCCTGCACGCCGACCATGCCCCGTCCCTGGCCGCCACCCTGACGGCGCGCGGCCCGGCCCGGATGGCGGAAGAAGCCATGCGATCCCATGCCCTGCACCTCCTCGCCCGCATGGATCTGGGCGCGCGGATCCAGGAACGGGCCGGCAGCCTCCCCTACGGCGAGCAGAAGCGGCTGGAAATCGCGCGGGCCCTCGCGGCCGGCCCCAAGATACTGCTGCTGGACGAGCCCGCGGCCGGCATGAACCCCTCCGAAAGCGGCTGGCTCAAGGAGGCGATCCGGAGCCTGCGGTCGGAGTTCAAGCTGAGCATCCTGCTCATTGAACACGACATGAGCGTGGTGATGGACCTGTGCGAAAGGCTGATCGTGCTGGACCACGGGCAGAAGATCGCCGAAGGCCGGCCCGAGGCGGTGCGCCGGGATCCCAGGGTCCTGGAAGCCTATCTGGGCACAAAAAAGAACGCCCTAAGGGCGGCGTCCTGATGGAAAACATCCTCGAACTCAAGGCCGTCGAGGTCGCCTATGGCGCCATCAAGGCAGTGCAAGGCCTGACCCTGTGCGTGCCCCGAGGGAAAATCGTGTGCCTGATCGGGGCCAACGGCGCCGGCAAAAGCAGCACTTTGCGGGCCATCAGCGGGCTTGAGCCCTTCAAGGGGAGCATCCTCTTCAAGTCCGCACCGACCGCGGGGCTTCCCGTGCACCATCTGGTCCGGCGTGGCCTGGTGCATTGCCCCGAAGGCCGCGGCGTTTTGGCCGGCCTGAGCGTCGAAGAAAATCTGGATCTGGGCGCCTATACCCGCGGCGACCCGGCGGGCGTGCGGAGCGACCGGGACCACGTGTTCGGCCTTTTCCCCCGCCTAGCGGAACGGGTCAAACAAAAGGCCGAAACCCTCTCCGGCGGCGAACAGCAGATGCTGGCCCTGGGCCGCGCCCTGATGGCCCGGCCCGAACTGCTCCTGCTGGACGAGCCCAGCCTGGGGCTGGCCCCCCAGGTCACGGAGCTGATTTTGGAGACGGTGAGCCGCATCTGTTCCGAGGGCGTGAGCGTGCTGCTGGTCGAACAAAACGCGGCCGCGGCGCTGGAGATTGGGCACTACGCCTATGTCCTGGAGACGGGCCGCCTGGCGCTGGAAGGTCCGGCGGCGGAAGTGGCCCGCGACGAACGCGTACGGATGGCCTATCTAGGGGAATAACACTTCGTTTGACTTAATTCTGGCGCCCAAAATTGTGCTAAAAAATGCCCAAGACCGACTAAGCACCCCAATTTATACCCCAAAGACTTAGTTCCCAAAGCGCCATACGCCATTTGATATTTTCGATGGTTTTATGCCATTCGACATATGTACTCCAGCTCACCTGCTGATAACAAGGAGGTGCGTTGCCTATATCATTCTTCTTCGTACTCCATCGGAGAAGTTGATGACTGCAAACCTTGAAATGCTATGCCCTTCCCGGGAAATCCCAAGAACGGGCTTCCTTCGTAAATGTGATCTTCAATCAAGGCCTTGTGATTGCTAGGAGCAAGCCTGGATCTCAATTTCCATGGTGAATCTGCAATAACATAGTTTTCTGGCTGATGTGGCTCTGGTTGGGACTTTTCGACTTTAACGCAGATGACATCAAAATGCTCAGGGTCGGTGCCATTTTCTAGGCGATATTCGTTTCCATTTAGGGCTCCATCTTCGCGTTTTGATACAAGACGAATCCATCGTCCTTTAAGGGAAATTCCCGCAATACACCTCTCCCTGTGTTTTAGAGAGCTTGCAAGGCACAGAAATTCCAACTCCTTAAGCATGTCCTCATCTCACAAGTGGACAATTTTCAAATTGGGCCGCTGTTCCTTGAGACGTTCAGCGACTAACCGGCGGTGACAATGCTCAGCTGTGGCTTCGCTACAGAGCATCACGGTCGGCTGTTCGAGCAGTCCATAGTCAAAGTCAGCGACGGACTTTCGGGCATCCAGAATTGCTTGAAACTCTTTTTCGTACCCCGCCCAGTCGATCTTTTTGTTTTGGTAGCGCTTTAATAGGTCTTGCGTCGGAGCCAATTGCGGCATATGGACGTACTGAATGCCGCCCAGCTTCTCAAGGAAAAAGCTCAGGTCTTCTTTCTTGGTGAAGCCTGCTAGTTGCGAAACGTTGTTGACGCGGATGTCTATGAGGCGCTGGATGCCATTGCTGTTCAGAATGCCGAAAAATTGTCGGGCGCTCTTTTGTGCGAAACCGATTGTAAAGATCTCCATGCTGACCTCTGTTCGCCCGGAAACAGCGCCATTTGATGGGAAGCGTCCGCCTCCTCTATAGCGGCTGCGGAGACAACATTGCCCTTCGCCCGAATGTGGTCAATCTGAAAGCCATCTTTCAAGAGCACTCGGGAAATCAAAAGGTGCCTGTGGCAGGTACGGGGATCCTCTTCACTGCATACCATTGCAACCCTGTACTTTGATACGCCTTCCTTCAGACGCCGAAGGCCTTCCTGAAAGATCTCCGATTCGGCCATTTCCGAATATAAGGCGTGGCCATCTTCGTCGTAGAATTTGCTCCCTAGGGGACGTCCCCCAAGTTCTTTACCAAGAAAAACGTACTTGATGCCATACTCCGGCAGATTTTTTTCCAGGTACGCCCGGTCAAAGTGCGGGCTGAACTTCGACCTAGGTTGCGAACGGACATCCGCGACCACCTGAATGTCCTGCTCCATCAAACGCCGAACAAAGGTTTCGAAGTCTAGGTTGGAATGCCCTAGGCTCCAGAGCCTGCCGGTTACGGAATAGTCTTGACCGTCCATTTCAATCCTCATTTATCGACGTCTTTAGTTTAATCCCTTAGTCAAGGTTGGGCAATATCCACTCCCTCCAATGATCCTGTTGGCCTTTTGCTGTGCCACGCGTGTGCCATCTTTGTGCCAAAAACGTGCCTAAACCTGGATAGCACCGCCCAAACCTGACCAAACAGCCCTTAACGCTTCATCGTGGAAAACGACAGTGTGGGCCACTTAGACGCTGAATGCGCCTCGGTGAAACCCATTGGGAATCTTCCTTTTCCGGGCTTTGAACGCAAAAGACCCGGCCTTTCGGCCGGGTCCTCTGTTATCTTCGGAAAGGGAGGGATTCGAACCCTCGGTAGCGTCCTAAAACACTACGTCGGTTTAGCAAACCGATGCCTTCAGCCGCTCGGCCACCTTTCCGTACCTATAGAATCCCAAGCCACGCCTTTTTAGGAGCCGGACTTGGGGGCGAGTATAGTCCTCAAATACCGGTGCCTTGTCAATTGGCGGCCGCCAATAACCATCCATGACCGCTGGGATCGCGAGTAAAAAGGCCTGTTTTGCCGCTTTCCAGCCCATAACCGGCCGCGGCCAAGCGTTTCCCCGCGGCCTGCAGGTCGTCCATGCTGGGCAGGACCAGGGTCGCGGACCTCAGTCCGTAGGCGCCCATGGGCTGGGGAGCCACTCCCCGGCCGGCCCACACATTGAAGGCCACATGGTGGTGGTAGCCGCCCGCGGCGGTAAAAACGGCCTGGTCCGGAATCTCGACGGTCTTGGTCAGGCCCATGGCCCCGCAATAAAAGGCCTCACAGGCCTTGAGATCCCCGACATGCAAATGCAAATGCCCCACCCTGGTCGATGCGGGCTGCGTATCGCGGGAGCCGGCTTGGGCATCCGCCTTCAAAAGGCCCTCGGTATCCAGCGGCGCATTACCCATGGCCAGCCACTCCGACCAGGGCCGCCATTCGCTGCGCGGACGGTCCCAATTCAGTTCAATCCCGTTTCCTTCGGGATCCTTCAGGTAAATGGCCTCCGCCATGCGGTGGTCCACCAGGCCGTCCAGCTCATAGCCCTTGTCCAGCAGACGGCGCAGCCACCAACCCAGGTCCGCGCGCAGTTCCACGGCCAGGCAGAAGTGGTACAGCGACGCGTGCCGGCCGGCCTCCACAGCGGCCTTGTCCTCCACCAACCGCAGCAGGTCCTCTCCGCCGAAACCGAGGGAGCAAAAGCCCGCTCCCTCGCCCTGCACCCGCAGACCCAGGGCCCCGGCGTAGAAGGCCGCCATGGAAGAACGGTTTCGCACGGTCAAGCTCAAAGGCCCAAGGCGGGTGGCCGCGGGAAGCACTGGGTCGCTAGGAGGCATGGCTTGTTCCCCACCCAAAATTCGCGGCGATCCGCCGACTAAAGTACGGTTCAAAAAGCGTTTACGGCAGCGTGATGGATCCGCTGGTGGTGAATGTGTAGATGTTGTTTCCGCCGGAAGTGGTCAAGGTGCCCCCGCTGACGCCGGTGGCCAGTCCATAGGACGACGGATAGCTGATGATGACTACTCCTGTGCCGCCATCTCCACCGGTCTGGGGCTCGGTGCCGTTCGAGCCGCCCCCGCCGCCGCCGCCCGTGTTCGCGGTCCCAGCCACACCCGCAGTGGTGTAGCCGCCCGCGCCGCCGCCGCCGGATCCGCCGGCGCCATTGATGTCGGTGAGCGTTACACCGCCAAAGACGGTCCCGTTCCTCTGGTAATCGCCGCCGCCGCCGCCGCCGCCGCCGTAGTAAGTGGCAGCTCCGGTGATGGAGGAGCTAAAGCCTATTCCGCCGTTGCCGGCCTGGCCGGTGCCGGAGTTCTGGGACGCCTGACCCACCCCACCCGCGCCGCCACCTCCGCCGCCCAGGTAAAAAGGATTGCCATCGTCTGCGACGCCGCCGGCAAAAACATTGGCACCTGTCCCTGCGGCCGCGGCGGCCGTTTTACTCCAATCTCCGCCGCCCCCCGAACCACCCGAGGTCGCGGCAATGCCAGTCTCCGAAGCTCCTCCGCCGCCGCCGTACGCGGTGATCGTGGAGAACGTGGAGTTCCCGCCTTTGCCTCCCGCGGAGCCGGCTGCCGCAGCGCCAGTACCGGCTGCGCCGACAGTAACGCTATAAGTGTTTGCGTTCAAGTCCAGCGTGGCTGTCTCCACATCGCCGCCGCCGCCGCCGCCGCCACTGTTGTAGCCGCCGCCGCCGCCGCCGCCCACCGCCAGGACCGTGAAAGCATAGGGCGTCGATGTGGGTGTGGCAGTTGGCGAGTCCGTTGAGGTCGGCGAATCTGTAGGGGTGGGCGAGACCGTGAAGGTCTTCGTATTGGTCGGGCTTGCGGAAGGGCTGGGCGTACGGGTCGGCGACGGCGTATTTGTGAACGTTTTCGTGCTCGTGGGTGAGAACGTGAACGTCTTTGTGTAGGTGTTCGTAGGTGAGGACGTGGACGTCTTCGTGACCGTGTCCGTAGGCGACACCGTGAACGTGTTCGTCGGTGACACTGTGAATGTTTCAGTTACCGTGTTCGTGGGCGAAGTCGTGAATGTTTTGGTCGGCGAGGTCGTGAACGTGTTTGTGGGCGACGCCGTGAACGTGTTTGTCGGCGACACTGTAAATGTTTCAGTTACCGTGTTCGTGGGCGAAGTCGTGAATGTTTTGGTCGGCGAGGTCGTGAACGTGTTCGTGGGCGACGCCGTGAACGTGTTCGTCGGCGAGGCCGTGAACGTATTCGTGGGCGAGGCTGTGAACGTATTCGTCGGCGAGGCTGTGAACGTATTCGTCGGCGAGGCCGTGAATGTATTCGTCGGCGAGGCTGTGAACGTGTTCGTCGGCGAGGCCGTGAACGTGTTCGTCGGCGAGGCCGTGAACGTGTTCGTCGGCGAGGCCGTGAACGTGTTCGTGGGCGAGGCCGTGAAGGTCTTCGTAGGCGAGGCCGTGAAGGTCTCGGTCGGCGAGGCCGTGAACGTGTTTGTCGGCGACACTGTAAATGTTTCAGTTACCGTGTTTGTGGGCGAAGTCGTGAATGTTTTGGTCGGCGAAGTCGTGAACGTGTTCGTGGGCGACGCCGTGAACGTGTTCGTCGGCGACACTGTAAATGTTTCAGTTACCGTGTTCGTGGGCGAAGTCGTGAATGTTTTGGTCGGCGAGGCCGTGAACGTGTTCGTAGGCGACACCGTGAATGTCTTCGTGGGCGAGGCCGTAAACGTATTCGTGGGTGAGTCCGTGAACGTCTCGGTCGGCGAATCCGTGAACGTATTTGTCGGCGAGTCCGTGAAGGTCTCGGTGGGCGAGTCCGTGAAGGTCTCGGTGGGTGAGTCCGTGAACGTGTTTGTCGGCGAGTCCGTGAAGGTCTCGGTAGGTGAGTCCGTGAACGTCTCAGTCGGCGAATCTGTGAACGTCTCGGTAGGTGAGTCCGTGAAGGTCCCGGTAGGCGAATCCGTGAAGGTCTCGGTGGGAGAGTCCGTGAACGTGTTTGTCGGCGAG
>Ga0210388_10000482_pt1 | contig 32748 bp, 22 predicted proteins | sample IncBWC19OmetaG_FD_155485 | JGI IMG/M metagenome (GOLD analysis project Ga0210388, IMG submission 155485) | Forest soil microbial communities from Barre Woods Harvard Forest LTER site, Petersham, Massachusetts, United States - Inc-BW-C-19-O ...
TCACGCGGGCAGGCACCCTTAAAGGAACCTCGCCAAATTGAAATCGAAAAAAAGCCCGCCAGCAGAAATCCGCAGGTTTTATATGGCCCAAACCACAGTCAGAAAAAACTTAACCGGACAGTAGTGGTTCGTTTCGTAATTTCACCACCCATCGGCCCTTGCCCCCTCTTGCCGCGCCGAAGTTCGACGAAGGCGGGTGGGGCGAGTGGTGCCGATCATCGGCCCGTGCGGCTCGCACCCCGTCCGGTAGGGCGTTGCTGCCGCGAAGCCCCATTCAAGTTTTCTCTGCACCTGTGTCTCTGCGGTGAAAAAATTCCCTGTTATCCGCTAATAGCCGCAAATAAGCGCAATTATCCGCAATTTGGGAAGGATGGCGTGCCGCCGTCCCCATCTTCCATCGCCTGCTGCCACAAATTTCAAAGGTCGGATTAACCCGGATAAAATTCCGGCGACGCCGGCGGTCGGATTTGGTGCTTCTCTGGAGGTTGGATGTTGGCGCTTGGAGCTTTTCTCCGCCCTTCGCATTCCGCACTCCGCACTTATCCCGCCCGTCCGGCTCGGACCCCGTTTCCATCAACACCGGCTTCTCGCCGGCTATGTCAAAGAACAACACAGACGGCTAAATGATATGATAACTTGGTTAACAAGTCAAGAAACATAGTGACCGTTTGATTTGCGGCCACGTGCCGCCCCTCGACCGCATCAATTCCGGCTTGTCGCGCCGAAGCTGTGCTTTCATGGCCTTTTGCCGGAAAATAAGTTTAAATTGCATAAAATTTTCCCGCGGAATAGGATTCCTTCTCGGCAAATGAGATCGATTACGATCAACAAAATCTCTCATAAAGTTGCTTCGACGCCATGAAACGGCTTCGGACGATATTGAATACTGTAATCGATTGGGTCTCATGCGTCATTTGTATCCCGATTAGAGTTCGGGTGGCTCCGCATGTGCCGGCTCAAACCCAGCTGCACAAAATTTGCGGCTGTGAGAATCCCCACCGCACCGTGGATGTTATTTTTGTGCATGGATTGGACGGTGATGCCGTTGAAACATGGCGATATTCACAAAAGCCTGACTGTCTTTGGCCAGAGTGGTTGGGGCAAGAGCTGCCGAACGCTGGTATCTGGACGCTTGGTTATGCAGTCAGCTCGTCAGCTTGGAAAGGCACCACCATGCCTCTTACAGATCGGGCTATTAATGTTTTGGAGGTCCTTGATTTAGACGGTATTGGTAGCCGCCCAATCGTATTTATCTGTCACAGCTTGGGCGGACTATTAATCAAACAAGTTCTTCGCACCGCTTTTGATTATTCAAACGAAAATCATTTAAAGATTGCGCGCCAAGCAAAGGCAATTATTTTTTTGGCAACCCCGCATTCAGGCTCAAACTTGGCCGACTGGATGGAATGCATCGGTGCTTTGCAAACAACGGTTAGCGTGACGGAGCTCAAGGTACACGACCCTCATTTACGTGATCTGAATAACTGGTATCGAAATAATACTGAAGCAGCAAAAATCGAAACTGTCGTTTATTACGAGACATTGGCTGTGGCTGGGCTTGTAATTGTTGTTAATCCTTCGACTGCCGACCCTGGCATCCGTGGCGTAATCGCAACACCAGTAGATGCGGACCATATTTCCATTTGCAAGTTTCCCACAAAAGATCACCTGATTTATCGGCGTACCAAAAAAACCATCGAAAAATACCATACCCAAGTGGGAAACGAGCCAAGTTTAATAATGGCGCAGATCGCTGGCAGTCCGTCTTCAAAAGGCATCGTGCCTAATGGAAATTTGCCGGAATTTCATGAATTTCGTACTGAACTGGAACAGCACCGCCAGAAAATCGCCACCCTTGAAAGAGGACTCGAAAAAGTTACGGCCAAAACATTTGGAGATTCATTAGAAAAAGAACCGGCAAAACAATCAAATCCCGCTGCAACTTCAAACATCAGAGCCGAAAATGAACCAGTTCCGGTGGAAACCAAATTGATACAGCCGATGTTTACTGCCGCTCTAGATGCTGAATCGCACGAGCCGCATTCCGCGACTTCTTGTCCAGATGGGGACGACCAAATAGCAGACGATTGGATTTCTAAACTTGAAGATTTACTTGAAGTTGACGTGCCAAAAGCAATTGAGTTGTCACCCACCGTCGAAGCTTGGGTCAAAACGAATGAGACGCACATTTCTCGTGGCCGAGTGGTCAAACTGTACCGCCTACTGTATCGGATAGAACATGTAAAAATCGCGCAAAACTACCCTGATGCAGACAAGATTAAAGCCAAAGAATTTTTAGCTAAGGGACGACTATGAACGAATACGATTTATCACAAGACAAGAATGAACAAGAAAGTCTTGAAGCTTTATTTGCATCAATTGATGAAGGACCAGATGCTGGTTTGAAGAGACTAGAAGGTAAAACCGATCCGTATTCAATACGAAGAAAATTAATCATCCTGATGAACGCCCAACGTTATCGGGAAGCGGCTGATATTGTTCGAGACCATATGATTAATGAAGAATGGGCAGAACAAGGGATTCAGGCTCTAATGTTGAATGATGATCTCGTTGAAGCAGAAAAATTTTTCGAATCGACGCAAAAACTTAAATCCAGAATAAAATGCGACAAATGCCGGTTCACTTTTGCGTATGCTCTTACTGATATTGCACTTGTTCGTGTGCCGAGCGCGCAGAGCTCACTGTTCATGATTGATGAGGCGCAGAAAGTCAAATTGAACCGCGCTGAACAAATTTTGACTCCATTACTGGCCACCATCAAACGACCCGAAAATGATTTTGAAGAAAAAGTTCTAGGATTGGCCTATAAACTTTCAATCCTGAATCAAAAGAAAAATGAGTCACGTCAATTAATGGCGCGCTTGTTTTCTCGCACTCCTGTTCCATTAATTCTTGGCGAGATGTTTTTAGGACAATTGACCAACGAGATGCCGGTTGGACTTACCGATCGGTTGATAACCGATCACCCAAAATCTTTCGACGCAAAGTTCATGGCGGCCCTCATACTAGGACTTTATGAAAAAAATCTATCTAAAGCTTTTGAGATCGCACGAAGCCTGATTTCTGAAGCGAAAGATTCAGAGCACAAGCAAAAAGTCGCTCAACTGTTGGATGCATTAAGTGATAATTTAGATAAAGTTTCAAAAGAATTTGCTTTGCAGAAAATTAATGACTTATTAGCGGGAAATGAATTCGAGCTTGCATTAAGAAATGCGCGGACTTCCATCGAGAACAATCAACTTGTTGTAGCGCGCGAAATTCTTGAGAAAGTAAGAGATGAAAAGAATGTTCGTTGGCTTCAAATTTTAGCTGACTTGGAAACGCAAAGTAGCCAACCGGAAAAAGCATTTGAAGTTCTGAAGCAAATTGCGATTCTCCACCCTCACCCGGTTGCATCCCATCGTGCTGCACAGGCTGCATTCAATTTGGATAAATTTGAAGACGCAATTCAATTGTTACAATCTCAACTTTCAATTGATGCCTGCAATGTCAGGTCGCGATCTCTCCTAGCATCGGTTTATGTAAAAATGGGTGAGTTTGTGAAAGCAGCTGAACAATATGGGCGATTAAAGGAACTCGAACCAGGCGAACATCTTCATGCTTTAAATCAAGCAATTAGTTTACAATCTGCCGGCGAAACAGATTCCAGCTTGAGCGTTTACGAAAGTTTAAGTAAGGCACCGCTAGCCCCGATTCAGGCATTTCTAGGAATGGCATTACTTCTAAAATCTAAAAACGAGGCAGATAAGGGTTTCCAAATTTTAGAATCAATCAAAACTCAGCATTGGGATGATCCTCGCTTTGTCGGAACGTTTATGGATTTGGCTCATGCCTCCCAGGCCGACGTCGAGGCCCACAATGCATTACTTCGTCTACAAGAACTTCAACAAACTGGGAAAATCGAAGGTGCAATTAAGGCGGTCTCATTTGATGAGATAGTGGACCACATGCAGCAATTCGCTAAGAGGAAGGAGGAAATTCTAAATTTTTCGATACGTGGTCAATTCCCCTGGTTAATGGCGGAGGAATTGTTTGGCCGTGTGCCTTATTGGGGGTGGACTCTGCGCACAGAAGAATTGAACTGGCTTCCAGAAGATGCTTTAGTTCGTGCCGAACACTCGATTTATTCTACGAATTACTTTTTTGTCAGTCGCGAAAAAGATGGGAAGGGAAGCGTAAAGGAAATTGCTTGTTCCCCTAAAAATAAGCCAGTCGTTATTGACCTTTCAGCTTTGATTACAGTTCATCGATTGGGTCTTTTAGAAAAAACTGCCGAATATTTTGGCAGGGTGTTAATCCCGGCAGATTATTCAACGCGGATAATGGAGGAAAACAGTCGATTGGTTCTTCATCAAAAGTCACAGAAATCTTCTGCTTCGGCCATTAAAAGTCTGCTTGATCGAAATAAAATAAAGGTGGCCACAGATTTCAATCAGGAGACAATGCCTCCAATGCCGTATTTGAACGAATATCCGTTGGATACGGAAACTTTTCATTCATATAAAATACAAGACGTTCTTGACCTGTTTCTTAGTAATGGTCAAATCTCTGCTGCAAAATACAACGAAGCGCGCCGTGTTGCTCATAGGCCATCTTCTGCTGATGCTGCTCACCCCGCTCTAAAACCCGCTCAACTGATATTGACCGCTCTCTCGACGCTCAAAACTCTTCACGGGATCGAATTGCTTGAAACACTTACTTCAATCTGTGATGTACATATTTCACAAGCTGATAGAGACACGGTGGTTGGCGAGGTGCGCGGTTTTGAAATGTTAGAAACTGTGTATCGCTGGCACAACGAATTATGGGCTTTAATTCGAGCCGATAAGAGGTTTGTACACTTGCGTTATAATTCGGTGAAGTCACCATTTTCCGTTGGCAAAAATGAAAATGAAATGCCCCTGAGTGCATATTTATTGTCAACCCAACAGCAGGTTCCTTTATTCGCTGATGATCGTACATGCCAGACTATCGCAATTAATGAACGCCCTGGATTTGAATATGCATCCTTTGGAACCGATCGGTTACTGAATTCACTAGCAGCCGAAGGGCTTATTACAATAGAGAAGTTGTCTGCTGCATATCTTCAGCTTATCAAATGGCGGTATCGCTTTTTAGTGCCACCGAAACAGGTTTTGACACATCTAGCATTAGAATTCTTGTCCAACTTTCCCGGCAAGCCATTGCGGGAAATTGCCCGTTATGCCCATGATTCCATGCGCGATGCGGGACTTCTTGCTGGATTCGAAGCGACGGAGCCTCCAACTTCCATTGCCAATCGCCTCTTTTTAGAGTGGGAAACGGTAATAGTTCAATTTTTGATGGAACTTTGGAAAGATGGCTCGATCCCTGACGACAAGTTAGAAGGACTGACTCGTTGGGCGATCCGAGAATTTCTGCCATCCCCTCCAAGGAGCTCAGGGCCGGCAATTTCAGAGGTGTTAACGTCTCTGCAATCCAAAACTGTTCTCAGTCATGCTTTGATCTTTTCCCTGAACATGAAGAATCAGCCGAAAGCGAATCGAGTGATAAGATTAATTTCAAGTGAATTGGGCATAACCGATGAAAATTATTCCAAAATTATAACGGAGGTTATCAATGAAGTCTAATCCAGTTCAAAATAGTCCCGAAGAACGGCTAGCCATTAAAATTCGAGCAGCACAATATGCCTTTGACCATTTAGAAAATATCGATGGGCGAACTGGATTAATTCTTTTGCGAAATAAGGTTTTGAACACGGACGCTTCCGTTGTTGAGGATGCCGATGTCGTTGAAGTATTATCCAACTATTCGCATAAAGATCGGCTATCCATTTCTTTTGGACCACTCGTCGCCTACTACGTTAACGGCGATAAAAAGGAGGCTCAGATAATTGATGTGACACTCCTGTTGCTGAGTCGTGACAAGCGGGCGCGAGCGGCGGCGTTTGAACATTTTCGAAAGCTGACCAACGAGTGTGGGCATGTAAAAGCCGAACGGCTGGAATCGTTGCTTGATTCTTGTAGAGAATCTTTTTGTTCTGATGAAATAGCACTTTGGTCCGATAGCGCAATTAAGGTTTTTGACGCCATCACGGATGATTTTTTCATCAACTTGACTGGAGTCAAGCAATGCATCGAATTGAACTATGAGCTTGGGTTAAACCAGTTTATTCCAAAAGTTTTTGAGCCATTGGTACCCAGCGTGGAATGGATCGAGCTACCTATACCAACTCCAAGTAAACAACACGCTGAAATAGGGAAAATCATCACTGATTTTGTGGAGCGTTCAAATTCTTTCTCGGATGCTTGCAATCTCTATTATAAAAATCTAGGAACAATCCCGCTCAGCCCTTCATTTTCTATATGTAAATTATTTGATGTTTGGGTTAACTCAAAGGGAGACATTCAAAATATTTGGCCAGCGGTATGGGCCTGGGCGGACCAGACTCAAAGTCCATTGGCTCGCTATCACGCAATCCAGCTTTTTGTTTCGCGTCCATTGCTTATTCCCGGTGAAAAATTTGCTTTATTGTGGAGCGAAATAGACCAAATGGTGACCTCATCTGTTAGCAAAAACAGAGAGAACCGATGGACTCAGGAAATATTGCTTCGTTCCGAGTTGGCGCAACATTATTTGAAATATTTTGAAAGCCGACGCCCTGCACGAAATGGTGAGGCGTTGTCGAGATTCGCATGGTGGCTTTCGGAGCAAGTTGCTTTAATATTCGCAAATCGTCCTAAGGTTGTAGACTGGATTCGTTCATCAGTTCTGAAAAATGTTCAGATTCGAGCAAACTATCCCTGGCAAACTGGCGCTCCACCGTTGGAACCCTCGACGTTACGGCTGGCGACACTTTTTTTAAATTCTCCTTGGTCGCTAGCATTGGAGTGCCAAATCTTGGGTAATCTAAATTCCTTAAAATATGCTGAGGTCGATTCACTGCTACGATCGCGTTTTGAACAAGCCATCTTTGAAAGCCATTCTTGTTGGTTCATACCAAGGACTAATCCTGGGGAAGTTCTTACATACGAATTTGAATCTGAAACAAATGTTAAAAATATTGTCCCGCTCATAGAAGATGAAGTTGAAGCCAAAACGTTTCGTTCTCTTATTGTAGAACGTGAAAAGCTTGAAAATTTGGGCGGCATATTGACCGAGCTTGGGAAAATTGCTGAACTTGATCAGCAGCAGCAGGCATTAACTATTTTTGCTTTTACAAGCTATGCTTATCTCAATGAAGTTCCTGCAGAAAAATTATGGAAAATAGTTGGAGATGAAAAATGGAATGAGCAGGTGTTTTTGTCTATGGATGCAAAAATCTTACAGATACTTTTTGAAGGAGTGATTGCTGTGCAAATAATGGGTAATGACTTATTGAGGTGTAACTTTCCTCATCTATTAGGACGTCTTGCTGAAAAAGCGCACCAAAAAACCGAGCGTCAAAAAATATTATTCTTATTTACAATCTTGTCTTCCATAGCAGGCGATACTGTCAGCGGCGTTGAAAGGCTTTTAAAGGGACACTATCGAAATGATTTTGGGCAAGAGGCAGAATTTTGGCGGATGCAATTCACTCGAATTATGCAGCTCTCGCCGCCTTGGGCTGCTGCTCGTATTCGTCCGCTAATTGGAAGTCTTATGTCGTCATGACAGGATCGTTATGGTCGAGGGTTCCTTCAATGTGAATCAGCGGCTACAAAATTGCTTTTATGGGGGGCGTCAAGCTTGCCCGAATAAATCCCCCTGCGGCGAAGGCGCAAGACCTTTTAGCTTCTCACGGTCCTGCTGTTTGCGCGGCTGGCGCACGTTGCCCTCCGGCGTGAGTTCGGATTCCTCGAGGTTGGATAAAATCTGTTTCGCGCGTTCCAAGACGGCCTTCGGCACACCGGCGAGCCGCGCGACCTGGATGCCGTAGCTCTTGTCCGTGCCGCCCTCGACGATCTTGCGGAGAAAAACGATCTGGTCATGCCATTCGCGCACGGCGACGTTAAAATTTTTCAAACGCGGCAAGCGCGCGGCGAGTTCGGTCAGCTCGTGGTAATGCGTCGCGAACAGCGTCTTGGCGCCCACTTGATTATGCAGGTGTTCCACGATCGACCAGGCCAGGCTCAAACCGTCAAAGGTGCTGGTGCCGCGGCCGATTTCATCCAGCACGATGAGGCTGCGAGGCGTGGCATTGTTAAGAATATTTGCGGTTTCGGTCATCTCGACCATGAACGTGCTTTGCCCGCGCGACAAATCGTCGCTCGCGCCGATGCGCGTGAAAATGCGGTCAATCAGGTCGATCCGCGCTTCGGCGGCGGGAACAAAACCGCCCGTATGCGCGAGGAGCGTGAGCAAGGCCACCTGCCGGATGTAGGTGGATTTGCCGGCCATGTTCGGGCCGGTGATGAGGGCGATTTGCGGAAATTTATCCTCGGTAGCAGCCGACGTCAGGAGGCTCTGATTTTTTGCCGGGGTTATAGTTTGAGCCTCCTCACGTCGGCTGCTACATAGCAAGGTATCATTCGGCACAAATCGCTCATCCATCAAATGCTGTTCCAAAACCGGATGGCGGCCGTCGCGGATTTGCAGGATACCTTCGTCCATTACCTGCGGACAGACGTAGTTGTGCAGCCGCGCCGTTTCGGCAAATGAACCGAGGACATCGAGCTGCGCCAGGGCGGAGGCGGTTTGTTGGATTTCTTTCAACCGGCCGAGGACGTTTTCGCGCACGCGCTGGAAGATTTCGTATTCCAGTTTCACGCTGCGTTCTTCCGCGCCGAGGATTTTGCCTTCCATGTCCTTCAACTCCGGCGTGATGAAGCGTTCGCCGTTGGCGACGGTCTGCTTGCGGATATAGTGCGCGGGCACCTTGTCGAGATTCGATTTGGTGACTTCGATGTAATAGCCGAAAACGGAATTGAACCGCACCTTGAGCGAGGAAATGCCGGTGCGCTCGATCTCATCCTGCTGCATCTTGGCGAGCCAGTCCTTGCCGCCGCGCTGGGCATCGCGCAATTCATCGAGCGCCCCATCAAAGCCGTCGCGGATCATGCCGCCTTCCTTGATGGGCAACGGCGGTTCGTCCACGATGGCGCGGGCGATCAAATCCACGAGTTCAGGCGATTCAGAGATTTGCGAACCCAACTCAAAAATCAAACTGGTGGGGCGAGTGTCCTCACGAGCCGTCGGGATGTCGCTGATTAATGAGTCGGCTCGCGGGGACGCTCGCCCCACCGAATCCAGGGTTTGTTTTAATGTCGGAATCTGTTCGAGCGCGATGCGAAGCGCGGCGAGGTCGCGCGCGTTGCCGCTGCCGGAGCTCAAGCGGCCGATGGTGCGTTCCAGATCGCGGACGTTTGCAAGCTGCTGGCGAAAACTGTCGAGGCCGAAGGAGTTTTCGATGAACGTTTGCACTGCGATCTGCCGTGCGCGGATCGGTTCAACTCTTGCCAGCGGTTGCGAAAGCCATTGGCGCAGGAGGCGCGCACCCATCGGCGTGGCGGTCTTGTTCAACGCGCCATAGAGCGACGAGTTGCGCGGGGCATCGTGATGCTGCGGCTCGAGAATTTCCAGGTGTCGCAGCGTGGTATAATCGAGCGCGAGGAAGTCGTGGCGCTGATAAAACGAGATGCGCGTGAGATGTTTCACGTCGCGCCGCAAATTTTGGGCGAGATAGTGCAGCGCACCGCCCGCTGCGCCGATGGCGGCGGACTTGTCCTTCAGGCCGAAACCGTCGAGCGTGGCAACCTTGAAGTGTTCCTTGACGGTGAAGAACGCCGTTTCGGGCGCGAACGTCCAATCGTCATAGCCGCTAAGAATTTGAAACGATCCCTGCAATAGTGCCCGTACGGAAGTACCTTCAGTGGGAAAAATGATTTCTGCCGGACGCAGGCGTTCGAGTTCGGCGAGCAAGGCGGAATCGCTCTCTAATTCGGTCGTCAGAAAATCACCGGTGGTCAGGTCCACGAGCGCGAGGCCGAAGATTTTTCCACTCGGATAAACCGACGCGAGAAAATTATTCCGTTCGGCGACGAGCATCCGTTCGTCGAAGTGCGTGCCGGGCGAGAGGATTTGCGTGACCTCACGGTTCACGAGTTTGCCCGGACGCGCCTCCTCGGTCTGTTCGCAGATGGCGACCTTGCGGCCGTTTTTCAAGATGCGGGCGATGTAGGAATTGGCGGCGTGGTATGGCAGGCCGCACATCGGCGTGCCGTTGCGCGCGGTCAAGGCCAGGTTCAAAATTTGCGCGCCCTCCTTCGCGTCGTCGAAGAACATCTCGTAAAAATCGCCGAGCCGGAACAGCAGGAGCGCGTCCTTCGGCAGTTCGCCCTTGATGCGGCGATACTGCTGCATCATGGGCGTTAGTTGCGTTTCAGCGGACACGGCGGAAAATTTAGCGGAAAATCCGCGAGGTCGAAGTGAAATTTTTAAATCAACGCGAGAAGCAAGGTGTGAACGGCTTTCACCGCAGCAACCGTTTGTGCCATTTCTTTGGATTTTGTGAGCAATGAAAAACGGAATAAATAATAATCGCCTTCTCCGTGGCTTCGTAAAAATTTTCGTAGGGAAAACGCCGTACGAACGCCCGGCGAAAATCGTCCACGGCCACGCGGTAAATCTTTGGCTGGCGGCGGATCATCAAAATGCGGGCTTCGACACAGCGCAAAAATGACTCGCCCAAACCCGGTTCGCGGCTTTCAAACCAATGATAGGCCTCCGCGATATCGTCGTCCGCCCCGGCGGTGAAGATGACCTGTTCAATCATTTCGCGCGGGCGCGGCTTTTCACTTCTTCCCAAGTGCGGCCGGAATTTGGATGATTCCGGTAATGTTCCTTGCGCCGGCGCAATTCTAAGATTTTTTCATCTGACACCGGCTCGTTCGCATCCTCGGCAGCGATGCTATCCCACAAATCCTCGACTAATTCCAGCCTTTCAGCACGGCCGAGTTTGAAGAGCGGGGCGAATTCAGTTTTCATCCTGCTACGAACATAATTTGCGGTTGCCAAATTGCAAACAGGAATAATTTGTCAACCGGGAAGGAAAGGAAATAACGGAGGACAATTTATGTAAACAACTCGTCAGTCCAGCGCGTTGACTGGCTGTTAAATTTTTGTTGAAATAAGTGCACATGAAGCCCGTTTATTCGTTTTTTAAAAGGTATTTCCTATGTGCCTGCGCGATTTGTGGGTTTTTCTTCCTGTCCTTGCCATTGCAGGCTGCGGATACGGCTTCCACGCCCAAAATTGACTCCGGCGACAACGCCTGGTTGCTGGTGAGTACTGCGCTGGTGCTGATGATGACCGCGCCGGGTTTGATCCTGTTTTACGGCGGGTTGGTGCGGACAAAGAATGTTTTGTCCACGATGATGCATAGTTTGGTTTTGATGGGCCTGATTTCCGTGTTGTGGATGGTCTTTGGGTACAGCATGTGTTTCGCGGGGGGAAATTCCTTTTTCGGCAATCCCCTGACTTATTTTTTCTTGAAGGGCGTCGGCAGCGCGCCGAACCCTGATTATGCGGCGACGGTTCCCCAGGAGACCTTCATGATGTTCCAGCTCATGTTCGCGATCATCACGCCCGCGCTCATCAGCGGGGCGGTGGCGGAACGCGTGAAGTTTAGCGGCTATGTGATCTTCATGCTGCTGTGGATCACGCTGATTTATTTTCCGCTATGTCATATGGTCTGGGGCAAGGGCGGCTATTTCAACTGGGCGCTGGGCGGAAAAATTCCCGTGCTGGATTTTGCGGGCGGCACGGTGGTGCATATCAGTTCCGGGGCGTCGGCGCTGGTTTTTGCCCTGTTGCTGGGCGGGCGGCACGGCCACATGCGCGAGGCGATGATGCCGCACAACGTCGTCTATTCCCTGATCGGCACGGGGCTTTTGTGGGTGGGCTGGTTTGGATTCAATGCGGGCAGCGCCTTGAACGCGGGCGGCCTGGCGAGCAGCGCGTTTGCCGCGACCCATTTTTCCGCCGCCGCCGCCGCGATGAGCTGGGTGTTCGTCGAATGGCTCACCAAAGGCAAGCCCAGCGTGCTGGGCGCGGCGTCCGGCATGGTGGCGGGGCTGGCGACCATCACACCGGCCAGCGGGTTCGTCAACGTGCCGGCGGCCTTTTGCATCGGCGCGGCCGGCGGCGTGGTCTGTTATTTCGCGGTCACCAAATTGAAAAACATCTTTGGTTATGATGATTCGCTGGATGTGTTCGGTGTCCATTGCGTCGGCAGCATCGTCGGCATGCTCATGCTCGGCGGGCTGGCGAGCGCAGAAGTGAATCCCGCCATTGCGACGACATTCATGCAAAATGGTGCGATTGTTTCGCTGGCCGGGGGTATGGCGCAGTTCAAAAACCAGCTCATTGCCGTCGTTTTCACGGCGGTCCTTGGCGGATTGGGCACTTATATTTTGTTCAAGATCACGGATTCGCTGGTCGGTTTGCGGGTGGATGCGGAGGACGAAAGTCTCGGCCTCGACTTGTCACAGCACGGTGAGCGTGCCTACAATGAATAAAACCTATGAAAAAAATCGAAGCCATCATCAAGCCCTTCAAGCTGAGCGACGTCAAGGACGCGCTCCATGAACTCGGCATCCAGGGCATGACCGTCAGCGAAGTCAAAGGCTTTGGCCGCCAGAAGGGGCACACCGAAATCTATCGCGGCAGCGAATACACCGTGGATTTTCTGCCCAAGATCAAGGTCGAGACCGTGGTGGCCGACAACCAGTTGCGGGCCGCGGTCGATGCCATCGTCAAGGCCGCAAAAACCGGCAAGATCGGCGACGGCAAGATTTTTGTCACCACGGTTGAGGAAGCGGTACGCATCCGCACCGATGAACGAGGGGACAGCGCGGTGTAAATTTTTTGGCTGGGTGACAGGACCATTCTCGTAGTTCTAGTTGCCTCGCGTTGTCTCCCTCACCCTGACCCTCTCCCGCTGGGAGAGGGAACAGCCGTTGGCTGATTTCTTAACCTTGCGAATCTCCAACCTGAAGCAGCTTTTATTTTCGCAGAGAAAGAGCGACGTGAGTTCATCGAAAACTGGGAGCATTTCTCCCTCTCCCGGCGGGAGAGGGCCGGGGTGAGGGGGAAAACAACTGTCTTCCTTCGCCGTGTGAGTGATTGGCTATTCAACCCACTCCGTGCAGTGAATCTGCCTTGGCCCATTTCGGCCAGGTCAGCGCATAAAAGGCCACGAACGCGAAACATGCCGCGGGTACGACGAAGGCATGGCAGAGATTGGAATCATCGGCGATTTTGCCCATCAATTTTGGCAGGAGCGCGCCGCCCATGATTGCCATCACGATGAAACCGGACGCCTTCTTTGTCTTGTCGCCGAGACCAAAGATGCCCAACGCAAAAATCGTCGGGAACATGATGCTCATAAAGAAGTAGCTGGCGAACACGGCGAAAACCGAAACCCAGCCGAGGTTCGCAAGGACCAGCAGGCAGCAAACCACGTTCAACACGCCGTAAAGTCCCAAGACTTTGTGCGCGGAAAATTTCCGCAGCAGGCCCGCACCGCTGATTCGTCCGAGCAGGAAGCAGATGAAAGCCGCGCTGGCCAGCGTGGCTGCGCCCGCATCACTGACGTGCAATGCGCCATCCGCACCGGTTTCCAACAGCGATTTTAACGCGCCATTGCCCCAGTCCGCCGGGATCGCCGGCATCATCGAGAAGCCGGTTTTCTTATAGACCGTCATGCAGTTGATGAAGAAGCCGAAAATGCCCGCCTGGGCCGCGACGTAAAAAAATTGCGCCGCCACGCCGAGCAGAAAATGCGGACGCGCCATCAACGAGTGCGAAACATCCGGCACCTTGTCATCAATATGGAAATCGTCCTCGTTCTTGATGTCCGGCACATAGGCCATCTTGAAAATGACCGCGAGGACGAGCACGACCACGGCCACGGCGACATAAGGCACGAAGATTTTCGGATCCTTGGAATAAAAATACTGCGCGCCGATGATGGGACCGAAGATCCAGCCGACGCCGTTGCACGACTGGGCCAGGTTAATCCGCGCCGCTGCGTAGCGCGCCGGTCCCAGCACCGTGGTGTAGGGATTCGCAACTGTTTCCAGAAAAGTCAGTCCGGCCGCAATGGCGCACACGCCGATCAAGTAGGCGACGAATGCCGTGGTGGTGGAGATATTGCCCGCATGGGCTTCGGCCTGGATGTGCGTTGCCGGCAAAAACCAGAAACCGCCGACGGAGACCATCAGCAGGCCGGCGATGATGCCGCCTTTCCAACCCCATTTGCGCGCGAGCCAGCCGGCGGGCAGGGCCATGAGAAAATAGCCGAGATAATGCGCAAACTGCACATTCGCCGACTGTGACATCGTGAGGCCAAGCTCGTTCTGGAAATGTTTGTCCATCACGTCGATCATGCCGTTGCACAGTCCCCAGAGCAGGAACAGCGAGGACACGAGCGCGAAGGTGACGACCATGTTTTTCCCGTCGGGCAGTTGAAACATTCCGGGCTTGGCGGATTGGCTGGGTGTGCTCATTTTATTGGTGGGACTTCGTTTGAGTCTTTCGGAACACCGACATGGGTTCAAGTTTCAAATATGATTTTGATGGTGAACAAATGTTCGAGCCGGCATCGGCTCACCCGTTCGGGTGGCTAAACAATTTAAGAAAATTCGCAGGCTTTCGTTAGCGCCATGAAGACAGACGGTTGCTATCCCCTCACCCCGGCCCTCTCCCTTGGGGAGAGGGAGAAACGTTCCCAGCGTCCAGGCAAACCGATGGCTGCAAGCTGCTCGAATGCCGGTTATAAATCCGAGAACAGGCAGCGGCTGTTCCTTCTCCCCAAGGGAGAAGGTCAGGATGAGGGGAAAGCGCACAGCAACTACAACGAGTTTAGATCTGGATGAATACCGCGCCGTTTTCGGTTTTCACCGGATAGGTCTTCAGGTCCACACACACGGGTGCGCCCTTGGCTTTGCCGGTCGTGAAATCGAAACGGCCATTGTGTTTGGGGCATTCGATTAGGTTGTCCATCACGAACCCGTCGGCGAGGTGGACTTTGGCATGCGTGCAAATGCCGTCGGTCGCAAAAAATTTGTCGTCGCCCGTGCGGTAGATGCAAAATGTGAGGTCGCCGTGGTCGAATCGGATGACATCTTCCGGTTCGATGTCCGTGGTATTACAGGCCTTGATCCAGTCGCTCATTTTAAAATTTAGGTTGTGGGTTGCGGTTCGGGAACCGGGATGGAGATGGGTTTCACGGTGGCGGGCAGTTCCCGTTTTACGAAATAGGCCGGGTCTTTCACCTGCCGGAAAATGGCCGGGATGATCTCGCGATACGCCGCGAACAGGTTGGCGTAAGGTTTCGGCATGTCGTTTTTCAGTTCCGCATGCAGCGCCGGCAGGGCATGGTACGGCACCATGGGGAACATGTGATGTTCCACGTGGTAATTCATGTTCCAATACACGAAACGGAAAACCGGGTTCATGTACACTGTCCGGCAGTTCAAGCGATGATCCAGGACGTCTTCGGCCAGTCCGGCGTGCTGGGTGAGGCCGAAGATGACGAGCAGCCACGCACCGTAAAACGACGGCAGGCCGATGAGCATCAACGGCAGGATGCTGTGGATGGAAATTGCCCAGGCGATGGTGGCGGCGTAGATCAAACCCCACACGCGCGCGGTCCGGAAAACTTTTTTCACTTCGGAATCGGGAATGTACGTTGTTTCTTCCGCCGTTAATTTGCCAAAGCAGTGCAACAAAACCTTTTTGTATTCCTTGGGTCCGCTTTTCAAACTGAAAAATGCGAGGAGTATCCCCGGCATATCCGGCGGACGCGGTACGGCAATTTCGGGGTCGCGCCCGACAATGATGGTGTCGGTGTGGTGCCGGGTGTGGCTCCAGCGCCAAGGCGTGGATTCGCGCAACACCATGAACGACGCCATTTCATAGACCACGTCATTCATCCAGGTGGTCTTGAACGGGGTGCGATGGCCGCATTCATGCCAGCGGGAATCGGAACAGGAGCAGTACAAAACCCCGTACACGATGAAGGCCGGGACGCACCACCACGTTCCCCAAAAATGCCAGCCGAGCCAGCCGAAAATTCCCAGCAACGCAAACCAGACCAGCGTGTCGCGGATGGCCGGACCGTCCTTGCGCTGCATCAATTCCTTCAGCCGTTTGCGTGAGATGGGGCAGGCGTACCATTGCGCCGAGGCGAGGCCCTGTTCCTCGGCATATTTACTATCCTTGCCGACAAGGCTGTAATCGCGCTTGGAAATCGTGGCGGACATATCAAATCTATTTTGCGGCATGGATGCCGAGATAGTTACCGTAATCCAGCACGAGTTTTCCCGCAATCAGCAACGCGATGGAAACCGTCAGGGCGGCATAGGTGCGCGACTGGCAATTTTTCCATTCCTTGAAAATGATGCCGACAAACGTGCCGAGCAAAATCAAAAGGATCATGTGGATGGCCCAGCACATCTGCTCAAAGCCGGCGGCCTTCTGGATGTAAAAATGGCCGAAACCGTAAAAGAAAAATTGTCCGTACCACAGGCAGCCAGTGAGGATGGCCATGGCCCAGTTCAGCGGCAGGCTTGCGCGTTCGCCGCCCTCGGGCAGGTTGACGATTTCGCCGAGGGTTTTGTGCCGGGCGTGGAGCCAGAGGCAATAAATCGCCGTGGTCAAAAATGCGCCTGCATTGGAGAAGGGATAGATGGCATTGCTGCTGAACGTCGCGGCGTCGATGCCGAGCACCAGATGGCCGGCGGCCCTGTCGGCGGCAATCTTGGCGATGGGCGCACCCTCCGCCAGCGCCATGCTGTATACGGCGGACAAAAGCCCGGCGAGCACGCACAGGAAGATGCCGATGACCGCCTTTTTGCTGCCGGATAAATCTTTTGCCACCGTGTGATCATTCTCCTTCATGCGTCCGGCCAATCCGCAAAATACGATTCCCACCAAACCGATGCCCATGCCGCTCACGACGAGATGCGCGCCGGTCTTGGCGAAAAAACTTTGAAAGTGCGCGGCAAAATCCGCGACACTCGTGTCGCCTTTCGCGATGGCGTAGGCGGTGCCGAAGACCATTGAGATGCCGATGGCCATCGCGTAGGTCACGGAAAATCCGACATAGCGGATCGCGACCCCGAAGGCCGTGCCGCCGATGCCATAGGCCGCGCCGAGCAGAAAGGTGCGCAGCAAAACCATCTGGCCGTCATGCGTGCTCCATATTTCGCGCAGCACACCTGAATAATCCGGCACAGTCAGAAATGCACCCGCCACCGGCAGGAGGAACCAGCAAAACGCCGCCTGCATCAGCCAGAAACTTTGCCAGGACCAGCCGCGCGCGGATTTCTGCGGCACATAACAGACCGCAGCGCACGCCGCGCCGATGGCATGGAACAGAATGCTGGCGGACAGTGGTGACATTCTGACCAGTTTTGACGGAACGTGCCCGCGCTTGAAAGCCAAAAATCCCCCGCCGTCAAAAAGCGCATGAATAAAGGCAGAAATTGAAAACTGGAACCTCCATTGCGTTTGGAAAAATTGAAGCCGACGTGTTTGCCCATACCGTTCTCCCTCATCCTAACCTTCTCCCGCTGGGAGAAGGAACAGCCGCTGTCAATTTTCTGATTGATGGCCGCGCTCAAGCAGCTTGCCGTCATCGGCTCGCCCAGATGCGGGGATCAGCGGGCGAAAATCTGGCGGATGACGTCTTCGATGGGCACTTCCTGGATGTCGATGTCGGTGATCGGCAAATCATCCAGCAGCGCCTTGCACGTGGGGATCACGCGGTCGCGCTTCACCTTGAACTTGATGGCGGCATCAGTCTGTTCCACGACTTCACCATAGCGCGAAAGATTTTCCGCGGACACGGTCTTGGCCCGGTCGCACTGGATGGTGACGAGCTTGAAATCCGCGAAGCGGTCCACGATCTCCGACAACTTGCCGTCGAAAAACAATTTGCCGTGGTCGATGATGATGACGCGCTCGCACAATTCCTGAATGTCGGCCATGTAATGGCTGGTGAGCAGGATGGTGGTCTTCTGTTCGGCGTTGTGGCGGCGGATGAAATCGCGCACGATCTTTTGCGAGGTGACGTCGAGGCCGATGGTCGGTTCATCAAGGAACAAAACCTTGGGCTGGTGCAGCAACGAGGCGATCAGCTCCATCTTCATCCGTTCGCCGAGCGAAAGTTCGCGCACGCTGACGTTCAATTTCTCCTTCACGCCGAGCAGTTCGGTCATGTCGCCAACGGTTTTTTCAAAACGGTCGCGGGGGATGCCGTAGATCTTGGCGTTCAGCTCGAGCGATTCGCGGGCGGGCAGGTCCCACCAGAGCTGGTTTTTCTGGCCGAGCACGAGGGCGAACTGGCGGCGGTAGTCGTCGTGGCGTTCCCACGGCGTGTGGCCGAGGACCTTGGCCGATCCGCTCGTGGGATAAAGCAGGCCCGCGAGCATCTTGAGCGTGGTGGTCTTGCCCGCGCCGTTCGGGCCGAGGAAACCGACGAGTTCGCCGGGTTCGATCTTGAAACTGACGTCGTTGACGGCGAGGGTCTGCTCGTATTTCCGGTGGAAAAGCCCGCGCACCGCGCCGCCAAAGCCCGGCTGCTTTTTATAGGTGCGAAAGGCCTTGGTGAGATTGTTGACTTCGATGACCGGCATCGAAGCAGTTTCAAGTTTCAAGTTTTCAGTTTCAAGTCTTTGTTGGACTTAAACGACCACGGATGGGAACGGAAGAATATGGATTTGGGGATCACGCCCGCCCTCGGGCGTGGCGGGATGCGCCCCGCATCCCGCCCGTGGTGCGTGCGGAGTTGACGAGGACGCTTGAGCAATTCAGGGCGCGCGGGTTTTCCGCGGGGGCGCGGAAAACTGCACCCGGGGCGGGTGCGCTCCCCGAGCAAAGTTGCGCAGACGGTCTTAAGTAATTCGCACGAATTTTCAGAAGCACCGTTTGGGATGGCCGGGCGTGCTTTTGTGACGCCCCTTGAGGGCGAAGAAAATTGGATTGCCGGCGGCGCACGGCTCCTCCCGCGTTGCCACACTCAAAAATGTTTGAGCCTCGTTACTACAAAGCTGGATTTAGCGCATCAACTGTTTCTCGAGGTAGTGGACGACCTGACGGACGTTGGAATCGACTTCCATGCGGTCTTTGACGAGGCGGCAGGCGTGCAGCACGGTGCCGTGGTCGCGGCCGCCGAAGGCCTCGCCGATGGTGTTGAGGGAGCTTTCGGTCATCTGGCGCGAGAGATACATGGCGATCTGGCGCGGGAAGGCGATGTTTTCCGGGCGGCGCTTGCTGGTCATGTCCGCGAGGCGGATGTCGAAGTGTTCGGCCACCTTTTTCTGGATGACTTCGATGCTGATGGTCTGCCGGCCTTCTTCATGAAGAATTTCGCGGAGCAAACCCTCGACGACTTCAATCGAAAGTTTCTTGCCGGTGAGCGAGGCGTAGGAAGCGACGCGGATGAGCGCGCCTTCGAGGCGGCGGATGTTGGTGCGGATGCGCGTGGCGAGGAAATTGATGACGTCTTCGGGCAGCGTGACGTTCATGAACGCGGCCTTCTTCTGCAAGATGGCGAGGCGCATTTCGATATCCGGCGGCTGGAGGTCGGTGACCAGACCCCATTCGAAGCGGGAGACGAGGCGGCCTTCGAGGCCCTGCATCTCATTCGGCGGGCGGTCGCAGGTGAGGACGATCTGCCGGCCGGCTTCCTTCAAGGCGTTGAAGGTATGGAAAAATTCCTCCTGGATGCGTTCCTTGCCGGCGAAAAACTGGACGTCGTCGATGAGCAATACCTCGGTATGGCGGTATTTTTTGCGGAAGGTGACGAGTTTGTTGTTCTGGATGGCGTCAATGTACTCGTTCGTGAATTTCTCGGATGAAACGTAGGAGACACGTGCGGTTTTTTTGGTGCCGGTGACGTGCTGCCCGATGGCGTGGAGCAGGTGGGTCTTGCCCAGACCGACCCCGCCGTAAAGGAACAGGGGGTTGTACGCCTTGCCGGGCGTTTCGGCGACGGCCTTGGCGGCGGCAAAGGCGAAATTGTTGTTGGCGCCCACGACAAAGGTGTCGAAGGTGTTTTTCGGGTTGAAATGGAGGTCGCCGTTCGTGGCGATGCGGTCGCTGGCAGTTTCGGCGGCTTTGGCCTTGGCGGGTGCCGGGATGGCAATGGGCGTGACGGGGAGGGTGGTGTTGGAGACCTTGAATTTGACCTGCAGCCGGGCGCCGGCGGCGATGGCCACGGCATCCTGCATGAGGCTCAAGTAATTGTCCTTGAGCCAGACCTCGCAAAATTCATTGGGGGCCTCGATGGTCAGGTGCTGTCCGTCCACGGCGCTGGCACGCAAGGGGGCAAACCACATCTTGTAAGTATCCTGACCCAACCGGACGCGGAGATGCTCCTGCGCCGTGTTCCAAATTTTTTCTGCGGAAATCTGCATAATCGTTGGCCGCTACCGCCCGAAATTCAGTGTTTATTCACTTAGCTTAATTGCCGGCCTTTTTCGTGATAGCCGACAGCCAGTCAACCCTGCCCGCCGCCCTGATTCAAGCGAAATTTTCAAAACTTTTTCGACGACGGCTCCGCTAGAATCTAGCGGAGTTAAAAATCGCCTTATTTTACGGGGTGAAAAACTGTTTTTCACCGGCTTTTTGGCGGCTGACGGACGCAAATCCCGCTCTGAACTTCTGGTAACGTGACTTGCGACTGCGTTTTTAAGGCAATGCGCCTCCAGATACGAGGACAACATATTAACTCTTGTTCGCAAGTTATTCACAGCTCAAATCGCGGGCCAATTCGATATTGATTTTACAATGATAAAATCGGTTCAGGGCGGTTCCGGTTCCGCGTATGGCACAGCCACTTCGGGCAGGGTCTGAAATTGATTCCGGCAAGGAGATGGCTGCGAGTTGAGCCTGCGAGTTGACGTCAGTTTTCGTGGATAGCCACGGGTATTTTCGGCGGGACGCCGAAAATCACCCGCGAGACGCGGGTGCTACATCAAATTAAGATACCACCCAACTTCGGCTTTGACGCGCCCTGCTTTTGGCGCTGTGGAACACGAATGGCTCACTTTCATTGTGAAATGGGCATAAACTGAAGACTCCACAGGGGCCGGGTCCGAGGGACCCGGAGGGCGGGCTAATCTAAGGAGTCGTTTTTGAATAGTTTTACTTATACCTATGTTTGAGCGTTGACAATGATAAGGGAGTATGATTAATTGGTGTCGTTACAGGGCATGATTAACAGCGGCCTGTAAGTTGATCTTTGAATTAAATACTTTGCGACCCGGATCGAGTGCTACCGGGATGCGAGTTCTACGTAATCTTACGAAGTACTCTTTTCAAATTCCCCGGCTTCTTCGGCCATCCCCTGGCTGACTAAGCCGGTTTTTTCTTTTTACCCCCGGCCATTCTTTGCGCGGGGCGGGGCGAAATGAGAAGATAGCAGCCTGAGGCGGATTAACCGCCGAGACGCCAAGATCCTTCGGCGGCCACAGGCCAGGACGATCCACGACGGTATTCGGAAATTTCCCTGGAACGACTAATGGCTCCGGCTGGTATCGCGACACGCCAAAAAGGGTACCGGGACTGCTGGAATACCACTCTGGAATACCACTCAAGACTCTGCGTTGGGAAGTTTGGAAAGGCCTTGCCACTTCGTGGAATCCGCATAGACTCGGCGGCCTAAGAGGCACCCTTTATGGAATTTCGATTTTTCTGTCCGTCATGCGGCCAGAAGTTGAAGGCGAATGTGGAAGACACTGGACGCAGGGTTGAATGCCCGCATTGCAGTGTGCAGTTCCCAATCCCGGCTCCTGAAGGCCAAAGTTCCACGACCCCGACTGTTCTTGAACTCCGTGCGGTCGAACCGCCCCGCGACAATGCCCCCGCTCCACCCAATGCCAATGGAGAATTATCCTGCCCGGTTTGCTGGCTGCGTTTTGATACGGGAGACGTGATGCACATTGCGGTGCATGATTCACTCCGTGGGGATCCGCTTTTAGGTGAAGATGCCCAGCAACGTTTTTTAGCGACGCGTTTCAACGACGCCGGTCAGGCTATTGATGCGATGGGCTTGCCCACCTCGGAGGTGGCCTGTCCGCACTGCCGCCGGAAACTGCCGCCGAGTTTTCTGGCGATGAAGCACCATATTATTTCACTGGTTGGCGATCAGTTTGCAGGAAAGTCGTATTACCTGAGCGTTTTGACCAAGGTTTTACCCGCCACGCTTTATCGGGATTTCCAAATTACTTTTCAAGATGGCGATCCGACCGGAAACGCGCCGCTGAATGACATGCGCAAGGCCCTTTTTGGCGCCCAGTCCCCGGCGCAAGCCAAGCTGGCGAAAACCGTGTTGGAGGGAGCGATGTATGAGCGGCTGCCGCGTCAAGGCCGGATGGTAGCCCTGCCCCGGCCGTTTGTGTACACCTTGGCGCATGAGGATAAAACTCATGAACCTTGCGCGCTAATTTTTTACGACAACGCGGGTGAACACTTCCAGCCCGGTATCAACATCGTGGAGCAACCCGGGGCCCAGCATGTCGCCAGCGCCGCCGGCATCATCTATTTGTTCGACCCCTTCAACAGTCCCGAGTTCCGGACTTCGCTCAGGGAGACAAACGACCCCCAAATTGAAACACCGGTGGTAGACCAGCAGGACATCATCCTTGCGGAGATGAAGGCGCGGATCCAATCCATCCGGAACCTGCCGCATGGAAAAATGATCGATACACCCGTCGCGTTTGTGGTGGGCAAGAGCGATGTCTGGATCAGCCTTTTGAATGGCATCCAGCTCAAAAATCCCCTGGTTGACGGCAAAGTCGCCCATGACATCATCGCGGAAAACTCCGGCATCATCCGCCAGTTGCTGCTGAAACTATGCCCCGCCGTGGTGGCCAACGCCGAAGCGCTCAGCACCAATGTCGTATTTTTCGCAGCCAGCGCGTTCGGCCACGCGCCGTTGAAAATCGGCCCCAATACGTATGTGCCGGACCCGGGCAAACTGCAGCCGAAGCAGGTGGAGGTTCCGTTGATCTGGATCCTTTCCCAGATATGTCCCGCCATGTTTTCGGCCACGCCCAAAACCGGTTCCCCTGCCACCGCGCGGGGCTGACATGCCACAGCAACTCATATATACCAGTGCGCAAAGGGGCGTGGTTGCGGGGCGCTCCGGGTATTGCACCGTGGCTCGGAGTGCCGGGATGCGCGAACCTCTAATGCTCCAGTTGGAGAAACTGAGCTACTATCAGCATCTATCCCTGACCGGAGGCCGGGAGCGCCGGATATGCGCCTGCCGCACATTGGAGATTCGCGGGACGCGTTATCACGTATTGAGCCGCATCCAGGATGCGGGCCTGGATTTCACCGGCCGCACCAACTTCCTGGCCCATCATCTGGTTTTTACGCCGGAAGAAATCCGGCAGTACGCTTCGCCGCCCGTCATTTTGTCGCAATGGCCCGGCTGGTTGACGGCTTGGACGAAAGAACCGGAGAATTTGGAGAACGAAGATTGGAGCAGCCTGCCGGGACTTTCGTCGGCGGGTTCAGTGCCGGCCCGGATGTGGCAAGAGCTTTCCGGGGATGCCGCCAACGGCTACGGAATGCTGGAAGTCCGTTCCGGTGCTTCCTTCCGCGTGGACAATGTCTCCGATGAACAGATATTGGCGCTGTTCGCCGAGAGTCTGGAGCTATGGGAGTTGCGCGACCCGCGCCGGGATTTTCGCGCGACCGCGTGGCAATACACCTTCACAACGTCCATGCAGGAGCAGGATAATCCGGCGGATTTTAAATGGCGCTGCCTGCATTCGGATAATCCTGCCTCCTCCCGTTTTGCCGGGCCGGATTGCCGGAACTTGACCGAGGTAAAAGTCATCCGCGCCACGGCCGAAGAAAAATCCTTTGCGCAGTCGGGACGCCAGCCGCCACGCATATTAATACAGCCAAAAACTGTGTTCTTAAGCGAAGGCCAGGCGGCGCATTTATCGGTCAAAGCGGAAGGCGTTCCTGTGCCGGCCTATCAGTGGTATTCCGTGGACAAACAGGACACCGGCCAAATCATACCTGAAGCCACCGGTCCGGAATTGACCCTGACCAATCCGCCTTTTGGCGTTTCCCGATATGTGGTGCAGGTGAGCAATTCGGTTGGCGCAATAACCAGCGAAGTGGCCAGAGTTGAATGCAATGAAAAGATCAAACTAGCCAAGTCCAACACGCCAGCGGCGGCAACTCCGCAGCCCGGAATAAATTCAATCGATGCAGACTACGAAACTAAACGGGATAATCAACGGCAACGCATTCGGGAAGAAGAGGAAGCCCGCGAAGCCAAAAACCGGCGAATATGGAATAAAATCATAATGGTGTTTGGGATGTTCGTTTTGGTGGTTTTGATTGCAACCGGCTGGCTGATATTGGGAAGCAAAAAAAAATTGGAAGCAACCCAACCCAACCCTTCTCCGGTAACAGCGATTCACGAAGGAGAGGCGGCGGCCACTAATAACCCGGCACACGTTGTAAACTCTGATGCTAAATCAGGGAATTCTGATGCACCAACGACAAATACAAAAAGCGCCAAGCAGTCCTACATAGAACCACTGTTGGGTGGATGGATGGCAGAACAGATTGGAAACGTGGATAGTTTTCCGCCTGAGCAGTTACACAACACAAATTCATTTGAAATCGAAAGCAGTTCGGGTGCTTTTGCAGCTGGTGGTGACAATGTTATTTTTGTCTATAAGACAAATTCAGGAAGTTTTTTTGATGCGAAGATAACTCTAAAATCAAGCGACGGAATAAATGGAATCATGATAAGGAATTCCTTGGACAAGAATTCAAAGTTCCTTTTCATTGGTGCAGCCCAACAGGTTTTGTACGTTTTCACCCGTGATGAAAATGGGCTGAATACAAATACATGGAACGATTCTACGTTCCGAAGTGATGTAAATATTGCTTTGGCTTTAAATAATAATTTGAAGAATGGAAAATGGTCGCCAAAGTGTGATTCGCTTCAAACGACAAATAATCTAGAAATCACCTTAAGCTCAAATGCACTCGTTGGTTTCGCGCAGATATGGGGGACACAGCAATCACGCGCCAAGGCGCGGTTTGTTTATTCTCCTTGAAGTTTTAAGCAGCAAGACAATGACATGACCCTCCTAGAAACAGAACGGCTGGTTCGCAAGATTGATGAAATCCTCGAAGGCGGGGGCAGCAGCGACATTGCGGCCCGGGTTGCCGACGACTTTGCCGTGATCTGCCACGCGACCAGTCTTCGCCTGCAACAATGCGAGTCCATGATCAAGGCCGGGGACCGGCTGCAGGCCATCCAACTGGCGGAAACCCCGCCGTGTCTGCTGGACTTGGTCACCGTTCTGGAATTCCGTAATGCCGATGAGTGGCGTGCGTATTGCCAAAAGAACGTGTTGCCGGTCGCCGGCCGCATCGATGCGCGGGCGGTCCAGGAACTCAATAATTGCTACGCGCAAGGCATCACGACGGATCATCCGCTGTATGCCGCCTACCGGAAGGCCGTCCTCGGTCGCAATGACGAGGAAGCGCTGAAGGCGCTGCAAAGCATCACCCGGCTCAATCCCAACGACAACAATGGCGCGTCCGAACTGGCCCGGCTGGATGCCAAAGTGCTGGCGCTCAAGCTGGAGAACCTTGGCCGGCTCGTCAATGAAGGCGACCCGGGCCTGGTGGTCGCGGCGATCGAGGCGGTGGAAGCCTTTGGGTTCAAGACCAAACCCGACGGCGAAGTCTGGCGCAAGGCCGAGGGAATCCGTTGCGCGGTCCTGCTGGAAGAGGCCGTCAAACTTCGTGCGGCGTCGCAATGGGTTGATGTGCTGGCGAAGCTGGATTTCATCCGGCGCCTGCAAAAAGAATTTTCCCCGGAGCTTCCGCCTGCCGCCTGGAAAACTGTGGCCGATCTGGAAGCCTGGGGGCGCGGAGAATTTGAAAAAGATAAAAGCGACAAGGAATTCAAAAGTTTGTCGGGCGAGCTACGCAGCCGGATTGAAAAGAGCGAGGAGAAAGACACCTCCGCCCGTTATGTCGAGCTGCCCGAGTTGAAGCAGGATTCCGAAGGCCTGCACAAGGCCTGGCGGTCATTGACCGGTTTTACCCGTCCCATACCCGAAGACCTCACGGCGGCATTTCGCAAGCGCAGCGGGTTGCTTGACGCCGAGATTTCACGGCGTACGGCCGTGCGCCTGCGCCTTATCCTGGCCGGCACGGCGGTGGTCGTGATCGTGGCGGGCATCATACTCTGGCTGGCGGCCACCCGCATGAAAGCCGGCGATTTTGAGAAACAGCTTCGCGCCGCGGTGAACAACCAGCAGGTCCATGCGGCCAGCCAGTTGATCGACCGGCTAAAAACGACCGATCCAAGCCTCCTCAGCGTGGGCAGCTTGAATGCAACCATGGCTTCCGCCGAAACATTCGTCACCGGACAGAACGCCTTGCTCGACAACTTCAATGCGGCCTTCGCCAAACTGCCCGCGAAATTGAGCGGTGACCCGGATGCGGCGCAGATCAATGCCATCGCCGATCAACTGACCCAGGTTCGCACGACCTTGAATGCCCTGGCGCCAGATTTGCAGCCGGAAAACACACCTAAGCTCAAAGCCTTCGAGCAACAATGGCAGCAATACCTTTCGGAAGGAGCCAACATCGTAAACGGAATTTTAGAACAATGGATCACCAGCGCCGAAGCCATCAGCGACCAGCTCGACTACCGCTCGACTTTGGAAACCGCCTCGGCACAACTGACAAAACTTTCCGGCGACCTCCAAAAAATCAATGACTGCCAGGCGGGGTTCAAGGGACAAATGACCATCCGGAGCGACTTGATCCAACGGGCTGAAGCCGTCACCAACAAATATGCCGCGTATGCCGGGGAATTGGGAAAAATTGATGAAGGTTTGACGGCCATGAAAAAAGCGGCTTCGTACGATGAATATATGGCGGCGATATCGAACACGGCTGCCTCTGAATTTTCCAGTGTCCCGGCGGTGGTTGCAGCGACCGCGATTCAAACTTCGGGGTTGAACGAGGAATCGGCCCTTCGTGCCTTATTAGGCGCGGCCAACCCGGCCACCTGGGCGTTCATCAATAAACAGCCGGCGTCGGGCTTTGTCCCCGAAATGGCCATGCCGGCTGAACAAACCGCCTTCCGGCATCTTTTGGCCGACCCGGCGGTGAACGCCAGTCACGTACATTATCGCCTGTATCTGGATCCGGAAAAGACCAGGAAAACCGACTGGATCACCGCAGGCAGGCTGGACACCTCCGAAGGTTGGAAAACCATTCCGGCCTGGACGATTTCAGCCACGGCAACCGAGGCAACCTTTGACGATCACGAATACGGCACTTTTTCGGGGCAAATGAAATTGTCCGCCACCCAGCCGGTTTACCAAATTGAAAATATTGAGGAACCGGACCCGACCACCGCCTTTGAGAAGGCCGGCCTGAATGACGTTTACAAATTGACCGGCACCTACAACGGCCCGTTGCTGCCCGTCCTTGATGCGATCAAAAATTCCCACGACGGCTCTCCCGTGTTTCGGGCGTACCTGTTCTGCACGCTGGTCAATATCATGGCATACCAGCCTGACGCCTGGGGATTGTCATTTTCTCCCTCCATCCGGAAAGCGGTTGATAAAATCAACGACGTCACCGGCGGCACGCTCAGCGACGGTGATTGGTTGATTGATGAAAAGGTGTCAAAGTGGGGGCCGATGCTCGAAAAAATCTTTGCCGAAGATAAAACGACCGCTTATGCCGGGCAGGCGAAAATTTGTCTCGGGCTGGACGAGGCCGTTTCGAAGGATGGACTGAGATATGCCGGCTTTGTCGGGCTTGATGGCAAGCCGGTGATGGCTCAGGACACGCCGGGAGAGATGTGGTGTTACGGCTCTGGCGCGAAGGAAATCATTCTTTTTGCCGGCAATGCCATGCCATTGTCACCGTTATTTGCCTTGCCATCCTCCCGGGCCGATTATTTGAGCCGTTTTGCGGTTGATACCAACAACGCATCCTTAAAGGAAGCCCTGCCGCCCATGTTCAAGAGCTTGATCCGATGAGAAGGTTTTCCGAACTCGCCAAACTGGCCGACCCCTCCGCCGGCGGCGGGTTTCTGCTGCGCTGGCGTGGCAAACAGGAAGGCCCCCATTCCGCCGAGGCCATTGATACGCTGCTTGAAACCCATCAGATCGGGTTGCTCCACGAAATCAGCCACCAAGGCGAATGGCTGACCCTCCGCGATTTTATCGGCAGGGCCGAGGTGGTCCTCCGGCAAAAAACGGAAGCCGAGGAAGCCGCCCGCCGGGAGCAGGAAGAATCGGAACGGGAACAAAAAGAACAAGAAGCCCGGCTGGCGGAACAACAGCGCATAGCCGCAGAAGCCGAAGCGGAGGCCCGCCGGCAGCGACAGCCCGCGATCATTTCGCCCCTCGCGCAACCGCCGGCGAGACGTTCATCCGGCCTGCGAACTGCGGGCATTTTATTGCTGCTGGGCGGCTTGGTGGTCACCGCCTATTTCTTTTTTGGTTTTGACCCATCCGTTGAAAGCGGAATGGGACGGGTAAACAACATCGGTCTGATGGCCGACCGTCAAAATGGCATCCTGATCGGAATCGGTCTGGCAATCGTTGGCACCATCATGCTCGTCATCGGCTCAAGAGATTGACATCAACAACATTATTTATGGCCCAATTCCCCAACACCCCGAAAATCAACAGCGGCAAAAACGACGGCTCCGAACTTTTGGCCTGGTCCCAAAGCGATCTGGAAAACCGGCTTGGCTTCAAAGGCGGGCGGTACACGAGCGTCAATCACGCTCTGGCGTTTTTGGCCGGCGCGATGGCCACGGGCATCCTTTACGTCCTGATGATGTTCGTCTTCATCCGCCTGCCGGGCCTGTCCCACATCGCCACGATTTACATGCGGCCGAGCAACCAGTTCGCAGTCATTCCGGCGACGTTTTTCTTTTTTGGCGGCATGGCCGTCCTGTTCATCAAAGGAAAGAAAATCAAATTCCAGCGCAAGGCCCTGGATCTGGATACGGTGCCGGACGAACCCGAATTCATCCTGACGGAATCAACCGCCGCCACGGTACTGGCGCGGATCCATGCCCTGGTGGATCATCCCCGGAATTTCATCGTGTTGAACCGCATTGATCGCGCCTTGTCGAACTTCAAAAACATCGGCCAGGTCGGTGATGTCTCCGCCATTCTCCGATCGCAGGCGCAAAATGATGAAGATCAGGTGGCTTCCAGCTATACCGTGGTGAACGGATTGGTCTGGGCGATTCCGGTGCTCGGGTTTATCGGAACGGTTTTGGGGTTGAGCCTGGCCATCGGTAAATTCACCGCCACGCTTCAGGCGGCCGGTGATCTGACCCTGATTCGCGCTTCACTTCAAGGCGTCACGGGCGGTCTGGCCACGGCCTTTGAATCCACGCTCGTGGCGCTGACCTTCACGCTGTTTTTACAACTGGCCATCACTTTCCAGCAAAAACGCGAAATGGCCTTTCTCGATGATTGCAACGATTATTGCCATTCGCACATCATCGCCAAACTTCGTCTGTCGGAACGCCAGCCTGCCCGGGCTGACACATCCGCACCCGAGAACAAAGCATGAGCAGCCGGCTACGGAGCCTTGATTCGAAGATCAGTTTCTTCGCGTTCGCTGACATCATCACGGCGGTCAGCGGCGTCCTCATTTTCGTGGCGTTGTTGCTGGCCACGGACCTGGGTGTGCCGACCAACAATAAAAAAACGTCCACCAATCCCGATACCGAACAACGAATGCAGGAAATTCTCGCGCAGCAAGCCGAAGTGGACGCGCAAAACGAGCGCCTGCAGGAATTGCTTGCGACCGCGAACACGTCGCCCGATCCCGATAAATTGCAGACTGATATCAAACGACTGAAAGCTCAACTGGCCCGGGAACAGCAAAGCCAGACCGCGCTGCTCCAGCAGATGACGCAAAGCCAGGCCGCCATCGCCAAACGCGATGCCGAACTTGGTTTGACGGCCTTGAAAGCCCAAATTGAAAAAGAAAACGCGAAGATAAAAGAAATTGCCGACGAAGAAGCGGTGGTGAGGTCGGATACGGAAACCGTGGAGCAACACATCGCCGGTCTCCGCTCCAAACTGATTCAGTTGCGCCAGCGGGAAGGCAAACTCTGGCTGATTCCCGAGCAGGGAACAGGAACAAAGGAACCGGTCCTGGCACTCGTCTCCGGGCAGGGACTCAGCCTCGAACGATTTGATCAGCCCGATAAAACGAAGGAGATCGACAGCGCCATGGCCCGGCATGATTTTGAAGAATTCCTGAAAACTTTAAAACCGGCGGATGAATATGTCGTTTTTCTCATCCGGCCTTCCGGAATTATTTTGTTTCAAGACCTGGTCAAGACGGCGCGAGAGATGAACATTGATGTCGGCTACGACGCCATTGAGGAGAACAAAGATGTTTATTTCGCGTCACCGCCCGTCCTGGATGAAACGGTTCCGGTACACCCGCCGCCAGGCTACTCAACCGGCAGTGGAGGACATTCTGGATCAACCAGCGGTGGCGGAACTGGAAGCGCCGGCCAAGGTGGAAATCAAAACCCGGCAACCCTGCCGGTCGCATCCGGTGGAAGCCCGGGTAGCGGCGGAACTCCCACCGGTTTTAATGCCGGAGGCGCCGGGGGGCTGCCAAGTGCCGGCAACCCGGGTGGAAATAATGGAGCCGCCGGTGGCGGCGTGAATGGAACTGGAAGCGCTGCGGCTTCCGGGTCCGGAACCGGGACTGGCTCATCTGGAAGCGAAACTGGAAATGGCAGCGGCAACGGAAAATCTGAATCCGCCAAAACCAATGATGTGAATGGCAGCACCAATAATATCCCGTCAACAACGAACGCTCCGGCAAGCGAATTCAAGAAAGATGCACCGAAAACCAACAGTGTCCCCGCCCCAAAACCGTCAACGCCCCCGGCCAAAAGCTGGTGGCGGCGGTTTTTGGACTGGCTCTTCAGCTTTTTCAAATGAACCTCCGAAGAAAACAACCCGCCGACAGCCTTTACCTGCTGCTGGACACGCTCTGCAACGCGTTTGGGGGCATCATTCTGCTGGCGGTCCTGGTGGTTCTTTTGACCAGCAAAGAAAAGACGCCCGCCTCGACGCCGGCAGATTCACAGGAAAGGTTGCAGCGTCGCCTGGAACTGGCCCAAAGCAATCTCCAAAAAGCGCAGCAGCTTGCGGCCAAATTACAATCGCAAGCCGCCAATCCCGGCACCCGGACCCAAATGGATCTGCTTCGTTCCCGCAAGGAAATTCAGGATGCCATCCAGCAAATCCGCGAGGCCAATGAACAGAACTCCAAGGATTTGGACTCGGCCAGCGCGGTGGATCCGGCTGAACGACTCAAGTTCCTCAACGCCCAACTGGCCGCCGCGAGGATAAAGAAACTCGACACAACAAACAGCCTGACGGTTGCGACCGAAAACAGACAACAACTCAATGTCATGATGACGGACCTGGAAAAACAGGTGACCAACAAAATTGGAGAGCTTCAACGTCCTTTGCGACTGCCCAAAGAACACGAGACCGGCAAACGCGTCATCTACATCATCGCCCGTTACGATAAAATTTATCTCTGCCGTAACTACGACCTCAGCCGCAATGAGAACGACATCAAATGGACTTCCACGTTGACCGATGAAATCGCCGAACCCATCGAAGATAAAGGCATAGACCCCGCCAACAATGCCGCCGGCCTGGCGAATTTCTTCAAAACCCTTTCCGATGGAACGATTTACATCGCATTCTGTGTTTACGAGGATTCGTTTCCGGCTTTTATTCAGGCCAAGCAAGCCGCGTCCGAGGCCGGTCTCGCCTATGGCTGGGAACCCTGGCTGATTGGTGATGGTCCGGTGGTTTTTACCGCCTTTGGGCATACTCCAAAACCCCAATAATAACTCACAGCGGCTCGACAATCGCCGGATGATGAATGGTTGAACGGTGAGTTCGGATTTCGAAATTGGGATTGCACCAACCTGATGACGGGGACATTTGCCACAGTCCGGTGGCAGGCACCAACCTGGTGCCGGGCATCGGGTACGAGGAGGAAGGGTGGAACACGAAAAATACACATAAGGACAATAAGGGACGAATTGAATCTAAGGGACGAATTGAATCGAATAGTTCCACTAAAATAATTTTGCCAGTTTTGCCGATTTTTGCCGGTGCACCCAACTTGGGGCGGGCTATGGGCGCTGGCGAAGCCGGTCTTACCAGGTCAAAGCCGCAGGGCGGCGACCAGTAGGGAGTCGAGGACGACGGGGGGACCCACTGCAAATTACCAAAAGCGAAAGTTAATCGTGGGCTTTGTTCTGCCGGGCTTCGCTGTTAATCTTTGCGCATGAATCGCGGCCAATCCGAAAAGCTATTTGCCGAGTCGCTGAAATATATTCCCGGTGGTGTCAATTCGCCGGTCCGGGCCTTTCGCGCGGTCGGCGGCAACCCCTTTTTCGTCAATCGTGCCAGCGGTTCAAGGGTCTGGGACGTGGACGGCAATGAGCTGATTGATTACGTCCTGACCTGGGGGCCGGCGATTTTGGGCCATGCCCATCCCAAGATCATCTCTGCGGTCAAGGCGGCTGCGGAACACGGCACGAGTTTCGGCATTCCCAATCCGTTGGAATTGACGATGGCGAAGCTGATCTGCAGCCTGGTGCCCGGCGTGCAGAAGGTGCGCATGACGAATTCCGGCACGGAAGCGTGCATGAGCGCGATC
>Ga0210388_10000484_pt1 | contig 32732 bp, 27 predicted proteins | sample IncBWC19OmetaG_FD_155485 | JGI IMG/M metagenome (GOLD analysis project Ga0210388, IMG submission 155485) | Forest soil microbial communities from Barre Woods Harvard Forest LTER site, Petersham, Massachusetts, United States - Inc-BW-C-19-O ...
AACAGTGCCGCACCGAAGCCAGCGTGGTCTACGGTCCGGGGGGAGTTTCGGCGAGGTACAGCGATCTGGCCGATGCAGCCGCGCACGTGCCGGTTCCCGAAGCCGTGCCACTCAAGAGTTCGGCTGAGTTCCGACTGGTGGGGCATAAAATTCGGCGGCTCGATAGTCGTCCCAAGTGCGATGGCTCGCAAAAATTCGGGCTCGATCTCGACCTGCCCGGAATGAAGGTTGCCGTGGTCGCTCATCCACCAATCTTCGGAGCGGTGCCGAAATCGGTGGACGACAAGGCGGCACGCAGCGTTCCGGGAGTAGTGGATGTCTTCGAGATACCCGTGAGCGGAAAAGGGCGCGGTGTCGCTGTAGTTGCCCTCAAGTTCTGGACGGCGAAGATGGCGCGTGAGCGGCTGCAGATTGATTGGGACTTTTCTGGAATAGAGCGTGCTGACAGTTTGCAGTTGAGGGAAAAATATAAGGAACTGGCGGGCACTCCGGGGAATGTCGCGGTGGCTCGGGGCAAGGAAAATGCGCTGGACGGCATTGCGTCTGAAAATCGCATCGTTGCCGAGTACGAATTTCCCTACCTGGCGCACACTCCGATGGAACCGTTGAATACAACCATCAGGTTTGACGGAGATCGCGCGGAAGTGTGGGCTGGATCTCAGTTCCAGACGGTCGACCAAGCAGCGATCGCCCAAGTTCTCGGTTTAACGCCTCCTCAAATCACTTTTCATACAGAAATGGCCGGCGGAGGATTCGGGAGACGAGCGGTTCCCGACTCTCACGTGCAGCGTGAGGCGGCTGCCATTGCGAAGCGCTTTACCGGAACTCCAGTGAAGCTGATCTGGTCCCGCGAAGACGACGTACAAGGTGGTTATTACCGTCCGATGCATGCGCATCGCGTCGAAATCGGAATTGGCGCCGATGGGATGCCGATGGCCTGGCGTCATGTGATCGTGGGCCAATCCATAACAGCCGGTACTCCGTTTGCGGCGTTCACCACGAAGAACGGGGTGGACGAGACTGCGGTCGAGGGCGTGGCGGATACTCACTACGATATTCCGAACTTCCTGGTCACGGCGCATCATCCCACCGTGAACGTGCCGGTGCTGTGGTTTCGCTCGGTTGGGCACACACATACAGCTTTCGTTATGGAGACGTTGATTGATGAATTAGCGATTCGGGCAAAGATGGATCCGATTGCGTACCGCCGCAAGCTTCTCAAGACTGACGCCAAGAAGCTGCTGGGCACGCTGGCTGTGATGGAAAGAGAGAGCGCAGCCTGGCGTTCAAGTCTGCCGGCCGGGCACGCCGTCGGCATCTCATGTCACGAATCCTTCGACACCGGCGTGGCCTGCGCCGTGGATGTCTCGATCGTGGATAATCGACCCAAGATCCACCGCGTAACGCTTGCGGTTGATTGCGGCGTGGCAGTGAATCCACTGACAGTCGAGAGCCAGTTCCAGGCAGGCGCCTGCTTTGCTATATCCCAGCTGATGGCAAAGGGGGCCATTACGCTGAAGGACGGATATGTGGAGCAGAGCAACTTCGACGCCTACACTCCCCCCTACATTGTCGACGCGCCAATCGCGGTGGATGTTCATATCGTGCCCAGCAGCGAGAAACCGTCTGGATGCGGCGAGCCGCCTGTTCCTGTGATTTCGCCCGCTGTGGTCAACGCCCTGGCACGGCTGACCGGCAAGCGGTTCCGAACCTTGCCTTTAATGATCCTCTAGCGCAGAAACGCTAGAAATTCGTCGAGGTAAAAAGAGTCGATTGTGGTCGGATGACGCAGTCATCCTGGGCCGGCGGTTGGAAATCCACGTACCGAAAATCTACTTTGCAGTGTCGACTTCTTCGTGCCGGAAGCATTGCACTACATGATCGTTCACCATGCCCACGGCCTGCATGAACGCGTAGCAAATGGTCGATCCCACGAAGCTGAAGCCTCGCTTCTTCAGGGCTTTGCTCATAGCATCGGATTCGGCAGTGCGCGCCGGCACTCGATCGCCCATCTTCAACGAATTCACCCGCGGCCGGCCGTTCACAAATTGCCAGATATAGCGGTCGAAACTGCCGAATTCTTCCCGCACCTTCAACAACTCCTGAGCGTTCCGCACCGTCGACGCGATCTTCAGACGGTTGCGCACGATGCCCGGATTTTTCAGCAGCTGCGCCACTTTCCGGCGGTCATAGCGCGCCACGCGTTGCGCATTGAAACCATCGAATGCTGCGCGATAGTTTCCTCGCTTGTTGAGGATCGTCTGCCAACTCAGTCCAGCCTGCGCGCCTTCGAGGATGAGGAACTCGAAAAGCCTGCCGTCATCGTGCACCGGCACGCCCCATTCCTCATCGTGATAGCGAATCATTAATTCGCTGCTCGCCCAGGCACAGCGAACCAGAACCTTGTCTTCATGCTTTCTGGCCATAGGAAACTGGAAACGGAAATCTTCTGGAGGAACAAGATGCGGCGCGACTCAAAGCCGCGCCGTTTCACAACGACGTGCCGGAGCAAGCTACTCCAGCGACTTCGGATCCGATTTGTTCTTCGGTGACTTCGCATTCAGCAGCGCCACCAGATCTTTCGCAGAAGGAGGAATCGCGACTTTGTGATCGACGATGATGTCCTTGGCGTCCAGCTTCTGGCCATAGAGATTTTCATTGGCGCTGCCGTCGGAGCGCAGGGTCGAGCCTTCGAGCGATACCCCGGCAAACAGGCCTCTATTGCGCGAGTAGGAAAGAATCTCCGCTTGCATCACCACGTCGGTAGCACCCTCAGCAGTACGGCCCTTGGGACCAGCGGCAGCTGAAGCATCCGCTCCCAATTTCACCTTGCTCGAGAGCAGCGAGCGCGCTCCCCTGGGATTCATCACCAGCAAAACAAAATCCGTAGCCTGGCCGCCCAACTGGAACCCGATGCTCACCCCTTCCAGCGCATACATAGCGGGAGGTCCCCACGGCCCGGTGTAGTGCTCGCCGCTGCGGCAGATCATGACGCCGCGACCGTAGCTGCCTCCTATTCCGAAAGCACCTTTCTTCACCGAAGGCAGAATAACCAGGCACTCCGCTTTATCCAGCAAGTCTTGCGGAATGTCGTCCGGGATGTTCAAGATCTCTTTCATGACTTCTCCCGCGTCCCTCACCCGGTCTTCTTCCCGCTCATCATTGGCGGAGAATGCCGGGGCTGCACACAGGCAGAGAGTCAGAACCCAGGCTGCAAGCGTCTTCATCCTCTCGAATATCTTCATGTTGGTTAGTCCCCCCAACTCTCTTTAATCATTACTGTTAAAAGACTCACCATCTTAAACCCTTTCGGGGATTGTAATTGCCCAGTTGTGAAGACCGACCCCCTCCATTCCCCGTAACCCTAGGCTCCTGTTGCTCTTCGGTCCATGACCATGCGCGTGCTCCTTTTGTAACTTGGCACCCTGCTTCACGCGCCTCTAGAGTCATGTGAGACCATAGGCGGATGGCCGCCCACCGTTCGGCACGCGGCGTGCATCTAATCAGTTGGAGGGTCCGTCTGGACCGGCGTGGAGTGAAAATTTTGGATTCTTTGGGAACGAAGTACACGCACACCACTGGCCGCCTGCTGGCGCGATTGGCGGCTTTCGCCCCGGTCTGTGCATTAATCTGCGCTTTCATCGGTGCGCCCTCGAGCCATGCCCAATCGAGTGCCGTAGCCACCAGCCCTGTAAGTCTCAGCATTTACGACGGCGCTTCGACCTCTGACGCCTCGACTCCGGGGGACGATCCCCAGACGGGCTTCACCATCCGCAAGCGGGTTGATGAAGTGAACGTGCTGTTTATTGCCACGGACAAGCACGGCAAGTTTGTGCGTGACCTGAATCAGAGCGACTTCACCATCCTCGACGACAACAAGCCGCCGCAGTCCATTCTTAATTTTCGCCGCGAAACCGATCTGCCTTTGCACCTCGGCTTGCTCATCGACGTGAGCGGATCAGTCAACAGCCGTTTCGATTTCGAGCAGGACGCCGCCACCAGCTTCCTGATGCACTCGGTCCGCGCTGGCTTCGACAAAGCTTTCGTGGTCGGCTTCAATACCCAGAGTCAGATGACGCAGGACTTCACCGATAACGTGCAACTGCTTTCCACCGGCGTGCACAAGCTGCACGATGGTGGCGGCACGGCGCTCTACGACGCCATCTACCGCGCGTGCAAAGACAAGTTCTTGAAGGATCGTCCCGATCATCCCGCGCGCAAGGCAATCGTGATCGTGAGCGATGGTGAGGATAATCAAAGCGAATACTCGCGCGCGCAAGCTATTGAGATGGCGCAGCGCGCCGAAGTCATCATCTACGCCATTTCCACTGATGACAGCGGCTTGATCCTGCGCGGCGATAAAGTTCTCGAACAGCTTGCATCCGCCACCGGCGGCCGCGCTTTCTTCCCCTTCAAGATGAAGGACATCACCCGCTCCTTCGCCGCCATCGAGGACGAACTCCGCAGCCAGTACATCGTTAGCTACAAGCCCGCTGACTTCGACGCCGACGGCCGCTTCCGCTCCATCGAAATCTCCGCGCTTAAGAAGGACCTGCAAGTCCGCGCCCGCAAGGGTTATTTCGCCCCGCAGCAGTAAGCCTAAAATCTTCACCACAGAGGCTCAGAGAAAATCTCTAATCGTTTCTGCTTTTCCTTTTGCTCTCTCTGCGCCGGAGCCTGCGGCAGCCGAAGGGTGTCTCTAGGGTGAGATGCGTTTTTGTCCTCCCCAAAATCGGCCTCCGAACGTACATGAACTTCAAGAACTCCCAACCACCTACATTGGTAACCGCAGGGCATTTATGACAAGGGCTATGATGGTTAGAGTTTTCTCAGGTTAGGTAATTCAATGGGAGATAGACCGGAAATCCCGGCTGAAACCCAGATACACGTTCGCGTGTGGGGTATGGACGCGGACGCTCACCCCTTCTCTCAAAACGCCGTTGCCAGCAACCTCAGCGGCGGAGGTGCGCAGATATTGGGCATCAGCCATCCCCTGAAGACCGGCGACATCATCGGTATAAAGCACGGCGAAAAAAAGGCCCGCTTCAAAGTGGCGTGGGTAACCGACGGCGGAACGCTGCGAAAGATTGAAGCCGGTGTGCAGATTGTGGAAGGCCAGCAGAGCCCCTGGCCGGAAATGGCAAGCCCAGAAGAACTCACGTTCGCACCAGGGAAAATCAAGAGGCGATTTGTCCGGCACAAAATCCAGTTTCCCATCCAGATCGGTTTGGCGGACGCCCAACGCGCGCGCATGAATACGAACGCAACGGATATTGGCGGTCGCGGCTGTTATGTTGAGACCCTGCTTCCGCTGCCACTCGGCACGCAAGGTACCATCACGTTCTGGATGGACGACGAGAAAGTGCAGACCACCGCAGTAGTCAGGGCGAGTGATCCCGGGGTCGGGATGGGCATCGAGTTCACCACGCTGGACACTCAGGTTCAGGAACGGTTGCAGCAGTTTCTCGACAAGATGGACACCCCTCCACCCGACGAAGATCCTGCTGATAGCGCCACCAACGCAGTATCGTAAGTCCGGTCAGTTTCTCTTTCCCCTATTCCCCTAGCCGCCATCTAGTCGGCATTCATATACTGCAACATCTCGAGCGCAGTGTGCGATCGCAAGAAATTTTCCTCGTCCTTCACCTTCGTTTGCACCCCCGCCGTCGCTGTGCTAACGTCCCATTGTTTTAAGGATTAAGACCCCGACAATCCCACAACTTCCCAAGGAGACGCGCATGTTCGGCATCGCCTTTCTCGTAATCCTGGTGGTCATCGCTGTCATGCTCGTCGGCATGTACAACAGCCTGGTGCAGATGCGGGTGCGCTGCGACTCTGCCTGGTCTGACATTGATGTGCAACTCAAGCGGCGGCATGACCTCATCCCCAACCTGGTTGAGACCGTCAAAGGCTATGCCGCGCACGAGAAAGGGACGTTTGAGAACATTGCCAAGTTCCGCTCTCAGGCGATGCAGGCGACCACGCCCGAGGGCAAGGCCCTGGCTGAGAATCAGCTCACTGGAGCATTGAAGAGCCTATTCGCCGTGGCTGAGAATTATCCTGAGTTGAAGGCGTCGGAACAATTCACCAAGCTGCAAGGATCGCTGAGTCAGACGGAAGACGCGATCCAGAATTCGCGCAGTTATTACAACCAGGTGGTGCGCGACCTCAACACGACGATCCAGTCGTTTCCGAATAGCATTCTGGCGAACATGTTCGGCTTCACGCCGCGCCAGTTCTTCGAGACCACCGAAGCCGATCGCGAACCGGTCGCGGTGAAGTTCTGACGCCATACCGGGCTGTGAGCGGATGCCGCTTGAGATTCACATTCTGCAGGAAGGCATGGCCCGGCTGGGCGTCCTCACCGGGAAGGAACTCATCGCAAATAATGAACGCATCGCGTCCTAAACCGGCTGCTCCGGGCTGAAAAAATCTGGTGCGCCCGGAGAGACTCGAACTCCCAACCCTCTGCTCCGAAGGCAGATGCTCTATCCAGTTGAGCTACGGGCGCGTGGATGTATTTTACGGCAAATTTGGTCACGAAGGCTGAGTTCGCAGTCGGCCTGGTGACGTAAACCCTTCGCTGCATACTTCACGAATTCCCACTTCTCGCAAAGTAGGCGAGAAATGGGCACCCACGCTGTTACTCCATCTCAAAACTCAGGTAGGTTAGACCGTCGGACCGCTCGACCTGGAGGACCACAGGGTCACCGGTCTTCAGGGTGAGGAGGGTAGCGCGCAGCGCGTCCATGGAGGTGATGGGCGTGGTGTCGAGGGAGTGGATGATGTCGCCGGTTTGGAGGCCAGTATCGGGCAGGATCAAGTCGGCGGCGCGGCCGAGCACGACTACGCCGGAGGGAATGCGCAGCGTTCCGATTTTGCTGCGCAGGTCATCGGTTAGATCGGTGGCTAGAATGCCGAGGCGGGAGATCAGATTCTTTTCGGGATCGGCAGCGTCGAAGAGTTGATCCATCTCATCGCGATGCTCGATGGCCGGGACGTAAAGGGTTTTCTTCTGGTCGCCGCGCAGGATTTCGAGCTTCAGCACCTGATCGAGACGGTGCAGATAGAGCGCCGAAGACAGCTGCGGAAGAGTTTCAATGCGGCGATCGTCGGCCGTCAGAACGATGTCCTGAACTTGCAGGCCGGACGCGGCTGCGGGGCCGTCGGGCTTGACGTCGGCGATGATGACTCCCCAGTGCTGGGCGAGCTTGAGGCCGTCGGCCAGGGTGGGCGTGATTTCCTGAGCAACCGCTCCGATCTCTGTGCGATGAACGTGGCCATATTTGCGCAGGCTGCGATAGACAAAATCGACGATGCGCGCGGGAATAGCGAAGCCCAGGCCCTCGCTGCCTCCGCCTTCGGAAAGAATGAAAGTGTTGATGCCGAGGACGGCTCCGTTCATATCGACGAGTGGTCCACCGCTGTTGCCGGGGTTAATGGGAGCGTCGGTCTGAAGGTAGGTGATGGGCTTGTCGGGATCGGCCTGGCGGGCCACGGCGCTAACCACTCCCATGGTGACGGAGTTTTGCAGGCCCTCGGGACTGCCGATGGCGAATACCAACTGGCCGACGCGGGGACGTTGTTGTGCGAGCAGGACCAGCGTCGGGAGATCTTTTTCGTCGATCTTGAGGAGGGCGAGATCGGTTTCCTTGTGCACACCCACGAGGCGGGCTTCGAGGACGTGGCGTTTGCCGGCGGCTACGGAGCGGCCGCCGTCAGTGGGTAGCGGAAGAGCGACGCGGATGCGCTGAGCGCCCTCGACAACGTGGGCGTTGGTCATGATGTAACCGTTGGGATCGACGATGACGCCCGAGCCGACAGCGTGCTGACGAACGATGAGAGAAGTTTCCGAGCGGCTTTGTTCGCGGAGCGGGCCATAGCCGGTAACGAGGATCTGGACCACCGCTGGAGAGACTTTCGCGGCGAGGTTTTCCAGGGCATCGTTGAATTGCGCCAAGGTCTGGGTGGCTGCGGAGGCGGATTCGTCAAGGGCGGGCTTCGCCTTTTCTGGCGCAGCCTTCGTGGCGGAAGTTGGGTTTGCGGGCTGCTGCGCCAGAAGACACGTGGTTGAGGCGAGGATAAGAGCTGCCGTTTTGCAGAAGAAACGGCGCGGGTGCCGCAGTGCGTGTGCGTTGGAGAAGGATGGGCGGGGCATGATAGATCTCCGTGGTGAAAACTTCTATTCAACGTTACCATGGCAGGTTTGGTTGCAGTGTAGAGGTTCTCGCAGCGGGGTTCACTGTTTCAGGTCAGCGGCCAGTTTGGTGATCAGAGTAAGGATTCGCTGATAGATTGCGAAAAAACGATGTTGCCCACGAATTTCTTGCCCTCACCCAGAAGCGGTATAGGCCCTGTCGGACCGCTCACGGCGGTGGCTTTGAAAAGAGCGTGGAGTACACCCAGTCGCAGGCTGGCGCCCTTCCGCTGCCGGGCCTCCATTACGGTGCTTCTGAAATCGAACAATGGAAGTGTTGTCGTGCTCTCTACTGCCAGAACGAAAACCGGAGATGCTCCTCACCTCAGCCCCCTTACGGTCTCCTTGAACAACTGCCCGCGCTGCTCATAATTCTTGAACTGATCGAAGCTGGCGCAGGCCGGAGCCAGCAGAACCACATCACCCGGCTCAGCCGCCGCGTTGGCCTTATGTAATGCACTCTCCAACGTTTCGGCGTGCACAACCTCGACTCCCTTGATTTGCGACTCAATCTTCCCCGCCGCTGCCCCAATCGTGTACACACGCTTTACCCGCTGGCGCAGCAGCTCGTTAAGCACGCTGTAGTCGCTGCCCTTGTCCTTGCCGCCAAGAATGAGGTGGATGTTCGCCGGAAACGATTCCAGCGCCTTAATGGTCGCATCCACGTTCGTGGCCTTCGAATCGTTGTAGTAATCCACGCCGCGAATCGTCGCCACAAACTCCAGCCGGTGCTCGACCGCCTTGAAGTCGCGCACCGCCTGCCGGATCTTCTCCGGTGCACATCCCATCAGCGCCCCTGCGCATACCGCTGCCAGCACATTCTCCAGGTTGTGCGCGCCCTTCAGCGGAATCTCGGAAACCTGCAGAATCTCTCGCTGTCCGCGGCCATCGCGGAACAGAATATTCCCCTCGCGCACCCACGCGCCCAGCTTCACTTCCTTCTGCCGGCTGAACCAGAACACCTGCGCCTTCGTCCGCGCCGCCATCATTACGCACGTCGGGTCATCCTCATTGAGCACCGCAAAGTCGTCGCCCCGCTGGTTTTCAAAAATTCGCGCCTTCGCGTCCACATAAGCTTCGAACGTCCGGTGCCGGTCGAGATGATCGGGAGTAACATTCAACACCACCGCAACCTTGGGATGGAACGTCTGAATCGTCTCCAACTGAAAACTGGAAACCTCCAGCACGATCGCTGTGTCCCGCGTCGCGCGCTCGGCCAGCGAAATCGCCGGAGTACCAATGTTCCCGCCGACCAACGTCGGGATTCCACCCGCCGTAAGAATCTCGCCGGTCAATGTCGTGGTCGTAGTCTTTCCGTTAGACCCGGTAATCGCCACAATCGGGCCCGGCAGAAATTGCGCCGCCAGTTCAACCTCTCCAATCACCGCCTCGCCCATGGCGCGAGCCTGCACCAGCATCGGCAAATCCACCGGAATCCCGGGGCTCACCACAATCAAATCCTGACCGCGAAAAGTTCGCTCGCCGTGTCCGCCAGTCTCGACGGTGATCCCATGGTCGAGCAGCGCGGGAATCTCGTTTCGCAGCTCATCTCCGCTCTTGGTATCGGAAACTGTAACCCGCGCCCCATGCGCCTTCAAAAAAAGAGCCGAAGCCACGCCGGACTTACCGAGACCCACCACCAGTACGCGTTTGTCTTTAAGCTCCATTAGAAAGAAGTGGTCAGTGGCCAGGGGCCAGTGACCAGTAAAACCAAGAACGAATCCCATCTGCGAGGCTTCGCTGGCCACTGATCACTGATCACTGGCCACTGTTTTATCACCTCAGCTTCAGCGTCGTCAGCGCGAACAGCGCAAACACCAGCGACGCGATCCAGAACCGCACAATAATCTTCGATTCCGACCATCCCATCAACTCAAAATGATGATGCAGGGGCGCCATCTTGAAAATCCGCTTCTTGCGCAGCTTGTACGATCCCACCTGCAGAATTACCGACATCGCCTCGATCACAAACACTCCACCAATAAACGGGAGCAACAGTTCCTGCTTGATGATCACGGCGACCGTCCCAATCGCCCCGCCCAGGGCTAGCGATCCCACGTCGCCCATGAAAACTTCCGCGGGATGTGCGTTGTACCAGAGAAATCCAATCGATGACCCGACCATCGCCCCGCAGAAAATCGTCAGTTCGCCGACCTGCGGCATGCGCGGGATTTCCAGGTAGGTGGCGAAAGTTGCGTGCCCGCTTACGTAAGTGAGCACGGTAAGCGCGCCCGCGGCAATCACCGTACAGCCAATCGCCAGCCCGTCCAGCCCGTCCGTAAGATTCACCGCGTTGCTCGAACCCACAATCACCAGCACCACGAATGCGATGAAGGGCACGAAAGCCAGCCCCCACAGGTGCGGATTACGCTCCAGAGTCTCCACCACCAGATCGGGATGAAACTGTTTGAGGAAAGGAACAATCAGCTTGGTCGAATACATCCCATAGGTCTGCATGGTGATCAGCATCACCGCAATGACCACGCTGGTCGCAATCTGCAACCCCAACTTGGCTCGCGCGGTTAACCCCAGATTCCGGCGGCGCGCCACCTTCGTGTAATCGTCGGTGAATCCAATCGCCGCAAACGCGCATGTGGCAAACACCGCAATCCATACGAACCGGTTGCTCAGATCCGCCCACAGCAACGTAGGCACCACAACGGCGATTGCAATCAGCAACCCGCCCATCGTCGGCGTCCCAGCTTTTTTCTGATGAGCCTTCGGACCTTCTTCACGAATATATTGTCCAATCTGGAATTCGCGCAGCCGGTTGATCACCAGCGGACCCACGATCAGAGCAGTAAACAACGCAGTAAGACTGGCAAATGCGGTGCGGAACGTCAGATAACGGAAGATGCGGAACGGCGCAAAATAATGTTGCAGCTTCAGGAACAACAACCAGTAGAGCAATCAGCCTCCGTCCCTCTCCGTGATCTCAACTTCGTGAGACTGCGCCAGCCCAGCGCGCCTTCAACACTTCCAGCGCCTTCTCCAGCTTCACTCCGCGCGAAGCCTTCAACAAGACAACGTCTCCATCCCGTGCCTCGCGCGCCAGCCATTCGCCAGCTTCCTCGGGCGTCGCCACGAACTCCGCCGGAGTTCCCGCCTTTCGCGCGCCATTGATCATCGCCTGCGCCAGTCCCCTCACTCCAACCAGCACATCGATCTTCTTCTCTGCGATATGCTCGCCAGCCTGGCGGTGCATCTCTTCGCCCGCCGGCCCCAACTCCAGCATCTCGCCCGCCACCACAATGCGCCGCTTGGCCGTCATCGTGGCCAGAGCGTCCACCATCGCTTCCAGCGCCTTCGGATTCGAATTGTAGCAATCGTTGATCACCGTGATGTTACCCACTTGGAGAACCTGCCCGCGCTTATCCGCCGGAGCCAACGTAGCCAGCGCTCCGACCGCCTCTGCAGGCTTAAGCCCGCGCTCCAACCCCACCGCAACCGCCGCCAGCGCATTCAGCACGTTGTGCTCCCCGACCAGCGGCAGCGTCGCGTGTTCCCGAACGCTTGCGATCACCACATCGAACTCCGCGCCGTCCGTTCCCTTCGACTGGACATTCTTCGCACGCACGTCCGCGCCTGCCCGTGTGCCATACATCACAACTTTACCCTTGAAGTCGCGTCCAAACTGCGAAACATACTCGTCATCGGCGTTCAACACCGCCACACCACTCGCGGGCAGCGACTCCACCAGTTCATATTTCGCCCGCGCAATCCCCGCCAAGGAATCAAAAAACTCCAGATGCACCGGCGCGACGTTCGTCACAACTCCGATCTCCGGCTGCGCGATCTTTGCCAGCGCCCGAATCTCCCCCGCGTGCGACATCCCCATCTCAATCACGGCCACGTCGTGCTCAGGCTCTAGCTTTAACAGCATCAGCGGCAAGCCGAAATGATTATTGAAGTTCCCTTCAGATTTCAGCACCCTAAGCCGCGTTCTGAGAACATGAGCGATCGCTTCTTTCGTGGTCGTCTTCCCCGCCGATCCCGTCACCGCGACCAGCGGCTTGCCCCAAAGCTTCCGCACCGCCGTGGCCAGAGTCTGCAACGCCGCCAGCGTATCTTCCACAGCGAGCAACCTCGTCTCGTGCGGATAGCGGCCCAGTTGATCCTTACGCACAACCGCCGCAATTGCACCATTTCTGAGCGCCTGCTCAACGAAGTCGTGCCCATCCAGCCGCTCACCCTTCACCGCAAAAAAAAGCTGGCCCGGCCCCACCGTCCGCGAGTCAATCGAATACTCCTGCACCACTTCTTCGGGCGAAAACTCCACCACGGCGGAAACAAACTCGGCGATCCTGGCGAGCGTCAGCTTCATGCCTTCGCTCCAGCCTGAGCAGCCTGGCATTCAAACCCCGCTGCCTGCAGCGCCCCGCGCGCAACTTCCAAATCGTCAAATGGAACAGGCCCCTCCCGCGTGACCTGCACCTTCTCATGCCCTTTGCCCGCCAGCAGCACGATGTCTCCCGGCCGCGCCTCGCCAATCGCCAGCGCGATTGCCTTGCGCCGGTCCGGCTCCACGCTGTACTTCACCCCGGTTTTCTGCAGACCCACCACCGCGTCATTAATAATCGCCACCGGATCCTCACTGCGAGGATTATCCGAAGTCAGCACCACGAAATCACTTCCCCGCCCCGCAGCCTCGCCCATCAACGGACGCTTCTTCCGGTCGCGATCTCCTCCGCATCCGAACACCGTCAACACTCGTGTCTTCGCCGCAGAAACCAACTCTCGCGCCAAAGCCGTCAGATTCCGCAGAGCATCGTCGGTATGCGCATAGTCCACCACGACCGTGAACGGCTGCCCGCAATCCACCCGCTCAAACCTTCCCGGAACGCAAGCCAGCTTGTCGATCCCCGCCGCAATCGCCTCTGCCGAACACCCGCGCCCGTAGCCCGCTCCCGCCGCCGCCAGGATGTTGTACACATTCACCCGGCCAATCAGCGCCGAGAACACCGCAAGCTTCACCCCCGGCATCACCAGATCAAATCGCGTCCCCCGCGTCGTGATTTCCACTTTCTCCGCATGCAGATCGCCGCGCTCCCATCCATATTTCAACACCACCGAACTGCGCTTCCGGCTGAACTCTGCCAGCTTCACTCCGTACTCATCGTCCAAATTGGTCACCACGGCCCGCGGCGGATCCGTACCGCAGCCCTCAAACAGCACCCGCTTGGCAGCAAAGTACTCTTCCATGGTCTTGTGATAGTCCAGGTGATCGCGCGTCAGATTCGTGAAAACTGCCACATCAAAAGGCACCCCAAATACGCGCTCCTGCGCCAGCGCATGTGAAGAAACCTCCATCACCGCGTCGGTCGCCCCGTTACCGAGCGCATCGCTGAAAATGCGATTCAGTTCCAGCGCCTCCGGAGTAGTATGCGGCGCCGGCAAAACCTTCCCTGCTACGTGATATTCAATCGTCCCAATCAACGCGCTCTTGCGCCCAGCCGCCCTCAGAATCGATTCCAGCAGAAACGCCGTCGTGCTCTTCCCATTCGTCCCCGTAATGCCCGTGATCGCAATCCGCTCCGCCGGCTTCTTATAGAAGTTCGAGCTAATCCGCGCCAGCGCCCGCCGGCCGTTTGGCACCACCGCCCAGGCCACTCCAGGACGCGGCTTCTCCGCCGCCGAATCCGTCACCACCGCCACTGCACCGGCCGAAATTGCCTGATCGATAAAGCGGTTGCCGTCGCTCGACTCGCCGCGCATGGCCACAAACAAGCCCCCCGGCCTCACCCGCCGTGAGTCATATTCCACACCACTCACATCCGGATCCCCGCTGTGCGCGAGAACTTCCGCTCCATAGAGCACCTGTTGGAAGGTCATTGCTCAGAATTATATGGCACCGGGACTAGAGACTTACCTCGCCGTTTAGGAAGGGCACGACTTCAGTGGTGCGGTACGCCGGAAAATGAACGCCTTCGGCCGCTGAGGCAAACTCGGCCTCGCTCGAGTGGACCAGTGACCCCTCACACGCAGGTTACCAACGGCACGTTCCCCATCTCGCCTCGCAGCGCTAAATTACTTCTATGTCCACCGGAACCGGTTCCGCCAAATACCGCTGCGCCCAATGCGACATGCCGGAATCCCAATGCGAGTGCGAAAAGTACTGCTGCCTCTGCCAGACCGTCCTCGAAGTTCGCCTCTGTGAGGACGGCCTCATGTACTGCGAGCCCTGCCGCGTTGCCTGCGATTACAAGACCTCCGGCTAGAACCTAAATAACCACTGCTTCCTGGTACTCCCCAAACACCCGCCGCATCGCATCTGAAATCTCGCCCACAGTCGCGTAAGCCTCTACCGCCTCCAGAATCCGAGGCATCACATTCGCCCCCGACCGCGCCGCATCCTCCACGCCCTTCAGCGCATCTTGCCACGCTGCCGCGTCCCGCCGCGCTCGTAGTGCCCGCACCCGCTCGATCTGCCTCGGTTCTAGCGCCGGATCAATCTTCTGAATCGGAATCGCCTTCTCTTCTTCTACCTCAAACCGGTTCACTCCCACCACCACCGCTTCCTCGCGGTCGACGGCCTGCTGATACTCATACGCCGCGTTCTGAATCTCCTGCTGCACGAACCCCCGCTCAATCGCTTTCAGCATTCCGCCCATTACTTCAATCTTCCCCAGGTACTCCGCCGCGCGCTTCTCAATCTCATTAGTAAGCGATTCAACATAATACGACCCCGCCAGCGGATCGATCGTCTGCGCCACTCCCGATTCATACCCAATCACCTGCTGTGTCCGCAAAGCAATGCGCGCCGCCTGCTCCGTCGGCAGTGCCAAAGCCTCGTCATAGGAATTCGTGTGCAGCGACTGCGTCCCGCCCAGCACCGCGGCCAGCGCCTGGATCGCCGTCCGCACAATGTTGTTCTCCGGCTGCTGCGCCGTCAGCGTCGACCCCGCCGTCTGCGTGTGAAACCGCAGCATCCACGACCGCGGATTCTTCGCCTTGAAGTGCTCCCGCATGATCCGCGCCCACATTCGCCGCGCCGCCCGAAACTTCGCCACTTCTTCCAGAAAATTGTTGTGCGCATTAAAGAAGAAAGACAGCCGCGGCGCGAACTGATCGACATCCAGCCCCGCCTTGATCGCCGCCTGTACGTAGGCCATGCCATTGCCGAGCGTGAACGCCACTTCCTGTACCGCCGTCGATCCCGCCTCGCGCATGTGATAGCCCGAAATCGAAATCGTATTCCATTCCGGCACGTTCTCCTTCGCCCAGGAAAACATATCTGTAATCACACGCAAAGCCTGATGCGGCGGGTAAATATACGTTCCCCGCGCGATGTATTCCTTCAAAACATCGTTCTGCACCGTGCCCGAAAGTTTCCTGATGTCCGCACCCTGCCGCCGCGCCACCGCCACGTACAACGCCAGCAGTATCGATCCCGTGGCATTGATGGTCATCGATGTAGAAATGCTGGTCAGATCGATGCCGGCGAACAACCGCTCCATGTCCTCGATCGAATCAATCGCCACGCCCACCTTGCCCACCTCGCCCGCGGCCAGCGCGTGATCCGAATCCATCCCGATCTGCGTGGGCAAATCGAAGGCCACAGAAAGCCCGGTGGTCCCGTGCGCCAGCAAATACTTGTAGCGCTTGTTCGACTCCTCGGCATCTCCCATGCCCGCATACTGCCGCATGGTCCACAGCCGCCCACAATACATCGTGGCCTGCACGCCCCGCGTAAACGGATACTCCCCCGGATACCCAACCTCACCCTCGTAATCCGACCCCTTAAGATCAGCCGGTGTGTACAGAGGCTTAACCGGGATGTGTGACGACGTCTCAACTTCCCCTGCCAACCCCCGCGTCGGAGCCTTGACCGTGTCTGCCATGATTACCGCTCTTTCCCGCAGCAAAAAGGATTGTCATTCCGAACCGCAAAATATCTTTGTCATTCCGCAGCGCGCAGCGCAGGAACCTGCCCCCTGCAGCGCCACCACACCCACCTCACCGTACCCCGCCCTTGCTCTTCTGCCGAACCCTCCAGAACGAACTAACCCCAAACCACGCAAATGTCACCGTGAAACAGATTGCTGCCACGACGCGCCCGATCCCAGCCCGCCCGGCCTCATACTGCGCGTACTCTTTCGCCGCAGCAAACCCTCCGCTCGCGGCCATCACCAGGAAAATCAGCCCGGTAACCTCCAGCCACAACTGGTGCAACACCCGTCCAAAGGCCCGCCCCGTCGCCGACAGGGCGCCAGCCGCGGCCTGCACCGTCCGGCTGCGCTTAGCCTGCTGTGAGGCAACCCGCGCCGCCACTCCCAACTTTCGTGCCGTGGAAACCTTACTCACGGCCTCGATTTTAACAGCCTCCGGCGCTACAATGACCGAAGCCTGTGCTCGCAGCACCGGTCAGCATGTTTAGCCAGGCAACCGGCGATCGGGGGACCAATTGGACCAGCAACTTAAACAACTCATGAAGGAACTCGGCGAGGCCATCAACGAGTCTCTCTCCGATTCCGAACAGATCGCCCAAGTCGTCTCCCGCATCAAGGAGGGTGGCTACGACATTTTCCTGGTTCTCGAAGCTACCATCGGCGTCAGCAAGCAGGGCGAAAAATCCTCCGACAAGACTTCCCTCGTTACCACTCTGTCGACCAATCCCGAATTCAAAATCAGCGATCAGGACATGAAGTTCCTGAAATCCCTCCGCATCAGAATCGAAGAGGAAAAATAACAACAGACCGCTGATAGGGCCGATGTAGAGACAGCCGCCCTTCGGCTTCGCTCGCCGCAGGCCCTCGGCTGTCACGGCAGCAGCGTAAGCTCCGCTGAGGCTTCCTGAATCCGTACCGTCACGACTCATTCGCTCGAACAATTCCGCACCCACCCAGCAACTTTCTCTCCTGTGCTACCATCTACTGTTTTTCTGGGTGGCTCCATGTCCATGAAAGACACTCTCGGAGTCCTTCTCGCAGGCGGTGCTGGAGAACGCCTTTATCCTCTTACTCGCGACCGCGCCAAGCCCGCCGTCACTTTCGGAGGCATGTATCGCATCATCGACATCACTCTCTCCAACTGCCTCAACTCTGACCTGCGCCGCGTCTACATCCTCACCCAATACAAAGCTTTGTCGCTGAACCGCCACATCCGCGAGGGCTGGAACATCCTCGGCCGCGAAGTCGGAGAGTTCATCGAAGTCCTTCCCCCCATGAAGCGGGTCAGCGACCAGTGGTATCAAGGCACCGCCGACGCCGTTTACCAGAACATTTATTCCATCGGCTCCGAGCAGCCCAAGCACGTCCTCATCCTCTCCGGCGATCACATCTACAAAATGGATTACGGCAAGATGATGAAGCAGCATCTCGATTCCGCCGCCGACATCACTCTCGCTACCATCCAGGTCGATCCCGCGGAGACCTTCCGCTTCGGCGTCGTTGACGTCGACAAAGACGGCCGCATCAACGGCTTCGAGGAAAAGCCCACCAAGACCGAACTGCGTTCCCCCTGGAACCCGGAGAAATGCGCCGGTTCCATGGGCGTCTACCTCTTCAACGCCGATGTCCTCATCCCCGTCCTGCTCAAAGACGCTGAAGACCAATCCTCCAGCCACGACTTCGGCAAAGACATCCTGCCCAAGATGGTCGCCGACTACCGCGTCTTCGCCTACGACTTCGTCGACGAAAACAAGAAGGAAGCTCTCTACTGGCGCGATGTAGGGACGCTCGAGGCTTACTACGAAGCCAACATGGATATCGTCTCCGTTTCCCCCATCTTCAACCTCTACGATCACGACTGGCCCATCCGCACTCACCAGCGCCAGTACCCGCCGGCCAAGTTCGTCTTTGCCGAGAAAGACCGCATGGGCACCGCGCTCGATTCCATCGTCTCCAACGGCTGCATCGTCTCCGGCGGCCTGGTCAGAAACTCCATCCTCTCTCCCGACGTCCGCGTGAACTCTTACTCCGAAGTCGACCAGTGCATCCTGTTCTCCCACGTCGCCGTCGGACGCCATTGCCGCATCCGCCGCTGCATCATCGACCGCAACGTCCATCTCCCCGAAGGCACCACCATCGGCTACGACACCGAAGCCGACCGCTCCCGTTACTTCGTCACCGATAGCGGCATTACCGTGGTTACTCGCGACTACTCGCTCTTCGAGAACCCCGTAACCGTCGACTATTTCACCACCGAGTAAGCGACGCGAGCTGGGCCTTGGAATTCTTAGGTTTTGGAACGGTCGAGAAGGAGGCGCTTGGGACTCGAACGAAAACTTGTAACTAGCTGGCTCTCAATCCTGGCGTTAGGCGCTCTGACGCTTGCGTTTGCGCTTCTCGCACCCGGCATGTGGAGCAAGTCTGCGAGATGGGTCCTCCCAGCCATGGTCGGCGTGAGCGCCGTCTTAGCCCTTTCAATCATCTTCTTCGCCATGGCAATCGCGCTTCGCATGTCCGGAAGGTTCCTTAAACGCAAGCGTCGCTGAGGGTTCGTTTGTCCGCGGCAGCGTCGCGCTGAAATCAGAGACTTCCAGCCACTGCTACAATGCCCTGTTTCCGATAACTTGCGGATACCAGTCAGCCCGCGAACTTACAAGCGCACATCCGCGTACTGTCTTGTGGGGCTTGGCGTGTGGCCCGTGCAAGAGTCTTGGTTTTCGCTGAAAGCTGATGGCTGATAGCTGACAACCACTTTTTCCGGGGAGCTTCTTTTTGGAAGACGTTCAGGTAGTCGCGATGCTGGTCCGCCGCTGTGTTGCCGGCGACGCCGCTGCCTGGGAAGAAATCGTCCAGACTTACAACCGCCGTATCTATAACATCTGCTACCGCTTCGCCGGGTCGTCCGACGACGCCGAAGATCTCGCCCAGGAAGTCTTCATCAAAATTTACCGCACGCTATCAACCTACGACAGCTCCAAGGGAGCCTTCGTCACCTGGGTCACCACCATCACCCGCAACCTGCTAGTCGACCATTTCCGCAAAACCAAGCAGGACCGCATCACCGATTCGCTCGACGCCGCGTCCTCATCCCACGAAGACGCCCAACCCCTGAGCGAGCAAATTCAGGACCAATCCGCTCCTCCCGACCAGCACGTTCGCCGCCGGGAGGTCGCCGAAAGCATTCACGCCGCCCTCGCCAGGCTCTCGCCCGAGCTTCGTGAGGCAGTGATTTTAAGGGACTTACAGGATTTTGACTATCGTGAAATCGCAACCGTTTTGAAGGTTCCGGAGGGTACTGTGAAATCTCGAATAAATCGTGGCCGGGCGGAACTTGCCCGCCTTCTACAACGTACCTATAGGCAGGTGATGTGATGCCAGATCACACCAATAAATCGAATCTCAGCAACGGAATGCAGTGTCATGACTTTGACACGCTCCTCAGCGACGCCCTCGACGGCGTTCTGACCGGCGCTCAACTCGACACCTTCCACGCCCACGCCCGGACTTGTTCCGTGTGCGGGCCGCTGCTCGCCGATGTCACGGCCGGCCGCAACTGGCTGAAGGATCTCACGGAGGTCGAGCCTCCAGTCAGTCTGGTGAACAATATTCTGGCATCCACAACCGGCGTTGACACCCAACGCCTGCGGGTGAACGTGCCCGCGTCCCAGCTTGGCGCATCGAGGTCCGGCGTCTCCATGTGGGACCGCATGCAAGCCTGGGCCTCTGGAGCAATCCAGCCGGTCTGGGGCACGGTCCGGCAGCCGCGGTTCGCCATGTCGTTTGGCATGGCGTTCTTCTCACTGTCGGTCGCACTGAGCGTGCTCGGCGTCAAACCCGCCGACCTGCGCCAGCTCAGCTTGCGTCCCACGGTCCTGCGGCACACCTACTATAATGCGGAAGCCCGCGTAGTCCGTTATTACGAAAACATCCGGCTGGTCTACGAGGTGGAATCGCGTGTGCGCGAACTCAAACGCAACGTCGCCCCCGCCGCCGAACCCGCGCCGGAAAAAGATAAAGACAAAAAAGATCCCAAGAACAACACAACCCAACAGCCCGAGCAGAAGCAGGATCGCGATTATAGCCAGAACGAGAACCATCTCATTCTGGCCTGCGCTCCTCTGGGTCAACGTGTAAACGATTCGTCTGTAAACGATCCGTCTATCAACGATCCGTCTGTAGTGTCGGTGACCACGTACAGGAGGTTCGTATGAACTGCGCCAACCATAGCGACATTGCCGCGGTCGCTTTCTGCCGCACTTGCGGTAAGCCACTCTGCGCGGCTTGCACCCGCGATGTCCGCGGAGTCGTCTACTGCGAGCCCTGCCTCGCAGCCCGTCTCGATGGCACGGTCGCCGCAGCCGGATTCGTGCCGGCGTCACCCGGTTATCCGCAGCCAGGAAACGTTGCAGCCGTCAGACCCGCATCAGGCTCCGGCCCCAATCCCGCAGTGGCAGGCATCCTTGCCGGATTCTTTCCGTTCGGCGTCGGTGCCGTCTACTGCTCCCAATACGCCAAGGGACTGGCGCACCTGCTGATCTTTGTCATGCTCATCTTCGCCTCCGATCACGCTGGCAACTGGGACTGGATCTTCGGCCTCGGTATCGCGTTCTTCTACGTCTACCAGATCATCGATGCCGTGCGTACCGCCCGCGCTCTTCAGGAAGGCCAGCCCGCGCCCGATCCCATGGGCCTCGGCCAGACCTTCAGCATGGGCGAGAAGTTCGATGCCGGCAAAGTGCCCGTCGGCGCCATCGTTCTCATCGGACTCGGGCTTCTGTTCCTGCTGCACACGATGAGAATCTTCGAAACCGGCCTGGACCGCCTGTGGCCGCTGATCCTCGTCTTCCTCGGTGGCTGGATGTTTTATCGCAACTATGAGCGGGGGCGTCATTCCTGTGGCTGCGGCCGCTGCATGGCGCGTTGCATGATGGGACCCGCGATGGTGCTTACCACCGGCATTCTGTTCCTGCTCGACAGCATGAATATCGCCGAACTGCACCGCACCTGGCCGGCCTGGCTTCTGGTGGTCGGCGTCGTCAAACTGCTGCAGAGCAGCGCCTCGTCCGTCGGCCACGTTGGCCCGCTGCCTCCAGCTCCTCCGTCGCCTCCAGGAGCAGGAGTAGCGCCACCTCCACCACCGGCTTTCTCCAATCAAGCTCCCTCTGAGCAAGCTTCGTCGAACCAAGCTTCATCGAATCAAACTTCGTCTTCTTCAGGGGAGGTGCACAATGGCTAGCCCAACTCAGCCTCCGGTCGCGCCTCTTCCGCCGCGCCCTCGCCGCCGCTCTTTTGCCGGACCGCTGGTCCTGATCATCCTCGGCCTCGTTTTCCTGCTCGGCAACCTGCACCTGATTTCCTGGATGCGGCTGGGAACTCTGTTCGCGCACTACTGGCCCCTGCTTCTCATCCTCTGGGGCATCATCAAGTTCGTTGAGTATCAGCAAGCTCAACGCGAAGGCCTCCCCGCCCGCGGCATCGGCTTCGGGGGAGTCTGTCTCGTCATCTTCATCGTCGTCTTCGGGCTGATGGCTACGCAGGCCTCGCGTGTTCACTGGGAACAATTCCGCAACAACATCAACATCGATGACAGCGACCTCGACAACATTTTCGGCGAGACCTTCAACTATGACGACCACCTCGAACAGGCTGTCCCGCCCACAACTACCACCCTGCGTGTAAACAACGATCACGGCGCGGTTCGCGTCACCCCCTCCGACGATAACAAGATCACGGTCACTGTCCGCAAGAAGGTTGGCGCCGACAGCCAGAGCGATGCCGACAAATACAATGCCGGGACCAAGCCGCTGATTACCTCAACCGGAACTCTGTTGACCCTCGACGCCCGAACGCAGGCCGCCGGCAACCACTCCCTCCAGAGCGATCTCGACATCTCCATCCCGCGCAAGATGGCGCTGCAAATAACCTCACGCCACGGCGAAGTCTCGGTGACCGGCCGCGACGGCCAGGTCGAAATCAACAACCAGCACGGCGAAGTTTCCGTCGAAGACGTCACCGGCAACGTCGCTCTGACTATCGAAAGAAGTTCCGCTAAGGTCGAACAGATCACCGGCGACGTCCACATCGACGGCCGCCTGAACGAAGTTTCCGTCACCGACATCAAAGGCTCCGCTCAGTTCGACGGCGAATTCCAGGAGAGCGTCAAACTCGCCCGCATCACGAAGACTGTCGCTTTCAAATCTTCCCGCACCGACCTGGAGTTCTCCCGCATCGATGGCGATCTCGATCTCGATTCCGACGACCTGCACGCCGACCAGATCACCGGCCCATTGCACCTGACCACGCGCTCCAAAGAGATTCGCCTGGAAGATGTTTCCGGCGACGTGCGCGTGCAGGATGAACACGGCGGCATCGAACTCTCCATGCGCTCGCTCGGCAACGTGCAGATCGACAGCCGCAACGGCGACATCAATCTGAGCGTGCCCGACAAGGCCGGCTTCCACCTCGACGCCCAAACCCGCGACGGAGAGATCCAGTCCGACTTCCCCGAGCTGAAGATTGACAATAGCGAGCATGAGGCCAAAGCCAGCGGCTCTGTCGGCAACGGCTCTTCTCACATCGTGCTCAACAACGAGCACGACGGCATCGAGATTCGCAAAACCTCAGCCAAGCCAGCCATAGCCACACCCCCAACTCCACCAGCCCCGCCCAAACCAGCCAGATCCCTGCCCCCACCCAAGTCCAAAGTCGAACCCACCGAAAACTAGCTGGTTGTCATCCTGAGCGAAGCCTGATCGTCTGAAAGACGATCAGGCGCAGTCGAAGGACCCCTTACCCGCCTGATGCGACAAACAAGCCCCGCAAGGTATTCCCACGCCAACCCCGGCGTCTCTTACCTCTTCGGCGGCCTGGTGACTCTTTTAATGGAAGGCCAAAGCTCCCTCTCCTCCCTTTGATGCTCCACCCTCCGTGCCACCCCCATCTTTGCCTTCCGCCCCACCATCTGCGAAACTGACCCTGTCCCCACCGCCACTGAGAACTGAGAACCGAGAACTGAGAACTGCCCCATGGGCCGCATCCACGTCCTCCCCGAGCACGTCGCCAACAAGATCGCCGCCGGCGAGGTAGTGGAGCGCCCGGCCTCGGTGGTAAAAGAGTTGCTCGAGAACGCGCTCGACGCAGGCGCGACTCGCATCAAGATCAACATCGAAGCTGGTGGCAAAAAGCTGATCCAGATCACCGACAACGGCTGCGGCATGGTGCGCGACGATGCCATGCTCGCCTTCGAACGCCACGCCACATCAAAGATCAAAGACGCAGAAGATCTCCTGAGCGTCGCCACACTCGGATTTCGCGGCGAAGCCCTGCCCTCGATCGCATCGGTCTCCCGCCTGCACCTCGAAACCCGCGCCGCTGCCTCGAACGAACCAGGGTCGACGGAACAAGCAGCCTCAGCCGGAACCATCCTCGAAATCAACGGCGGCAAGATGGCGCGCGTCGAAGAAGCCGGACTTCCCGAGGGCACGTCCATCACAGTGCGCGATCTCTTCTTCAATACCCCCGCGCGCAAGAAATTCCTGAAAGCCGAATCGACCGAACTCTCCCACATCGCCTCGCTGGTAACGCATTACGCGCTCGCCCATCCCGAAAAACATTTTGAATTGCACTCCGCCACCAACGCCATGCTGGTAGCCCCGCCAGTAGCGGGATACAGCGAGCGCGTCTATCAGGTCTTCGGCAAAGAGACCCTGGACCAGTTGATCCCGCTCGCAGCCGTGCAGCCGCTCGAGCGCGTAGGCCTGCCCCAACCTCCGCCGTGGCGACGCCAGGAACAACAAGAAGATGAGAACGGCAATCCTGCCAGCCCAGCCGAGCCCGGCGAGATGCGCCTCCACGGCTTCGTCTCGAAACCGGAAATCCAGAAGCTGAATCGCAATTCGATTTTCATCTTCGTTAACGGCCGCCTGATTCGCGACCGCCTCGTCCAGCACGCACTCACCGAGGCATATCGCAACATCATTCCGCCCACGGTATACCCGGTGGTGCTGCTGTTTCTCGAATTGCCGCCCGGCGAGGTCGATGTCAACGTCCATCCCTCAAAAACCGAAGTCCGCTTCCGGCAGCCGAGCGTGATGCACGATTTCGTCCGCGACACCGTGCGCGCCGCTCTCATGAAGGCGCGTCCCGCGCCCCAGTTCACCACCGAAATTCACGCCCACGCCACAGCCGGCTCAGGCCTGACCCCAGGCGCAAGAGAATGGGAGCCGCCCTCAGACCTGGCCTCGGTAGACATGGCCTCGGCAGACCTGGCCTCGGGCGCCCCCGCGCGCCCGTTGTATCAACCCGCCAGCGGCTTCGCTCTGCAAGCCCCGTCCGCTCCGCCAGTTTCCGCGCGCTTCCAGTTCGAAGGTGGAATCGCAGTCGAGGCCAACGCCGCGCTCCCGGTAGCGCGAGGACTCGAAACCCGCTTCGCAGAAGCGATTCCAGAAACAATTCCAGACACGATTCCAGACAACGGCTGCGCCCCCGCGCTCGACACAGAAGAAGAAGAGACCACGCTGGCCGCGCTCTCCACGCTCCGGCCTCTAGGGCAAATCCGCAATTCGTTCATTCTCGCCGTCAACGAAGATGGCTTATGGATCGTCGACCAGCACGTAGCTCATGAGCGCGTGTTGTTCGAGCGCATCCTCCGACAACGCACCGCGCAGAAAGTAGAGAGCCAGCGCCTGCTCATGCCGATCGTGCTCGAGCTTTCTCCCGCGCAGCAGGCGGTCTTTGCCGAGATTGCCGACGAACTCCAGCACAACGGCTTCGAAGCCGAACCTTTCGGGGCGCGTAGCGTAGCCGTGAAAGTCGCACCAGCCGGCGTCGACGCCGCTGCAGTCGAGCACATGCTCCACGAACTACTCGACCAGATTTCGCGCGAAGAGCAATCGCTGAACCTGGAAAAGATTCGCGCCCGCATCGCCGCCTCCATCGCCTGCCACGCCGCCATCAAGGTCAACATGCCGCTCGAGCAGAACAAAATGGATTGGCTGCTCGCCGAACTCGCAAAAACTGACCATCCCATGTCGTGCCCGCACGGCCGGCCGGTCGTCCTGCGGTATTCTGTAAAGGACATTCAGAAGGCGTTTAAGAGAATCTAGCTCTTACCCCTCAGCGATAATGACCGATCAGGACCTCCAGCAACTCCGCAGCGAAAAGTGGCGCCTCGATGGCAAGCCCATCCGCACCATCGAGGAGGCGCGCGCCTTCGTCGAGGCCGTGGGATTCTGCCTGATGTATCCCGTGCGCCCCACCATGCCCGTGCCAACATTCATCGGAGCCTTCGTCGGCTCCGACAATCGTCTGCCCACCTGGCAGCATGCTTACTCTGATCCGCGGGCGCTGGCGGCGACCGAGCTCATGGTCCGGCTGCTGCGCGAGCGCGCTGCCTATGAAGCGAATTTGTTTAACGAGAACAACGCATTTCTCGTCGCAGCGTCTGTCTTTCCATATTTCTATGCCCTGGTGGGCGAGCGCAATCCCAAACTCGCGCCTAAGCAAGGACCGCGCTCTCCCTATTCCCCGCTCGCTTGCGATGCGTTTGAGCTGATCCGGCGCGACGGTCCCATCTCGAAGCCAAAGCTGCAGGAAGCGCTGGGCGGCAGCGTCTCGCTGGCCGCACTCGATAAGGCGCTCGGCGAGTTGCTCGCCAAGCTGCGCATCACGCGCGTCGACTACAAGCCGAGCGAAGGTTCGTTCTGGGACCTTCTCTATCGCTGGGCGCCCGATGCCGTTCGCGAAGGCGTCGGCCTTTCCGTGCAAGAAGCGCTCTCGGCGCTGCTTTCGAAATATCTCGACTGCGTCATCGCCGCCGAGCAGAGTGAACTCGAAACTTTCTTCGGAAACTTCGTGGCCCGCTCCCGCGTGAAAGATGCGGTAAATGCCCTGCTGGCGGCCCGCGAGCTGAGCTTCGTCCACGTCGGCGGAAGATCGATGCTGCAAATCACTCCCGCGAAGGAGGCCGTTATCGCGTCCGTTAGGCCGCATCGCGTGATCAAGTGAGCCTTCACCTTCCTGTCTTATTCTCCGTGTACAATCGTCTACTCGCAGAATGAACGATCGCGCTCACAATCACTCTCCACGCAAACTGATCATTGCCATCGACGGGCCGGCGGGTGCGGGCAAGAGCACCATCGCCTCGCGCCTGGCGCGGAAGCTCGGCTACGTTAACCTCGAGAGCGGCGCCATGTACCGCGCTCTCGCGCTGAAAGCCATCAGTCGTGACATCTCGTTCGATGACGAACCCGCGCTGGTCAAGCTGGCCGAGGAGTCGCGCATTCAGCTCGAGCCCACGGTCGGCGGAAACCGAACCTTACTTGATGGACGCGATGTTTCCGATCGCATCCGCGAGCGCGACGTCACTGAGGCGGCCTCGCGCGTCTCCGTGCATCCCGGCGTGCGCTCGTGGATGGTTGCACATCAGCGGGAAATGGGCGCGGGCGGCGGGGTGGTGATGGAAGGCCGCGACATCGGCACCAAAGTTTTTCCCGACGCTGATCTCAAGATTTTCCTCGACGCCGATCCGGTGGTGCGCGAGCAGCGGCGCATGGAGCAGCAGAAGATCAAAGGAGAAGTAGCGGCAAAAGTTGCCGCCGACCTGCGCGAACGCGACCACCGCGACCGCACCCGCGCTGTGTCTCCACTGCAAGCCGCCTCGGACGCCGTGGTCATCGACTCAACGAAGCTGAATGAGGATGAGGTGCTGGCGCGCGTGGAGAAGTTGGCGGTTTCCCGTCTGAAAAAATAGTTGGCGCGGGTTGTGGTTCCGGGCCTTGCTATCCTTCCGATCCAGATCAAAAAATTTGCAGATCGAATCTGTTTAATTCTCTCGAATCAGCGACTTACGAGGCCTTGATCTGTCGTGAGTCTGACTAAAATCCTGATTCGAAAGAATTTGTCCTCAAAATATCGGATTGACTGGCTTTAGCTTTGCCTATTTGGTTGTCAAGGAGCCCGCAGAGATTTGGATTCAGTATGAGATGAATCAGGAGTGAGGCGCAAGGTCAGATGTCACAAGGCAGCTGTGGATTTCTTCATTGCAGAATTCGACTGGAGAAACAGGGTAGGCAATGCGCCGTAGTTCCGATTTGGAACCGCGACGTTCACATTCTGCTTTTGGGTGGCGCAGCGCTTCCAGCGCTGCGATAAGGTAGCCATAATGACGCGGCTTTAGCCGCTGAGGTCCTCTATGGCAGCGCCTCCCAGAGGAAACACTGGATATAGCATTTATTTCATTACCGCTTCGACGTTTCAGCGAAGGCCGCTGTTTCGCAATGAACCGATGGCGCGGCTGTTCGTGGAAGTCCTGTTCCATTACCGTGACAAGAACAAATACATTCTCCATGAGTTCGTTGTGATGCCGGATCATTTTCACCTGCTGCTTTCACCCACCGTTAGCTTGGAGAGATCGCTGCAATTGATCAAGGGAGGCTTCTCTTACAGGGCAAAGCGGGAGCTGGGACATTGCGGGGAAATTTGGCAACCGAGCTATTACGACCGCCGTGTGAGAGAAGTTGAAGACTACGGCAATTTCAGGTTTTACCTCCGGCGGAATCCAGTACAGCGCGGCTTGGCCGAGACTCCAGAACAGTATCCTTACAGCTCGGCCCACCCAGGTTTCATGCTGGATGAAATTCCTGAGCGGCTAAAACCAACGCTGACAGCTTGATCAGGGTTGGATTTTTACCCTTGGTAGCGCGGCGTTTCCAGCGCTGCGATCAGGGCAGTTGAGATGAGGGGCTTTAGCCTCCGATGTACCTCAGGGGCTAAAGCCCGGACCAACAGTCAGGCCTTATCGCAGCGCTCAAAGCGCTGCGCCACCCAAAGGCAACCCCTCTTTACTCTTTCGCTTTACGAATCGCGATCCCCAACTCCTTTAGCTGCTTCTCGCTTACCGGCGTGGGCGCATCGACCATCAGATCCACCGCGCGCGCTGTCTTGGGGAACGGAATCACCTCGCGCAGGCTCTCTGCGCCCGCCAGGATCATCACGATGCGGTCGAGGCCCAGCGCGATTCCTCCGTGTGGAGGGGTGCCGTACTCGAGCGCTTCGAGAAAGAATCCGAAACGTGCGCGCGCTTCTTCTTCTGTCATGCCCAAGGCTCGGAAGATTCGGCTCTGCACATCCTGGCGGTGAATACGAATCGACCCGGAGCCCAGTTCGGTGCCGTTCAGCACCACGTCATAGGCGAGCGCGCGCACCGCGCTCAGCGGTGAGAGCGGATCGTGTAATGCTTCCACTCCTGACTCGAGCTTCGCCATGTCTTCTTCGTGCGGCGAGGTGAAGGGATGATGCGCCGCCATCCAGGTTTTTTCGCCTTCGTCCCACTCGAACATGGGGAAGTTCGTGACCCACAGGAAACGGAAATCTTTTGCCGCATCCCCTGTCTTTTTGAAGATTCCATGCTTTTCAGAATACTTTTGCGCCAAGGCCAGACGCAGCAGGCCCGCCGAGGCGTAGATTGCCAGCTCCTGCGGCGTGACTTTGCGATTTGCCTGCGGCCCGGTTTGCGTCGACCCAGCTTGCGCGGAACCAATTTGCGCCGACCCTGCGATCAGCACGATCAGATCGGTCTCCTCCATCCCGGTCTTTTTCGCGATCGCGGCCGCGGCTTCGGGAAACTTGTTCGCGATGCGTTTGAAGTCTTCAAATATTTTTGCTCCGCCCTTGGAGTGGAACATGGGCTTGATGTCATCGCGTTCTTTGCGCGAAAGCTCGCCCACCTTCGGGGTGCGGACGGCAATCACCGGCAGATTCGGATTGATCGCCAGCTCCTGCAAATTCTCCGGCGTAAAGCATTCCCGCACATCGGTGAATGCGGGCAGGCGCAGGTCTGGCTTATCGATGCCATACAGCCGGATCGCTTCGTCGTAATCCATGCGCGGGAACGGCGTCTTGATGGCGTGCCCAGCCGCGGCAAATGCCGCCGTCAGAAATCCCTCCACCACCTCCCAGACGCGCTCCGGCTGGGGGTATGACATTTCCAAATCGATCTGGGTGAACTCCGGCTGGCGGTCGGCGCGCAGGTCTTCGTCGCGGAAGCAGCGCACGATCTGGAAATACTTGTCGAAGCCGGAGATCATCAGGATCTGCTTGAACATCTGCGGCGACTGCGGCAGCGCATAGAACGTGCCCGGCTGCACACGGCTGGGCACCAGATAATCGCGCGCGCCCTCCGGCGTGGACCGCGTCATGAACGGGGTTTCAATCTCGAAAAATCCTTGGGCAGACAAATAGTCCCGGATCGCCTTCGCCACCTTGTGCCGCAGTTCGATGTTGAACTGCATCACATCACGACGCAGATCGATGTAGCGATACTTCAGTCGCGTTTCTTCGTTGGTAAGGGCTGTGTCGGAAGGCAGGAACGGCGGCAGTTTCGACTCATTTAGGATGCGCAGTTCCTCGGCCACCAATTCCACTTCGCCGGTCGCAATATTCTTGTTCACGGTGCTGGCGTCGCGCAGCTTCACGGTGCCGGTTACGGCGATTACAAACTCGTTGCGCAGCGCTTCGGCTTTTTTGTGGATCGCCGCGTCGCGCTCGGCGTTGATTACCACCTGCGTGACTCCAGTGCGGTCGCGCAGGTCGACAAAAATGAGGCTGCCCAGGTCGCGCCGCTTGTTGACCCATCCCATGAGAGTGGCCTTTTTGCCGGCGTCGGAGGAGCGCAGCGCTCCGCACATGTGCGTTCGTCGTAGATCGCCTAGAAAATCGAGCAAGCTTTGTCCTTACAGTGAGGATGCGGCGGAAAGCCGAATTAGAGATTATAAATGGTTGGGGCCCAAGGTCGAGCTTCGCTCGACGGACAGCCGAGGACGGCTGTCCCCACATAGGAGGGGTGGCGCTCTAACCTGCAACGACTCCTACTTCTTCGTGGCCTTGCCGTCGACCGCTGTGGTCCACTTCGCCCCGTCGGGCGACATCTCATAGGTGAAGGTGTACGACGCGAGCGACGTGAACTTCATGGTGAAGCGGCCCTTGCCCATGCTGTCGTCCATTTTCTCGTCGCTCGTCCAGGTCCAGGTGTCGCCGTCGAGCGTGCCTCTTGAATCGTCGAACTCGCCCCAACTGTTGAACTCGCGATAGGTATAGGCCTTGTCGCCGATGGAATAGCCGAGCACCGCGAGTCCCGAACCGTTCCCCGAGCTCGCGCTCTTGAAATCGACGTGGCATACGAGGAAGAATCCGCCTTCCATCCACTCGCACTTTTCATTCTCCGTGATCTTTCCTCCGGGCCCCATCGCGCTTGGCTTCACGTCTCCCTCGAGCACCCAGGAACCGACCAGCAGGTCGAGCTTCTTGTGTTCGGGAGCAGGTTTCGGCATACTCTCCTGCGCCAGCGCCACGGCCGCCAACGCCAGCACTGCCATGAGGATTATTACCGCTCGTTTCATTGAGATTCACCTCGCAGACTCTGTCGACCGTTAATTGAGCTGCCTTAAGTTTGACGTTCGTCACCGCGAACTGGAAGCGCAACATCGCAGCCCAAGGCGGAATTCCTACCAGTCTCCCCAGTGGGTTGGCGTGGTCTGTTGAAACTTCAGCTTCCACGCGTCTCCCTGCTTTTCCCATACCGAGGTCCAGTGCTGGTAGCGCGGAGGCGGGCCCTCATCCTCCTGGGGCGGGACACGCACGATCACATCGTAGGTCACAATCGCGACCGCATCTCCGGCGCTTACGACCTTCATGTTATAGGGCTGAAAATCGACGCCGCCACCGGAGAATTGGTCAATCATGTCCTGCCGTTCGTACAGCTGCCCGTCGAAGCCGACGAAGGAAAAATTCGCGGCCAGCGTCCGTTTGAAGAATGCAGGGTCGCCTTTTTTCGCAGCCGCGATAAAATCCTTTTCGCCGGAGAGCAGAGTCTGCTCCAGCGGACTGAGAGCCTTGGCTGGTGCGGCTTCCTGAGCTGCACTCGGAATCACACTTCCCAACAATAGGATTGCACACATGACCCATCCCATCTTCATGAAATATCCCTCTCTGTGAATCGCCGACCGTCTGCGCAGCTATTCCTGAATCCTCCGCGGCAAATCCGCGCGCGGTACTGAAATCTGCTCGCCTGTGGCCAGGTTTTTCAGGGCGAATGCATCTGCCTTCACTTCGTTCTCGCCCACGATCAGAATGTATTTTGCTCCCGCCCTGGTTGAGGCTTCGAACGATTTTTTTAGCCGGAAGCTCTCATCTCCCAAGTCTACGATTAGATCATGGCGGCGTAACTCCCGCGCCAGGCGGGCGGCTTCAGCGTTCATCCCCGCACCGAGCGGAGCTACGTAGACGTCCGGCTTCTTTAACACACTGTCGGCCGACTCCTGCAGCGACATTACCAGGCGGTCTTCGCCAATCGCGAAGCCGATCCCGGGCGCGGGCGGCCCGCCGAGCGCTTCGGAAAGTCCGTCATAGCGGCCGCCTCCGAGGATTGCGTTCTGCGCTCCGAGCGCGCCGTGGGTGAATTCAAAAGCGGTGCGCGTGTAGTAGTCGAGGCCGCGAACCAGCCGGTCGTTCAGTGAAAATGGAACTCCAATTGTTGTGAGGATTTCTTGTACTGCTTCAAAGTGTTTCCGGCAGCCTTCGTCAAGAAACTGGCTGATGCGGGGCAGCGAGTCGATGCTCGGCTGATCCTCGGGAACCTTGCAGTCGAATACACGCAGCGGATTGGTTACGGCGCGGCGCTGGCAATCGGCGCACATCTTCGCTACCACCGGCTCCAAAGCCTTGCGCAGCGCCTCATTGAATGCGACGCGGTCGTTCGGGCAGCCAACGGAATTCAGCTCAAGAGTCCATCCGCTGATCCCGAGGCGATCGAGTAGAGTCGCCAGCATCTCGAGAACTTCCGCATCCCGCGCCGGAGACTCGCTGCCCGCCGATGGCGGACCGATGATTTCAGCGTCGATCTGATAAAACTGCCGGTAGCGGCCTTTTTGCGGGCGCTCGCGCCGGAACATGGGGCCGATGCAGTAGAGCTTGTTCAGACCGCGGTCGCCGAGTTTGTGCTCGATGTAGGCGCGGACGATGCCTGCCGTGGCTTCGGGGCGGAGGGTAAGGGATTGTCCTTTATCGCTTTCGGCTCGGCCGCGATCCTCCCAGGTATACATCTCCTTCGCGACAATATCGGTCTCTTCGCCGACGCCGCGCGCGAATAATTCTGTGGACTCGAAGATCGGCGTACGAATTTCCTGGAAGTTGTAGGCGCGGAAGACATCGCGCACCGCCGACTCCACAAAATTCCACAGCGCCGTTTCGGGCGGCAGCAGGTCTCGCGTTCCTCGGACGGCTTTAATCATTCATTCCTCAATGTCATCCTGAGCGGAGACTTGTCTTTCGCTTGCGAAAGACGAGTCGTAGTCGAGGGGTCCCTTGCAGCCTAACTGTTCCGGCGGCCTCTCAGGGAGTTCTCTGCGCATTTCAGCACGCCATCGAGAGCGCCAGGGGAACGCCCTGCCACGCCCGCCGCTGCGGATGGGTGAAAGGGGTCCTTCGACTCCGAAAACCGATTCGCAAAGCGAATCGGTTTTCTCCGCTCAGGATGACAACCTTATAGCTCGTGCAGATACTCCTCCGTATAGCCTAAATAATTCCGGGCATACCGCATGATCGATTCCTGATCCTTCTCATCCAGCTTCCGCTTAAACTTCCCCGGAGAT
>Ga0210388_10000486_pt1 | contig 32647 bp, 25 predicted proteins | sample IncBWC19OmetaG_FD_155485 | JGI IMG/M metagenome (GOLD analysis project Ga0210388, IMG submission 155485) | Forest soil microbial communities from Barre Woods Harvard Forest LTER site, Petersham, Massachusetts, United States - Inc-BW-C-19-O ...
AGACCGGCGGTGGTCATCTGGACGTTCAGGCGTTCGGGTTCGCCCGCGCCAGTGAGAGTTATCGCGCCGGAGCGGACGGCTTGCATGCGTTCAAAAGAGTTGGATTGGTCGCGCCAGTCAGAGAAATTTTCGTAAGAGGTGCTGACCACCGGGAAAGGGCTTTTTTCGGCGATCAGAACGAGGCGTGCGGGGTCACGAAAAGGAAGCGGACGGAGAAGTACGCCGTTTACGACGCTGAATATGGCGGTGTTTGCGCCGATGCCGAGCGCGAGAGTGAGAATCGCGATCGAGGTGAAGCCTGGGCTTTTTGCGAGGAGCCGGAAGGCAAAGCGAATGTCTTGCATCAGTCTGAACATGTATTCCCCTGAGGCGTGAATCTATCCCATCCTTCAGACGGACGCTATGAACAATCGTTACCCGCAGCGGCGGCGAGGGCGGAGCCCTTCGAGGCTCAGGGTAAACAAGCCCCGCCCCTACAAAGGGCGAACAAAGCGTCGCCGATGACGCGGCCGTGTTTCAGTTGGCGGCTGCGGCTTTCGGCCGGTTCAGATACTTTTCGTAGAGGCGCTGGTGGCGATTATCCATCGAGGTCTGCTGGCCTTTGATGAAGAGAAACTTCACGTCGGTCGTGATCTCCAGCGGGTCTCCGTTAGTGACGATGATGTTTGCGAGCTTTCCGGTTTCGAGTGTTCCAACTTGATCGGCGACGCCAAAAATCTCGGCTGGATAGAGCGTGACAGCTTTCAGGGCTTCATCGTAGGGCAGGCCGTAGGCAACGGCGTTCGCGGCTTGCTGGCCGAGGCGGCGTGCGAAGGAATTGTCAAAGCTGCCAAGAGCGAACTTCACGCCGGCCGCTGCGAGTTCTGCAGGTTGGGAAAGCAGACGATCGTACGCGTCGTCTTCGTCAATCGGGAGGGTTAGAGTAGGCCGCAGGATCACGGGGATCCCCTTGGAGCGCAGCAGGTCTTTTACTTTGTAGGCTTCCGCGCCGCCAGCGAGAATCATCTTTAGCTTTTGCTTGTCGCAGAATTCGACGGCGTTGCGGATCTCGCGCGCGCGATCAGCGAAGACCAGCACGGGTAACTGACCGCGGATGACCGGAGCAAGCGCTTCGAGTTTCAAGTCGCGCTGATAATCCGCTGGACCGCCGTGGCCCATGGCCTGAGCATAGTGCCGGGCGCGGTCGAGATATTCCGTGAGCTCGTTGACCTGCTTGTCGTAGTCCTCTTTGGCTTCAGTGAAGGGCTTGTTCTTTGTCGAGAAAGTAGTGAAGTCGAAGGACCGCGTCGCAATGGTGGGCCAGCTGATGACCATGGCGACGCTTCTCTTGATGAGCATGTCGTTGATGGTCCAGCCAGCGAGATTAATCGCGGAGGCTTGGCCGCCAATGACGCCGCTCGATCCACGCGTGTCAAAGCCACCGCTGTCTGGGACGGCGAGGACTTCGGTGATTCCCGAGGCGCGTGTCACAGGAATGTGTTCGCTCGATGGGAAGACCGCTGTTGCCGCGACAACATCGGGGTTGTAGACGCCCGTCTCGGTGGTATCGACCGTGGCGTTTACGGCGGAAATTTCGCTCATTCCCATCTGCGTGATGGGATCGAAGAGGCCGGGATAAATCTGCAAGCCTTTGGCGTCGATGACTTGCGCGCCGGCTGGAACTTCCACGTTAGCGCCGATGGCGGCGATTTTGCCGTCGCGGATGACCAGCGTGCCATTCTCGATGGGGGCCCCGGCCAACGTGAAGATTTTCGCGTGAGTGAGCGCGATGGTGGAAGGCGATTGCGATTGAGCGGAGACGCCCAGAATCAAAATGCCAACCGCTGCAGCCACGGCTACGAACCGCAAAATAATTTTGATGCTCTTCACAGAGCACCTCCGGAAACGGCGTCGGCTTGCGGAGGCTTGGGCTTATCCTCTGTCTTCTTTTCATCAGGTTTGGCGCCTGGCTTTTTGCCGATTTCAATGGTTGCGTCCGGTTTTTTCTCTCCCGCCTTCTTTTCCTTTTCCATCAGCGCTTTCTTTTCTTTTTCAAGAGCAGGGCGTTCGGCAATATCGCGCTTGCGGTCAAAATATACGCGGCCATCGATCAGCGTTTGCTGGACGACGGCATAGGCACTGAGCGGATCGTGATTGTAGATGACCAGGTCGGCGTCTTTGCCGACGTCGATTGAGCCGACACGTTTGTCGATGCCAAGCTGCATCGCGGGATTCAACGTGACGAGTTTGATCGCTTCGTCATGCGAGAGTCCGCCATACTTTATGGTCTTCGCGGCTTCCTGATTGAGGTGCGTAGCTTCTTCGGCGTCATCGGAATTGATGGAGACGACTACGCCGCGGCGGGTCATGATCGCTGCGTTGTAAGGAATCGCGTCATAGGCTTCCACTTTATAGGCCCACCAATCGCTGAACGTGGAAGCGCCTGTTCCTGCGGCCGCAATTTCGTCGGCAACCTTGTAGCCTTCGAGCACGTGTTGGAGCGTGCGAATCTTGAAGCCGAATTCCTTCGCGACACGAAGCAGCATCAGAATTTCGTCTTCGCGGTAGCAATGCGCGTGGACATAACGCTTGCCTTCGAGAACCTCAACCAGCGGATCGAGGCGAAGATCGCGGCGCGGCGGAATTGCGCTTTTATCGCCGGAAGCGACGCGCTTGTCGTAGTCCTCCCAAGTCTTCTTGTAGTCGCGCGCTTCGACAAATGCAGTTCGAATCGTCTCTTCGACGCCCATACGCGTGGTGGGATAACGTGGGGTTGCCCCGGCGATGCTGAAGTTGGAGCGTTTGGGATTTTCGCCGAGCGCGAACTTGATGCCGGGAACAGCGCCTTCGAACGGGAGCTTGGAGGCGGGCAAGCCCCAGCGGAGCTTGATGACGACGGTCTGGCCGCCGATAGAGTTTGCCGAGCCGTGAAGAACATTGGCAACGGTAACGCCTCCGGCGAGATCGCGATAGATATCGACGTCATCCGGATTCAAAACATCCGCGATATTTACGATCGACGAAACGGAAACGCTGCCTTCGTTCACGCTGCCGTCGACGGCAATGTGCGAGTGGCAATCGATGATGCCGGGCATTACATACTGGCCTGCCGCATCGATCACCTGCGCATCCTTCGGTGCTTTGACGGAGGGCCCTACTTCTGCGATTTTGCCATCCTTAATAAGGATGGAGCCGTGTTCGATGATTCCGTGGGAAACCGTCAGGATGGTGGCGTTCTGGATCAGAATCACTGGCGGCGCGTCGGGCGGAGTGGCCGCTTGTGTGAGAAGAGGAAGCGCGAGGAAAAAAAGCGCGCAAGCTATCGCGATCCACGAACGATTATTAACGAGCATTGATGGAAACTTCACAGTGCACCCCCGACGACAGATGAATCATTGCTTGATCGACTGGGAATGCCGGGACCGGCGGTCGCTGCCGCTTGCGCAGTCGGCTTGGTGCCCGTGAACTCGATCGAGTAACCCAGAACGTCGATCGTGCCTTTCACCGAACTGCCGTCCAAGGTGCCCGAGAAGACTACGTCACTCGGGTTCCCTTCGATGGGAATGTTAATTGTGAACTTGAATTTATCGACGCTGAGGTAGCCGCTGATGATGCTGGTCGTGCCGCGCTTGCTCGTGACCGTTCCTGAAAGCGTGCCATCGCTGGCCATATCAAGATCAAGGGTGGATTCTTCCGGTCCTTCTGGCGTCGTGTACGACAGTTTCCACTTTCCGGCCATGGTTCCTTTGGGTGGATCTTTAGGTTTTTCCGGTTCGCGTGTCTCGAACCTTTTTCCATCGACAAAAACAAATTTGATCTTGGTCTTCTCGGCAAAAAGATCGCCATCAGTGACCACGAGATTTGCAATCTTTCCTGTCTCAATAGACCCGGTCCTGTCGGCAACTCCGAAGATCTCCGCGGGCGTCAGCGTCAGCGCTCGTAGCGCTGCATCGGGGGCCAAGCCTGCATCGATGGATTTCTTCGCCGCCTTAATGATGTCTTTCGGGGCCGTGATTCCACCGGAGTAAAACGCAAACGGAACGCCGGCTTTGGCAAGCGCCGCGGGGGAGGAAGGCGCCTTATCGCGGAAACGCAACGTGCGGAGCGAAGGCTTCTCGTCGGGGTCCGCGTCTTTGTCGGCTTCCGGCCATTTCAGATTGACCAGGACGGGGAGTTTTTTCTTATTCGCGCCGATTTCGCCAGCAACTTCATAGGCCATTTGCCCGCCGTAGATAACGCCGACCACATTCCAACGATCTGCAAGCTCAAGAGCGCGTCGCAGCTGAATCGAATTGTTCGCGGGAATCAGCACCAGCGTGTGGTCCTCCATCGCCTCGCCGAGCACGGCTTCTGTGCGGTCGTAGCGCGGCCGGGCAACGCCTCGGGGATTTTTTTCGTAAATGGCCAGAGCGGCAGTGCTCCAGTCCGTATCAATCCAGACTTGGTGGACATACGCGAGGGCACCCATCAGTGAGCCAGGGAAATTTCCAAATCCGCCGCCGGGTTGCAAGGAAACGGGAAACGCCACCGGCGTCTTGACTACCATTTCGCTGGCGCGGTCACCTGCCAGATCGAGAACCGCGGCCTGCCCGGGAAACATTCCACCCTTGGGGGCTGAGACTACCGTCGTGAAACCGGCATTGCGCCAGGTTTCGATGCGCTTGTCACTCAGGCTGACTTCATCGGCTGCGCTGCGCCATGGAGTGGTCGAAGGACGGTCTTCTGGTCCGCGAGAAACTTCACCTGTTGGGGCTGCCCGTCGGCCGCCACCTTCGGCTGCACCGCCTGGTGCAGGAGGCGCGACCGGCAAGCCCACATCCGTAAAGGAATCAAACAGACCGGGGTAAACAATGAGGCCCTTGCCCTCGATAATCCATGCGTCCGGAGGAATGGTGACGTCTTTGCCGATTGCAGTGATGACGCCACGGGCCATCACAATGGTGGCGTTCTCCAAAGGCGGCCCGGATACCGGAACGACTTTGGCGCCACGAATGGCGAAGTATTGCGGCTCGCCACCTTGCGCGCGCATTTGAGGCGCGGCAGCGAGAAACGAGAGGACAGTGAAGGCAAACGCGAGTGCAAGGACGCACCGGCGCGCAAGGACAAAACGCATGCAAGCTCCTTTTTGGGACACGCTTAGAACACGATCCCCCGACAGTATGTTCAGTAGACGCAAGAGGCTAGTCAGAAGTTACGGCAGAGTCAAGGAGAGTGGGGATTTAATGGAGCCTGGAGATACCGGGGCGGCGCAATTCCAGAGAGCCTAAAAAATCTTAAAAAAACAGGAAACAAATGGCTGGCCAGCCTCGTTTCTTCTATTGTCTTCCCATAGGGCCCATGGCATCTTCGGTATGGGTATCCCATAGGAACCGAGCGGAGCCCGAGGAGTCCTTGAAGAACAGGGAGAACGATGGGCGACAAGGCGAGCGATAAAAAGGATGTATGGCAAGGCACTCTTGCTCTGATGGTGCTGAAGACGCTGCAGGCGTTGGGGCCTCTACACGGTTATGGCATTGCGCGACGCATTGAACAGACCAGCGGCGATCTGTTGGCAGTGAATTACGGGACTCTGTATCCCGCGTTGTTAAAGCTTGAACAGGAAGGCTATATCAGCTCTGAGTGGGGCGTCTCGGACAACAATCGCAAGGCGAAATATTACAAGCTTACGCGTGCTGGCCGGAAGCAATTGAGCAAGGAAGAGCGCGAGTGGGAACAGACAACCGCGATTCTTGCGCGCTTCTTGGCGCCCGGTGAAGAGAGGTCGTAGGCGGTATTGGTATTGCGGAGGAACTTCATGAGGCGGCTGCGGGCGTGGTTCTCTAGATTGGGCGGGCTATTCGGCAAACGGCGCCGCGAGCAGGAATTATCTGCCGAGATGGAGAGCCACCTTCAGATGCATATTGAGGATAACGTGCGCGCGGGGATGTCGCCGTCGCAAGCCAGGCGGGAGGCAATCATGAAGCTTGGCGGCGTGGAACAAACGAAAGAGAACTATCGCGAGCGCCGCGGGCTGCCACTGCTTGAAGTTTTCTTGCAGGACTTGCGCTTCGGCGCGCGAATGCTTCGCAAGAACCCGGGATTTACTCTCGTGGCCGTGCTTACTCTTGCGCTCGGCATCGCGGCGAATGCCACGATCTTCAGTTTTGTCAGCGCCGTGCTCTACAAACGGCCGCCTGTTTACGATCCCGACCGAGTGATGGTCGTTTACGGAACCTCCGCAGCGCATGGCTGGGGCACAAGCCTCAATCCGATCTCCGCGCCGAACTACTTCACATGGAAACGCGAGAACCGAGTTTTCTCGGACCTGGCGGTGCTTGAGCCATACACCAGCGTCAACCTTACGGGAAAAGACGAGCCGGAGCGTATAACCGCAAACCGCACGACCGCGAACTATTTTTCGGTGATCGGTGTCGCTCCTGCACTCGGCCGCTCCTTCGCAGGCGGCGAAGATCAGCCAGGTCACGATCGCGTCGTTCTCCTGGACTATAGCTTTTGGGAGAGAAAGTTTGGCTCCAATCCCAATATCGTTGGCAAGACTATTCGCCTCAACGGAGAGGAACACACGATCATCGGAGTGCTCCCGCAGCGATTTCAGATTATGTCCTTCCGGTCGCAGGTCTGGCTTCCGCGGGTCCTCGACGAATCTCAACAGGGTGCTGCAGCCAGGCAGACTCGAACGCTATATCTTTTCGCGCGCAGCAAGCCGAGCGTAACTCTTGAGCAAGCGCAAGCCAATATGAAAACTCTGGGCTCTATAGCGGCTCAACTGTTTCCGGACACGGAAACTGGATGGGACACACACTGCCTGACGCTTCAGCAGTACATAATCCACGACTTCAATGCCAACGCCGCCTTTGTCATTCTTCTCGCGGCGGTCGGATTCGTTCTATTGATTGCATGCGCCAACATCGCAGGCCTTCTGCTCGCTCGCGCCACCAGCCGCGGAAAGGAAATGGCCGTGCGCATTGCCATCGGGGCTGGAAGAATGCGCATCGTGCGCCAGCTGATGGCCGAAGCGTTGCTCATCGCCGCGCTTGGAACCATCGCGGGGTTAGGGTTTGCGCTGGGCGGTACGCAGCTTCTTCATCAAGCATTCTCGTTCAACGAAGCTATCAAAATGCTTGACATGCAGATCGACTGGCGCGTTCTTTCTTTTACTTCATCTATAGCCGTACTTTCGGCTCTTCTCTTTGGACTCGCACCTGCCTTGCGCGCTTGGGCAGTGGAAGTGTTCCCCACGCTGAAAAACGACAGCACGACAGTTTCCTCCGGAAAAAAGAAGAGCCGCGGCCGGGGCGTGCTGGTAGCCGCAGAAGTCGCGATGGCCGTCATTTTGCTAACGGGAGCAGGCATTCTCATCAAGGGATTTCTCGAAGGGCTTCACCGAAGTCTCGGTTTCCAGCCTCAGCACCTGCTCACCGCGCAGATTACTCTGCCAGAATCGCGCTACAAAGAACCGGCGAAACAAATCGAGTTCTACCGTGAACTCACTGCGCGTCTCGAAGCTACGCCTGGCGCCTCATCTGCGGCCATCACTTCGAGCTTGCCTGCCGCCGGCGCGGGTTTCATGTCTTTTACACTAAAAGGTCAGGAAAGTTTGTCTCCTTCCGATCGTTCCCGCGCGCGCTACTACGTCGTGAGCCCCCGTTACTTCGAGACTATTCAGGCTCCCATGATCGCCGGACGCATATTTACGGAAGCTGATACCGCAAACTCACAGCCTGTCACGGTTGTTACCGAAAAATTCGTCGAGCGCTTCTTCCCCAAAGGGGACGCGCTTGGAAAACAGGTTCGCATCGACACTAGCGACGCCTCAGCAACGCAATGGCGCCAAATCGTCGGAATCGTTCATGACGTCAAAAGCTGGCCGCTCAATCTCACCGACGATCCGGAAGTTTACGAACCTTTTTCACAGCACCCAGCCGCAGAGATGTCTGTCGTGGTGCGCGCCGCGAGCGGAGCAAATTCGCTTGCGCCGGGCTTGCGCGAAGCGGTTTGGTCCCTCGATAGAGATCAGCCCATCGGTAGCGTCATCAGCATGCCCGATCTTTTGGCGAATGAGGTCGCGCCCGACTTCATCTTCAGTAAGTTGATGACGATCTTTGCCGCGCTCGCGCTGATTCTGGCGGGCATCGGAATCTACGGCCTCGTCGCTTTTACCGTTGGACAACGCAGGCAGGAAATTGGCATTCGCGTGGCTCTGGGCGCCGAAAAGAAAAACATTCTGCGCATGGTTCTTCTAGATGGATTGAAGCTCGCTGCGTTAGGCGGCGCGATCGGCATGCTCATCGCATTCTTCCTGCCGCGCCTGTTCGAAGCTGCATTTTACGACTTTCACGTTTTGGGAGGCTGGCTCTTCCTCGTCGTACCGGCGCTGATTGGCGCGGTCGCGCTGCTGGCTTGCTATATTCCCGCACGCCGCGCTGCACGCGTCGATCCAATGGTGGCTCTGCGATACGAATAGGAAAGATTTATCCGTGGCCAGGAGGAAGGGATTCATGTTGCTTGCTTTGGAGACAAAGGAAAGAGTACTGCGATGAGATGGCTACGCGCTTTGTTCGTCCGGCTTGGCGGACTCTTTGGCAAAGATCCCCGCGAGCGCGAGCTCGCCGACGAGATTGAGAGCCATCTCCAACTGCACATCGAAGACAACTCGCGTGCTGGCATGTCGCCGGCGCAAGCACGGCGGGAGGCAATCATGAAGCTTGGCGGCATTGAACAGACCAAAGAAAACTATCGCGAGCGCCGAGGTTTGCCCATCCTCGAAACGACATGGCAGGACTGCCGCTACGCCTTCCGTTTATTGCGCAAAAATCCCGGCTTCACACTTGTCGCCATCCTGACGCTTGCACTCGGCATCGGCGGGAATACTGCCATCTTCAGCGTGATGAACAGCGTCCTGCTTCGCAATCTTCCTTTGCCACATCCCGAGGAGTTGATGTTCTTGCGTCTTCCGAACGAGCAGCCTTCCGGAGCAAGCAACACCGGCGATGGCGACACTTCCTTCTCCGATCCAGTCTTCGAAGAGCTTCGTAAAGAACACGGCGCATTTTCAGATCTAATAGCGTACGTGCCGCTGGCCATCGGCAAAGCGCCAATACGCATCGGAGAGATTCCCGAAGAAGCTGAAGCGGATATGGTCAGCGGAAACTTTTTCTCGGGACTTGGCACCGCGTTTGTACGTGGGCGTGGTTTCACGCTCGAAGAGGAATCCGCGCATGCTCCCCTTGCCGTGGTCAGCTACTCGTACTGGACTGGACGCTTTGCGCGCAATCCATCCATCCTCGGCCAAACTATTTACGTAAAGGGATTGCCGTTCACCATTATTGGCGTGACCGCACAAGGTTTTTATGGTGTGGAGCCCGGCGCCTCGACGGATTTCTGGATCCCGCTTCAAAACCGGCCCGAACTGAATGCCTGGGGAAACCCGGCCTCGAGCGGCACGCTCTACGGCACTCCAACTTGGTGGTGCCTGCGATTGATCGGCCGTCTTGCGCCGCATGTGACCGCGCCCCAAGCTCTTGCAACTTTGGATCCAGCATTCCAGCACGCCGCCTTAATCGGGCTTGGCACGCCTGATTCCAAGAGTCCAAAACCCCTTCTCGCGCTTGCTCCAGCAAAAGGAATTCAAGGTCTGCGCGAGCAATATGACCAGCCCATCAAGATTCTGATGGCCATGGTTGGGCTGGTTCTTGTGATTGCGTGCGCCAATGTGGCCATGCTCCTCGTCGCTCGCAATTCCGCGCGCCAGCGGGAATTTTCCGTGCGCGTTGCTTTGGGAGCCGGGCCTGGGCGACTGTTGCGTCAACTCCTCGCGGAGAGTCTCATGCTTGTATCCGCGGGCGCAGCTTTGGGCTGGATGTTCGCAATTTCCGCCAGCCGAGCTCTCGCCGCCTGGTCGAATTTGGAAGTTCCGTTTTCGCTCGATGCCAACGTACTGCTCTTTACTCTGGTGATTTCGTTGGCATGCGCCGTGGTCTTCGGCATCGCTCCGCTCCGAAGTGCGGTTAGCGCTCAGGCAGGCGCCGTGGTCAAGAGCTCCAATGCCACCGCGCAACGCACAAAGAGAAGCTCCTGGGCAGGCAAGTTTGTCGTCGCAGTGCAAATGGCGCTCTGCCTGATTTTGCTGGTCGGCGCGGGGCTCTTGGTCCGCTCTCTTCGCAATTATGAGACGCTGCCCCTCGGCCTGCGTACCGATGGATTGCTCGTCTTCGGAACAAGTCCCCTCACGACACACTCGGACGACGAGAAAGCACGCTTCTATCAGAAGCTGCTCGACCGGCTGCGCGCCGTTCCCGGTGTCGAGTCCGCAACTTTGATGGACAACCGCCTCGGTTCCGGATGGAGCAACAACGACGTTTTTGCGATCGATGGAGTCAAGCCCACTGGCAATTTTTCCGAGATCGGCATGCGAGCGAATGATGTCGGGCCCGACTATCTCCACACGCTGGGAATTCCGATCTTGCAAGGCCGGGATATCCAGGACTCCGACACCCGCACCGCACCGAAAGTCGTTATCGTCAACGAGACTTTCGTAAAGCGGTTTTTCCCTAAGGGAGACGCGCTAGGCCACACAGCTGGCGGCGGGAAGCCAGAGCAGAGGTTCACGATCGTTGGCGTTGCTGCCGACAGCAAGTACACAAGAGTCGACGAAAAACCGCGGCCCATGCTGTACTTCCCTTTTTGGCAGCGCAGTTCGGTTTCGGATATGCAAGTGGAGCTGCACACGGTCGGCAATCCCGATGCGCTCATGCCGAGTATCCGCGCCGTCCTCCACGAGCTCGATCCAAACCTCCCGATGCAGAAGCCGATGACGCAGCGCGCGCAGTTCGACGAATCTTTTTCGCAGCCACGACTGTTTGCGCGGCTGTCCATGTTCTTTGGTTTAATCGCGGCGCTTCTTGTTGCTACCGGCCTTTATGGCACGCTCGCGTATCGCGTCAGCCGCCGCACATCTGAAATTGGCGTGCGCATGGCGCTGGGGGCGCAGCGCTCGCAAGTTCTCTGGATGGTCTTGCGCGAGAGCTTGCTCATCAGCGTGGCTGGTATCGTCGTTGGCGTTCCCTTGGCAATCGGCGGCGCGCAACTCATGCGTTCAATGCTGTTCGGCGTAATGCCGGGAGACTCGATCTCGTATCTAGGCGCGCTGTTGGGCGTGACGCTGGTCGCGCTCATCGCCAGCGCCATACCCGCGCGCCGCGCTGCATCCGTCGATCCAATCGTCGCGCTTCGGTATGAGTAATTCGGGCTAACGAAACGCGCCCGCGGACTGAGAGCGCAACAATTACCTGAAAGGACTTCGTCTCGTGTCATCCCGAGCGCAGCTGAGCATCGCTCCCATGATGGCGCTGCGCTATTAACGGCCACATAGATTTCATTCCCTCGGCCAATCTTCTCCCAAAAATAGGGCTTGACCGCCAATTCTAACTACACTATTTTACTCTAGGCATTGAATGACATAGCCTATATCAGGCTCCAGAGTAAATCATGAAAAAACAGGAACAACGCGACCTCTTCCCCGGCGCGCTGGAGATGATGATTCTCCGAACTCTCAAGCGCCAGCCTCTTCACGGCTATGCGCTCGTCCAGCACATCAAGCGAACTTCGGACGATCTTCTTCAAATCGAAGAAGGCTCCCTCTATCCCGCTCTCCAGCGTCTTCTGAAAGAGGAGTTGGTCAAAGCCGAATGGGGCATCTCTTCCACAAACCGCCGCGTCCGAATTTACAAATTGACAACCGCAGGCGCAAAGCATCTCGAGCGCCAGGTATCGAGTTTCGAAAAAATGCTTGAAGGAATTACACGCGTTCTGGCGCGAGGTGAATCGTGAACCGGCTCAAACAAATATTCTCGCGCCGCCGCCTCTACAACGATCTCTCCGACGAGATGCAGCAGCATCTCGACGAAAAGATCGAAGAACTCGTCGCCAATGGCATGTCCAGGAAAGACGCCGTCGCCGCCGCTCGCCGCCAATTCGGGAATCTCACCCTAACGGAAGAAGATAGCCGCGACGTCTGGCGATGGCTGTCGATAGAGAACTTTTTCGCGGACGTGCGTTACGGATTGCGAATGCTGCGGCACAATCCTGTGTTCACTATCGTGGGTTTATTGACCATCGCCATTGGAATAGGCGCCAACGCCGCGGTTTTCAGTGTTGTGAACAGCGTGCTGCTGAAGCCGCTGCATTATCCCAAGTCGGAAGAACTGGTGTCGCTGCACCAGATCGCTCCTGGAGCAGCGGGATTGGCCGATTTCGAAAACGGCTTGCTGCTTTCGCCTTCGATGTATTTCGCGTATGCGGAAAACAATCGAACATTTCAGTCGCTAGGAGTGTGGGACACCGGAACGGCGAGCGTAACGGGACTGGCCGAGCCCGAACAAGTGCGCGTGGTGGACGTAAGCGACGGAGTTCTCCAAGCGTTGGATGTCGCGCCGGAAGTCGGCAGATGGCTCTCCACGGCGGACCAGGTGCCGAACGGCCCGTCAAGGGTGATGCTGAGCTATGGATATTGGCAGCGCCGGTTTGGCGGAGACCGCTCGGCGATTGGGCGAAATATTCAGGTAGATTCGCGGCCGCTGGAGATTATTGGCGTGATGCCACAAGGGTTTCGCTTTGTCGATGCGGACTTCGATCTGATCGAGCCGTTCAAATTCGACCGCGCAAAATTGATTTTGGCGGGATTCGGATTTCATGGCCTCGCGCGTTTGAAGCCGGGAGTAACGATTGCTCAAGCGAATGCGGATTTGACGCGCGTGCTGCCGATCTGGATGGATTCGTTTTCGAACGGTCCCAAATCGAATCCGCACATTTACGAGACGTGGAAAATTACGCCGACGCTCCGGCCGTTGAAGCAGGAAGTCGTGGGAAATGTGAGCGGCGGGCTATGGGTGGTGATGGGAACGATTGGGCTGGTGATGCTGATCGCCTGCGCGAACGTAACGAATCTCTTGCTCGTAAGGGTCGAGTCTCGGCAACAGGAATTGGCGGTGCGCGCGGCGCTTGGCGCCGGCCGGCAACGCATCATCAGTGGATTATTGGTGGAAAGCGTGATGCTCGGGCTGCTCGGCGGAATCGCTGGCCTTGGACTGGCCTACGCAGGCGTGCGTCTCCTCACGGCGATCGGGCCTGCGAACTTGCCGCGGTTGAGCGAAATTTCTATTGATGCCAGAACTCTGGGATTTGCATTTTTGATCTCGGTGTTGTCGGGACTACTGCTTGGATTGGTTCCGGCGCTCAAATACGCCGGGCCGCGAGCTTCCTTGGAACTGCGGAGCGCGGGGCGGACAATCAGCGCAAGCCGCGAGCGGCACCGCGCGCGGAATTTGCTGGTGGTTGGACAAGTGGCGATGGCGCTCGTTTTGCTGGTAAGCGCGGGACTGATGATTCGCACATTCGAGGCGCTGAGAGCGATAGATCCGGGTTTTACGGATGCTCGGCATCTGCAGGTGATGAGGATTTCTATTCCGGACTTGCTGGTCCCTGGAGCGGAGAGCGTGACGAGAGCGCAGAGCCAAATTCTGGACAAGCTATCCGCGGTTCCAGGGGTCAAGTCGGCGGGGTTCGCAAGCGAGATGCCGATGGAGGGTTTCGACTCCGATTGGGACACGATTTTTATTGAAGGTAAAACCTATCCCGAGGGCGTGATCCCGCCACTGCATTTTTACAAACACGTTTCTCCTGGTTTCTTTGCCGCGGCCGGTACGCGGCTCATCGCCGGGCGCGAGCTGACTTGGGATGACGTGTACGGGCTCAGGCCGATGGTGATGGTTTCTGAGAATTTGGCGCGAGAAGAGTGGGGCTCGCCGGAGAACGCAATTGGCAAACGATTGACGGAGGATCCGGGTTTGCCGTGGCGCGAGGTGATCGGCGTGATCCAGGATGTGCATGAAAAGGGCGTGCAAGAGAAGGCCACGGAAATCGTGTACTGGCCGCCCATGGTCGCGAATCTTTTTGGGCGCGGGCCGGCGCAGCCAATTCGAGAAGTTACGTTCGTGATTCGAAGCGATCGCGCCGGCACACAGAGTTTTTTGAATGAAGTGCGGCAGGCGGTGTGGTCAGTGAATTCGAATTTGCCGCTGGCGTCGGTGCGGACAATGGAGGATGTATACGGGAAGTCCGTGGCGCGGACATCCTTCACGCTCGTGATGCTGGCGATCGCGGGAGCGATGGCTTTGTCGCTAGGAATTATCGGAATCTACGGCGTGATCTCGTACACCGTTTCGCAGCGCAAGCGCGAAATTGGGATTCGCTTGGCGCTCGGTGCGCAGAGCGGAGACGTGGTGGGCATGGTACTTAAGCAGGGCGCGAAGCTGGCGCTGGCAGGCGTGTGTATCGGTGTGGCCGCAGCCCTCGTATTGTCGCGCTTAATGACGAGCCTGCTGTTTGGGGTAACAGCTCACGATCCACTGACGTTTGCCGCCGTCGCGACGCTGCTGATATTGATCGCGCTCTTGGCCTGCTACATCCCGGCGCGCCGCGCCATGAAGGTAGATCCGATGGTGGCGCTGCGCTACGAATAACAACTCTGCGCAAATGTTCGAGGCCTGAACGCTTCTTTGCAACGTGTAAATCATGAACTGGCTGAAACAACTCTTCTCGCGCCGCCGCCTGTACAACGATCTCTCCGACGAGATGCAACAACACCTGGAAGAAAAGATCGAGGAACTCGTCGCCACGGGCATGCCCAGGAAAGAAGCCACCGCAGCCGCCCGCCGCGCCTTCGGCAACCTCACATTGGTTGAAGAAGACTCCCGCGCAGTCTGGCGCTGGCGTTTCGTCGAACAATTTTTCTCCGATGTTCGCTTTGGCCTGCGTGGCTTGAGGAGGAATTCTAGCTTCGCCGCCGTTGCCATTCTCACTTTTGCCTTAGGCGTTGGTTCGATAACGGCGATATATAGCGTGACCTACGCCACTTTGCTCGCTCCTCTACCATATCCTGAGCCAAAGCAGCTGGTCATGGTCTGGCCGACGCGGGCGAACAAGCGCGTTTGGGGGGCTTCAACGGGCGATTTTCTGGATTGGAAGCGGGAGAGTAATGTCTTTCAAGACCTCAATGCGGCGACGGCATCTGGTACCAGCTTCAATCTAGCCACGAGTACGCGGCCGGAACACGTCATCGCTCAGCAGGCCACTCCCGGCTACTACGGAATGATAGGAGCCCGTTTCTTCCTCGGTCGCAGTTTCTTACCTGAGGAAGGTACGCCCGGCAAGGACCACGTCGTCATTCTGACTTACAAGCTTTGGAAGCGTCTGGGCGCGGACAGCGGAATCATCGGCAAGCCATTGAGAATGGATGGTGTGCCTTACACCGTGGTGGGAGTGGCGTCGCCCGGTCCGCTGGATCGAATCCAGTTTGAGATGGTCGTGCCGTTGGTGTTCCGGCCCGACCAGATAAATCACGGGTACCACTGGCTGTTTGTGATGGGGCGCCTTAAACCGGGCGTAACCATCGCCGAGGCTCAGGCTGATATGAGTGTGGTTGCTCTCCGAATCGCCCAAGACAATCCGCAAACTAACACGAACTGGTGGGTAAGTGTCGAGCCCTTGCAGGACGATTTTCTCCCGTCGGCTGTTAGGGCCACCCTTTGGCTGCTATTCGGAGCGGTCGGACTCGTCTTGTGTATCGCTTGCTTGAACGTGGCAAATTTGCTGTTGGCCAGGAGTACGGTACGACAAAAAGAAATCGGCGTGCGCGTTTCCCTGGGCGCCAGCCGCCAACGAATCTTTGCACAGTTCTTAACGGAGAGTCTCGTTCTGGCGATCGTGGGCGGTGCCGTCGGCGCCGGGTTGGCAGGGGTGCTGACAAAAATGATCGTTTCGATGCTGCCCGAGTTTGCCTTGCCCTCAGAGGCAGACGTGAAGATCAGCACGGCAGTTTTGCTGTTCACGCTGGTGATTAGTCTCTCCGCAGGCGTGGTGTTTGGGTGCGCTCCGGCATGGCAGGCATGTGGTGTGGATCCCAACCGAGCATTGAAAGGAGGACGCACAGGCGCCGGCCGCCAGCGTTTGCGACAGGCCTTGATAGTGTTGGAATTCGGATTTGCGTTGACCTTATTGACCGGCGCTGGGTTGGCAATCCGCAGCTTTTGGAATCTCGCACGGGTGGACCTTGGTGTTCGAACCGATCACATTCTGACCTTCTCGCTGCCGGTCGCAGACGGCCGGCTCGTGCAACCTGAGCAGATGGTCACCTTCTACCGCGAACTCCTGACGAGGATAGAAGCAGCTCCCGGTGTCTCCGCCGTCGCAGCTTCAACTGGTTTGCCCGTGGCAGGGACGCACGGAGGAATCCAATTTTGGATCGCCGGCGCCCCTGCGGTTGATCGCGATTCGCGCCCGGGAGCGGCGTTCCAGGCAGTCACGCCCGGCTACTACCAAGCGTTTGGGATAAAAATCGTCAAAGGACGGGAGTTCACTCGAGAAGACTCTGCGGGTGGCCTTCAGGTTGCGGTTGTGAACGAGAACTTTGTGCGACATTATCTACCCGGAGTCGATCCACTCACACAGCGGATTATCGTCGAGACCAAGAGAATCCCCGGAGTCCCGGCGGAGCGCCCCTTAGAAGAGTGGCAGATCGTGGGAGTTTTCCAGAATGTACGGAGTTTTGGCGCGCGCAATGCCGAAGTCCCGGAAATAGACGTGCCATTTTGGCAGAGCCCATCTCCGCAAGCGGAGCTGGCCGTGCGAACGGTGGGAGATCCGTCGGCTATGATTGCGAACATTGCGGATGTGGTCGCCTCCTTGGAGCCCGATTTGCCCCTGGCCAACGTCAAGACGATGGACCAAATCGTGGACGAGAGCCTTGCGGGAGATCGTTTTTTCACCGTGCTGTACGCGGGTTTCGCTGCGTTGGCCCTGCTGCTGGCTGCCGTCGGAATTTACGGAGTTATGGCCTTTACGGTGGCACAGCGAACCCACGAAATTGGATTGCGGCTTGCCTTGGGCGCGCGTCGCCATCAAGTTTTGCGCATGGTCCTCACTGAAGGAACGAGGCTAGCGCTCCTGGGGCTGGCGTTTGGCCTTCTGGGTGCCATTGCCGTTGGGCGTATCTTGAAAGGTATGCTGTACGGCGTTGCGGGACTCGACTTCGGCGTTTTCGTCCTTGTCGCGCTTACACTCCTCGCTACGGCGGTATTGGCCTCTTACCTTCCTGCCTGGCGGGCATCTCGCGTCGATCCAATCATCGCGCTTCGCTATGAATAGTCCGCGGGACTCATTCAACACAACGTAAGACAAGATTCACAATTTTCTTGATGTCTACTGCGGCGGTTTCTTCTTAAAAAGGCCTCCGAGACTTTTTGCGGCGCCTGCGGGAACTGCGCCGGCATCCTTTGCACCGGCGGCGCCGAGACCGCCGGCGCAGCCAAGCTGCGACTTCATCATGCCCGCCGCGAGTCCGCCGACATCGGGAAGAAACTTAGGATCCGCGGTCGTGCCTTGGATTTGGAAAGGCACAGTTGTGCCGCCTTTGCAGCCGCTGCTGCCGCCTCCCCCTGTTACTTTGCCAAGCATTCCGCCCGCGCTGGAAACAGGGCTGGCAACCTCCCCGAGCGCGCCATTGAGCGTGGCAGCCATTTTGAAATCCAGATTGTTTTTGGAGTCGATCGTGCCCGCGCCGGAAAGATTTCCTACATTAGGCAGAACGGCGACAAAGTTGTCCGCCTTCAAACCGTCAGGCGCCATGCGAAGATTGCTGGTCATCTTTTCAATTTGCAAGTCTCTGCCGCTCTTGATGCCCGCAAGAGATCCGACACCGCTCATCTTTGAGCCAAGATCGAAGCCCGCCAAAACTCCGTTGAAGAGGCCGACGTCGCCCGTTGTAACCAATTTCCCCACCGGGCCAGCAAGATTCAGATTCGCGTTAAGGTTGCCAGACTGTAGCGAAGCGCCCTTTGGAAGATTGATGCCAAGCGCGGGTAGAAAAGACTCCAGGTCTTTCGCTGGCATGTTTTTCGCATCTACCTTGATGTTGACAACAGTTTCGTCCCCGGCCGTCTTATAGGTACCGCTGAGCTGCGCGGCTGCATTGCCAATCTTGACAGTCGAGGGATTAAGCACGCCGGCACTTTTCTGCAGATCGTATTTGGTATTGAAATCGACCGTGACTGGAACGCCTGCGGGAGATCCACCCGCGATGAAGAGTGCTTTGGAAATTTTTATGTTGCCCTTGGTCTCCGCTTCGCCATTCTGCGAGGAAAGATTGGCAGTGAGATCGAGTATGCCCCCAAGACCAGATCTCGCATCGACGAAACCGGTGGAACCGAGATCCAGCGATTCCACTTCGAGCTTGGCGTCGATGGGAGTGAGCGAAGCGTCCGTCTCATCAATCGGCCCGGCGGTTCCATCGAGCTTGAATTTTCCCCCGGAAGGAAGATCAGCTGTAACGGTGACGGGAAATTTGGAAGTCGCAGAAAAGTTGGATGCGACCACGTCCACATGATCGTAAGTGCTACGCTTTTGGCTGGTCGTGGAACCTACGGTGATGCGGCCGTCATTGAGCGCGAATCTCTGAACGGTGAAATCGGCAGGCGCGCCAGAAGACGACGCGGCTGGCTTCTGAGCCGACTTGGCGGAGGCTCCGCCAAGCGTGGAATAGTTCCACTGGCCCGCAGGATTGCGAAGAAGATTCACTTCGGGATCCTCGATGGTGATCCCGGTGACGTTGAGAGTTTTGCTGAAGATGAGCGGGAAGACTTCGACACCGACCTTGAGCGATTTGGCGGTGAGGAACGGCGACGTGCTGAACTTGGGATCGTCGCCAACAGAAAGATTCTCTGCGGTGAGTGATCCACGGAGCAGCGAAAAGCTTAGATCGCCAAGCTGAACCTGACGGCCGAGTGCTTGCGAAGCTTTCTGTTCAATAGTGGGACGGAATTTGTCCACGGGAATCAGAAATGGAACGATAATCACAAGAAGGAGCAAAACGACAACCACAATAGCAATGATGCGAAGGTTGCGATTCATGACAGTCTCCAGTGGGCCAGGGCTGGTGACGGATTGGGAGCGGTAGGAGATGGTAGCACGGCGCGTCGGCGGATGACATCGCCGGAAACAAAGCACTTAGACATATTTCAGGTTCGCAGCCGCCCGGCTGAGTTCCCTTTTGTACAGCCTGTCCTGGGCCTCTTGTTAGGCTACCCGCAGCAATGATGGTAGCTCTCACCCACGCGCACCCCACGTCATCCAACAGTCCGAATTACCAAATTGGGATACCCCGGTCGGAATGATTGAGGAAATCTTTTAGATATCCTTGGCCGTGCTTCGCTCATCTAACTCAATAACAGACTTATAGCAATAAAGCCGGAGAGGAGGTTCAAGAAATGAACATTATCAGAGGTGCCGCGAGGCTGTTCATCCCTCGCTTATCTAAATGCATTTTGGCTTCGGGTTTATCGGTGGGTGTGTTGTTCGCGAGCGGGGCTCAGAACCTAGGCGCCCAGCAAGGCACGCCACCCCCCGCGCAAAGCCAAGACCAAGTACAGCAAGACGCACCACCACCGGTGCAAAGTCAGGACCAAGCGCAGCCAGACGCACAGAGGCCGCAGCCTGCGCCTCAGACTCCCGACCAGCTACAAAGGTTGGTAGCGCCAATTGCGCTCTATCCAGATTCGCTTGTGGCCCAGGTTTTGGCGGCCTCCACCTTTCCCGAGCAAGTCGTCGAGGCCGACAGATGGGTCCAAGCGCATCCTGATCTAAAAGGCGACGCACTGGGCCAGGCTGTAGACCAACAGCCGTGGGACCCAAGCGTAAAAGCACTTACCGCATTTCCGTCGGTCCTCGGAAATATGGACAAGAATCTCAGCTGGACGTCCTCTCTAGGCGATGCCTATTACAATCAGCAACAAGATGTAATGGATGCCGTACAGGTGATGCGCCAACGAGCCCAGCAAGCGGGCAATCTTAAGACCACCCCTCAGCAAACAGTTTCAACGCAGGATTCGACAGTCGTCATTCAGCCTGCTGACCCTAATGTAGTTTACGTCCCGGCCTACAATCCGTGGGTGGTCTACGGCGCCCCGATCGGGCCGTGGCCTTACTGGTATCCCTATCCCGGAATCTGGTACGGCGGTCCTTACCTTTCGTTCGGAATCGGCTTTGGAATCGGCTTCTACGGCGGGTTCGGGTGGGGCTGGAACAATTGGGGATTTAATTGGCACAACCATTACGCCATCTATAACAACAACCGCTACTACTCCCGAAGCGCCACCTTCTACAACCGGAACAGTTATTACCGGGGAGGAGGCGCCTACCGCGGCGGTGTCTACAATCGCCCAGGCGCGACAACCAGGCCGTTCAACGGAAACAGCCAGGCTGCTCGCGGTTACGCGGAACCCCACACGCAGAGCGGCACAAAATCTGGCGCGTTCAGCGGTTACGACCGCGGTGGCCAGGCAAGAAGCTATTCGTCGCGCGGCAGCTCCAGCTTCGGAGGGTCCCATGGCGGCGGAGCACCTCACGGCGGCGGCGGGGGCAGGCCCCGGTAATCGAACTCTCGACGAGTTCCTCGTGGATAATAAAAATTTATAAATGGAGAAAAATAATATGTCGTGGAAGCAGCTGAACTTGGACAAATTTCTCTGGGCCAGCCTCGCAAAATTAGTCACGGTTGCTATTCTCTTGACCGCCTGCTTTACCACGCGCGCCGCAGCGCAGCAGCAAGGACAAAAAACATTCCCCTCTGCGGAAGCTGCGAGCCACGCCCTGGTCAAGGCATTGCAGAACAACGACGAAAAAGCGCTGATCGAGATATTCGGACGCGACGGAAAGCAAATCGTCTCGTCGGGAGACGAAGCGGAAGACGCTGAGACTCGCGCGAATTTCGTTCGTCGATATGAACAAATGCACCGCCTTGTCGACGAACCAAACTCCACCACAACCCTTTACATCGGCGCGGAAAACTGGCCCACGCCTATACCGCTCATCAGAAAAGGTAATATCTGGTACTTCGACACTGACGCGGGCAAGCGAGAAATCCTTTTTCGGCGCATTGGCGAGAATGAGATGTCGACCATTCGCGTTTGCGAGGAATTAGTAGCAGCGGAGAAGGAATATTATTCCGCGCAGCATAACCAGTACACTCTGAAAATATATAGTGACGAAGGCCAGCACAACGGCCTCTATTGGAAAGCCGGGTCAGGCGAACCCCAGAGTCCCATCGGGCCGCTGCTGGCGTCGGCCGTGATCGATGGCGATAGCAAAAGCCGGGAAGGGGCTCAGGCTCCCTTTCGCGGCTACTTTTTTCACGTCCTGACTCGTCAAGGGAAGGATGGACCAGGCGGCGCGAAAAGCTACATCGCAGACGGTAAAGTGACCGGTGGCTTCGCTTTCGTGGCGTACCCGGCGGAATACGGCTCGTCCGGCGTCATGACATTTGTCGTGAACGAAACCGGGGAGGTTTATCAGAAAGATCTCGGCAAGAAGACCGAGGCACTCGCGAAATCCATGAAGGAATTTGACATAAATCCCAGCTGGCAAAAGGCTGACGAAAAGCAGGAAGAAACTGCTTCTGAACCAAAAACCAATCAGTAAGAAGACGCCGTACATTTGATGCGGCGGAAAGCCGTTAAACGGTGATGAGCGCGGCAGTGGAGTGCCGCCAACCGCGCGTCGAAGTAGTAATGCCATGGCCCGCCGGGAAAAGTACGGGAAAAACGGTAGGGACAAGCCCGAAAGGGCACGTGATAAAATGCGAAGCATGACGGTGAGGACCCAGCTACTCCTGGCAAGCGCAGCCATTGTCTTAGCATGCTGCGGGGCGAAAGCACAGGAAAACACCGACAAATCCAATCTTCCGGACGCTCCCAAAGCACAACAAAACCAAGACACAACAGTTCAGAACCAACAGAAAAACCCTCTGTCGAATCCTATCGGATTGATTGCACGAAAGTCCTACGTTTATCCAGACTTGGCGACTTCCTCGGGACCACTTTCCTCCATGGAGAAATTCGAACTTTTTGTGAGCAAGACAGTCGCCGCGCCGCAGATCTTGAGTTCGGCGGCGGCCGCAGGTATCAGTGAGGCACGAGGCACTCTTTCAGGCTACGGGCAGGGTGGCGAAGGCTTTGGAAAAAGATTTGGAGCTTTCTGGGCGACAGGAGCTTCGAGTCAATTTTTTGGCACGTTCGTATTGCCCGCGGCGCTGCATGAAGATCCGCGATTTTTTGTGAGACTGAACGGCGGGTGGAAGGATCGAGTTGGGCACGCATTGCGCAGGGTCGTTGTGATTCGAACGGATGGTGGGGCAGAGAGATTTAACCTGCCCGGAATTTTGGGACCTCTTTTGGCGGAGAGCCTGGCGAACACTTATCTTCCGGACAATGAACGCACTGCGTCGAAAACATTTCAGCGCTACGGCATCCGCATCGGATTCGGTGCCGCAAACAACCTGCTTAAAGAATATTGGCCAAGCATTTTCAAGAGCCTGAAGCTCAATAAGGTAGTTCCTCCGGGTCTGCAACCTGACCCCAATCCTCCGCCGCCTCCGGGCGGACGTGATTAACAGCGCCGGCGCATCCAAGGGTTTTGAAGCGACTGGCACAGATCGTAATATAATGTGGCAGAGCGGGGCTGTAGCTCAGATGGATAGAGCATCGGTTTCCTAAACCGTCCGAACGCACGGCTTCAACGGAGAATCAACGACTTACAAAGCGGAAAGTCGGCGTAAAACGGCGAGGATGTACCCATTTTCGGGCTAGTTGGGTACAGTTTTGGGTACAAAAGTTGGGTACAATATTGTCAGTGAGGCTGTAGCTCAGATGGATAGAGCGAGAGTTTCCTAAACTCTAGGTCGGGAGTTCGAACCTCCCCAGCCTCACCACTCAGGTCACACAGCCAGAATCAAAAATCATAAATATCAAAAATGCGTTTCCGTTCTTTGTAAGGTTCTATCGATCTTCGTATTTGAATAACCCGTTCCTTGTGCTCGGGGCCCATTTGTTCAATCGCTTGAAGCGCCTCGGAAAATTCCTTGGGATGCCAGACTTCTCTTCCGCCGGCGTCCAGCGACTTCAATTCGCTGTGCACTGCCAGCTCGACCATGCGACCTACGGCGTCTGGATGGGCAGCTGCCTGCTTTGCGGCGATCTGGTAGAAACGATGGTTTACGACGCGATTTGACGCGCCGTTCAGCATTGCTTCGAGGTAAGTAATTAGAGTGTTAAACTCGATTTCGTTACGTCCCAGGATTGCGTTGAAATGCTCAGCGCATGTCGCTCGAAGGTGTCCGTTCCCGTTCTTGAGGTTGTCTATCAGCAAACTCCTGAAATCGTCCGATTTGAACGGATCAAGCTGCTTGAACTGATTCTCTCTGTAGAATGCAAAATAAATCATCATCCAGCTTATGTCGGTCGTCGCTTCCGATTCATCGATTGTGAGAAACCGTGTGATAGTCCTCAAAGCGGCGTCGCGATCCAGATCTTGGATGTACACCATCACTTGCGCGATTCTTTCCAGAACTCTCGGATATGCGACGTTCTCATCTATCATCTGGAGCGCCAGCGTTTTTATGCGTTCGGCGAGTTGGTCTGACATGAACCGCGTGTTCGCGTCAACTTTCGCAAATCGCCTCTTTGCGAGTTCCAGTAGCGGAACAGTGGCTTGCTGTCGAACATATAGGTTCTCTTCGGTCGCAAACCTCTCGACGATTTCAAAAATGCGGTCGTAGTCCTCGATGCGAGGATGCACAACAATTGGCATTAGCAGCCAGCATAGTCGCCCTCGAACTGAGCGAATTAACCTGCTTCGTTCTCCACGCTTGGTCGAGAGATGTTCGTTAAACTTCCCATCGGGATCATCGGCTGCATTCTCAACGGATGGATCTGGGTCATTCTTGAGGTTTTCGATGATCCAGTACAATTCTTCTGAATCGCCTTTTTTCAGGAAATCTTCACCGAACGAAACTAGCTGTTCACGACTGTGGGCCGGAAGCCACAACAACGACTTCTGCTGTTCCGTAATCTTGCGAACCAGGCGAAATGCTTGGAGTCCTTTCCGATACAGATGATTAGCCAGCCACGAAATGAACAAAGGTTCAATCTGTTTAGGTGGTTCGCCGTCCGGTTGAAATGCGGCGTAAATGCTTCGGTCGTATACGCGATGGATTCCACCACCGTTAGGAAGTTCGAAGTACACCTTATCTATGTTTCCAAACCGAGAAAAATCGATCAGGCCGCACGCCTCGATCATATTCGACCGGTCTACCAGCACTGCCCAATTTACAATTAGAATGACTCGTTCATGATTCGCGATATTGAGTTGCTCATTCTTCGTCGGTAATTTCCTTTCTATAAAATCGTGAGCGATCCCGGTCGGGTCAATTGCCCCACCCGGACCAGTCGTAAACAGGGAAACGTCAGGGAGATCATCTATGCGTTTGATCTCGAATCCGTCGATTGCAACCGGATCAGTTTGTGGACTTTGGTTCAACGCAGCTTCCAGACGAACGACGGTCTTTGAAACGAAACCTGGAATCTTCAGTCGAGGAACATTGAAGGTGTGGGGGGTGTGGATCGTATAACCTTTGATGCCTCGTTTGCGCAGTTCTGCCGCAATGGAATTAGCAATTGTGCTCCATGACTTGCTCCGAATGATCTCTTCGGGTCTTTCGACAAGCCGGAATATTTCGAGCGCGATGAAATCGAGCCCGCACTGTAATTGATAATCGAAATTTCGATTGGTTTGAACATCAACAACAACGTCACTGTCTGAGACTGTCCAGTCGCCTCGACCCTGAGTCTTCAACTCAGCAATAAAGTGGTCCTTGGCGTCTTCTTCCCACTGATCTTTCTTCTGTTTCATTGCAGTGTGCGATGCGACCGGTACATGTATTGTACTCTGGAGATTAATTCAGAAGCCTGGTGACTCTCGGGGCGACATCTACAGCGGATTGGCCGACGCCCAAATGGCCTTAAACTCCGCTCGAAGGCGGACGATGCTGGCGGGGTCTTCCATTTTGTTTAGCAGTGATAGCTTGTCACCGAGACCTTTGATAGAGGCGCCGAGCGCGTAGAAATCTCGGTCGTCAACGATTATCGCTCGGTCGTGAACTTCCCTCTGGTGCAACCTGACTTCGATTGATTGGCCGTACTGTTTCTTGAACGCCGTGACGGCGGCTTTGAAATCTGGCGAGGGCTTGAAGGTCAGTAGCCGAGCGGTAGGTTTAGAGGGTATCGCCTCTATCATTTCCAGAAGAGAGCTTTCGAGATAACTGTCCACGACAAGTATTTCTTTCGTTGCCGTCCGTAGAATGTTGGTGACAGATTTGAAGGCCTCGAACTGTGTGCCCCTCGGAAAGATTTGTTCACCGCGAATCACTGTCTTTTCTCGCGATTCGTACATCTTCACAAGTTGAAACGTCGGCTTGCCAATGCCGGGAATCATCGACTGCTCCAACAAGCCCTCCTGCTCTAACACCCACTGATTTCGCTTGATGTCTTGAGATCCGACACCGAGATACTCCAAGTCGGTCTCAGAATCGAATTGCACCGGGTAGCGGTCCTCGCGCTTAAAACTGAGCCAGTAGGCTTCATGGAAAATCAACTGTCTGATTTCTTCGTCGCTGGCTCTCGCTTGCTGGAAGTCTTCCGGCGTCAACAAGATTTCCGTGTAATACGTCGCCCCTTCCGGCACGTCAAAGGTCAGTTCGCCGGAGTCGAATCTGCGTCTAATTGTGTTCAGCAACACAATGTCGATACGTCGGTCAAATTCAGCAATCGGCGCGTAAAAATTCCGCGGCCCTCCCCGATAAACAGACACTCTCAGCAACCCTCTCCCTCTCACTGAGTCAGTCAAATGAAAGTAGCGCAGGACTCCATCGCGGTTCCGGCCTCTGTCCATGCCTTGCGGGTTAACCTCGAAACATTCACCGAGGCGTGTCACAAGTTGAATCGGTGTCGTCATATTCAGAGCATAATTCTACGGCAGACTGGAGTCTCTTCCGACCGACAAAAAGAAAAAGCCGGACCACCTCGTCAGCGTGGCCTTTCTTCATTTCTCATCTTTATCGAAAGCGAGAGAGTTCTGACTAGTTGTAGAAGGGGTTTTCTTTGAAGTAACGGAAGGCATTGTCCGCAACATGAAATCACCGAACAAAGGCACGGTGAAAGCTGTGTCACCGTACGTAGGGCTGTAAATCATTCCTTTTTTAATAAGACTGGATCGAATCGGAGCGATGGATTGAGACCTGACTCCGAGCTCGTCCGCTATATCTCCAGAACGTTGGCTGCCCGAGCCGAGACGGGCAAGAGCCAAGAGATACTCTTTTTCCCGCTGAGTGAGGCGATCAAATCGAACGCGGAAAAAACTTCCGTCGAGATTTTTGATAGCCGCTTTGCTGGCTTCTTTAATGGTCTTAAACGTAATCGGAGAACTATCCGCGAGATTCCAGGCCTCATGTCCCCACTGTTGAAGAAAGTAAGGGTAGCCCTTCGTTTCCTGTATGACTTCTAACATCGCCGAATGTTCGAAATCAACTCCGTGAGTAAGAACGGGGTTACGCAATGCACTCTCAGCGTCTTCTTGTTGGAGTTCCCCGACCTGCGGGAAATCGAACAATCGTTCGGCATAAGATTTTGATTTACCGCAAAGGCCGACAATTTGAGGAAGACCTGCTCCAAAAAGTATAAATGGAAGACCTTTCTGGTTAATCCTATGAATCGCCATAATAAGAGCGCTCAGTTCGAGTTCGCTTAGATATTGCAACTCATCTACGCAGACAGCAACCGCCGTGCCTTTATCGGCCGCGGCCTCGCCGATCGCCACGAACAACTCAGCTAGGTCACTCTCAAGATCGCCGCTATCTGCTGTCCCCGTCTCAGTTTCAATTCCGAATTCTACCTCACCGATTTTCGCTTTGAATCCTTTGACAAAACTCCCGAAGACACGCAGACCTCGCTTAACTTTTTCGCTGGCGTTTTCCATTGCGTCAAGTCTGAAAAGTAATTGACGAAGCGGAGGAACTAGTAGTTTTGGTAAAGATTTTTCTTCGTTGGCTTCAATCAACACTGCTTTGTAGTCGGTCCCAATGGCTTGTTCATAGACCCGATTCAACAAGACTGTCTTGCCGACGCCGCGTAGCCCGACCATAATTAGGCTCTTCGATGCTAGCCGAGATTTTATTCGTGCCAGTGCTATTTCTGCGGTCTTCAAAAGTTGATCGCGACCGGCGAGTTCAGGAGGCTGAGACCCTGCCCCGGGCGCAAACGGATTAACCTTTGGATCCATAAGATATACGGAGTTTATCAAAGTTTATGCCATGACACAATAAACTACGATAAACCCACTAGAAGTCTTGATATGCAGTCACATCGGCGGGCTGGTAGTCAGATACGTGTCTCTTCGCTTTTTGTTCCCTCCTTGTGGTATTCTCCTTTTTTAGGAGAGTAATTCCATGAAGTCCATTCTGAGTCTCAAATCTGCAGCCCAATCTCGCAAAGGCGTCGAATTCGGGAGCGGTCCTGTCATGCTATACGAAGTCCAAGGAATGCCGCAGGGCCGGGCGATCTCGATTCGAGATGTTTCTCGACGCTCGCGACTGGCAATTCCATTTGCCTACCACGGCTCTTGGCTCAATCACTCTGCCATTCACGTTGGTTGGCCTGGAAGCAAAGGACAACATCGATTTGTTGTGCGATTCATTCCGGCGTTTGCTTTTTCCGAGTTCGGGGGCGATTTAGACTATGATTTTTTTTCACGAAGAAATACGAGATGGCGGCGTTCGAGATTAAAGAAGTAAAACTCAACAAAATACTTAACCACGCTCGATAATCGGGGTACTTCATACCGCGGTCGAGCAGAAAGATAAGGGTGAACCACACGATCCCTGTAGTTAGTCCGATGAGAGAGAAAAGTGCCAGGTATCGTTTCATTTCGGTTCTTTCGTTCCGAAGTAAAATCCCAGCATCATGCCGATATAACCGGCAAAAACTGGGAGGATTAGCTCTACGACACCGACTCCTTGCTCTTGGTTCATCTTCAGTCCAATGGATGGAGCAGCTCCAAAGAAAAGTATCAACAAGAGTCCTTGGAGGGTCGTATAGACTGTTAATACGGCTCTAACAGAATCCTCTTTCTGAACTTCAGTCTGAATATCGTCATTCATGCCGTTCACGAAGCGCGGCCCGTAGGGCTTCTACCTCCGCGGGTTTCATTTTGAGCCTAATCGCTAGGGCTTGAAGCGCTTCCTCCTCATTAGGTATATCTCGGACAGTCGCCTTCTCACACTGGTCCTTAAGGGCTTGCTCGACGCGGGCACGGATCTTCACACGAAGTTCGTCAATATAGTTTCGAGCCTCACTTGTGGACGAGATATCAGCCCAAGAATCGTTATTAACTTGCGGGCTGGCTAGAATTTCGTAGTCTATTATGAATGCGCGCTGTCCGTACTTAGCTTGGTCAACCTGTATTTTCAGGTTAAGCCGCTGGAATTCAGGTGGACTCGAATTGATCAAGGCTCGGCCCGTCAACGAAGCTCTTAATGTTCCAAACATAGGATCCCAGTCTGATAAGACCTGAAAATGCATTTGGGCCAACAGTTCGGAAATCGATTTCTGCATTGCGCTTATCGCAGTGTTTTTACGGCAAAAGATAGCCGTTAAAGAAGTAATCTGATTAAATTCAGCACCCAAACCCTTATTGACGTGAGCATCTAGGAGTGTAAACGTTGTATTGAGCTGATTGGTCTGAGGCAGGTTTTTGAATGCCAGATAGTATTCTTGCTCGTTTGGAAAGATCTCCACCCGGTGTGTCTGCCCCATAGCAGTAGCACTACCAAAAAATAAGCACATGACAATTCCCAGACCGATTCTGGAAAACGTGTTGTGCACTGGGCGTGTCCTCCGCATAAAATAAGTGTGAGAATTGCGTTGATCTTCTACGGAACCACTACTCCCCACCCAGGTACGCCCGGACAGCCGCACGCCGTTCCCAAAGTTGCCAACACAGACATCGCACAAAATCTCGTGCCGTGCACATCACCGCAGTACGCGCCCTTCCGAACGGGCTGATCTTGCATTGGTGGCGGCGACTGTCGACCGAATGGGCCCTCGCCACTATGTGAATCTTTGCCTACTTCTGCAGGGTACGGCGCGACTGGAGGCGAATCGGTTTCAATTTGGGCTTCGTACTCACTAAGGGACTGGTCCACGAACTTCTTGAATTCGTCGTAGCTAACCCCATAGGCCTGACCCTCTTTCTCCATGTCTTTTCGATATGCGGGTAGCGAATCTTTCATAGCCTGAAACATGATTTGGATTCGTCGCAAATCGGCGGGATGATCTGAGTGTTGTTCTGCATCGATCGGACTGGGCGAAACATAGTAACCAAAGATTAGTGGCAAGAGGCCACTTAAGGGGCTGAAATGCGGGTTGGCGCTCTGAAGGCACTTAAGCGCCCATGCATCAGCTGCAATTTCCATTTCGCGCAATTTTGCGGGATCTGTGGGCCACGGCTTGTCGTTATGCCCTAATACATGATGGCCAACTTCATGCGCCAAGATGAACGCAAGTGAGGCAGTGTTCATACGGTCAAACATCGACAATTGTTTTGGATCGTTTATAACTTTATCGAAATTAAAGTTCGCGAAATCAGGAGGGCCCTTGATGAAAGAAGCGTGATCATGCCAAGAAGTAATCACGTATCGAATGTAAGGAATTACGACAGGCTTATTTTCAATTATTTCGATCATGTAAGCTTGAGCCATCGCAAAAATCTGCCGTTCGTACCCAACGTCGATTATGACTGCACGCTGGCCATCTTCCCATCCCGAAGACGATCGTGACAAAGTGTCCTTGTCCGAAACACGAAACACCTCAATTTCTCGGTAAACTTTGAGATCCTGTCCGGTTAGTCCACTAAATAGATGCGGCCGAATTAATTCAATGCTCTTCTCAGTAAACTTCACCATCTCGTGGAGGTCTTGCTGACGTTGCGCTTCGCTTGGTTCCTGAGCGACTGCAGGAGGTGGGGAGAAAAACCCGCCTAAGATAGAAAGTAAGAAGAACGCTAAGGGCCGGAAGAAAGAAATTTCCTGTGCCATCCCGCTTAAACCCTCTAGTCTGAAACTGGCGTCTGAAGATGAACATTAACTCGCGGTTCGCAGAAGAGTCAGAGATTTTGTACCGAATGTTTGATTACCTGTCAAATGAATAGTGAGGTCAGCTCGATAGGAATCCTCAATGCGCTGCTTTCTAGTTCGTGCCCCGGCTTCACAGAGATTCAGATAATCCGCCTATAATCATATAGGCAGCCAGCGCAAACCTGCAGTTTCGTTTCTGTTTTTTGTAAATTATGATATTACATCGATGTCTAGTTTACTACTAGGTTCGGAGAAGAGAACATTCGCGCCAGGTAGCCCCGCGGCTACAATGATGAATTCGTCGCGCACGTAAGGAGCGGTTGTCACACGCCCGATTCTGCCATCTTTTGAGGAGGACATATGGTCAACCGAAATCGCTTTTATCTTTCGGTATCGCTTCTTTCTTGTGTATGTTTCTCACTGGCGCAAAGTCGGCCAAGTAGCGAAGCGTTTTGTGAAACGGTACGCACCTTGGTACAAGCGAGCTACAGCGACTTCAACGGAATAAAACGTAACGTCACGCGGCACAGTGATGGTGCGACGGATTGGGTGCCAAGCATCACGATTGCCGGAACTTCAGATTGTGAAGGCCAGTCAGATCCTTTAATGTCTTCATCGATTTCTTGCACTGGCGCAACATCGCAGTCTCTAGACGAACTTGAGCCAACCTACCAGAATGCGGTTAAGCAACTAAGGGCTTGCCTCAGCAGCAGTTTCATTTATTCTGAAACTCAGGGCGGTAAACCAACGAGACTCACGACGCCTATAAAAGAGGCATCATTCGAGGTAAAGGCAAAAAACGATGGTCCGGACGGTCCAGCCGTGCGCATAACTCTTGATCAATTTCATGGCAAGCATGTTACCGAATATGAGATAACGATATGGATCGATGCAAAAGGGAAGGAATGAGTAATGCGTTGATCAACTCGCCGAACTGAGAAGTGTGTAGATACTTCAAACTTCCTACACCAGTTCAATTTACAAAACCTCCTGGGTGCTTGGCGGCCTAGCGTCGCAGAATCCACGCTTAAGCGAACGCAATCGCTCGAATTTAGCCTGAACAGCGTCACGAAACAGGATCTCTTGACGCCAACGGTACTTACCGCGTTTTTTATAATTTAGATTGGCTATCGACTCCTCCCTGTTATTTAATGAAACACTTGAAGCCGTCACGTCACTAACTGGTTTCGGGGGTAATCCCGCATGACAGTAGGATTGAGCAATCTAAGACACCTTGTCGTTCTGATGATGGAGAACCGATCCTTCGACCACATGCTCGGCGGGTTGAGCCTTGTCATGGAGAACGGGCAAAAGAAATATCCGGGCGTCAATGGGCTCACCGGGAATGAGTGGAATCCCGACACGAACAATAACCAGGTAAACGTCAATCCGAACGCAAAATTCCAAAGCCAGCTCGATCCGGACCCCGATCACCATTTCCCTGGCGTGGACAGGCAGATTTTTAATGGTGCCCCACAGGGGGAGGGACGAGAGCGCAGCATGAAGGGATTCGTGAAAGATTACTTCACGCAAACCAAGAATTTAAACAAGTCCCACAACATCATGTCCTATTTCACGCCGGACAAGCTGCCGGTGCTGTCGACGCTCGCAACGCAATTCGCCCTATTCAACGGATGGTTCTCGTCGATTCCTGGCCCTACGATCTGCAATCGCGCATTCGCCCATTACGGAACATCTTTTGGACAGGTTGGGATGGATATTTTCGACCTTCTCGCTCCGATTATGAGTTCGTACGAGAGAATGCTTGCCGCAGGCAAAACAGCAAAAATCTATTACTACGATCAGCAAAGCTCGACGATGGAGATCGTAAATCTACTGAAGAATCAGCCGCAGATTTTCGCAACGTACGGCCAATTTATTTCCGATTGCGCGGCCAACACGCTCCCCCAATACAGTTTTATCGAACCCTGCTACAACGACCATGAAGGCCCAGGAGGCGCAGAGATTCTGGCTTCGGACCAACATCCCGATCACAACGTGCAGGAAGGCGAGAAATTCATCGCCAGCATATACAACGCCATCCGCGGAAATCCGGCCGTCTGGGACAGCACGGCACTGCTGGTCGTCTATGATGAGCATGGCGGGATCTACGACCATGTGGCTCCGCCCGATTGCACACCCGACGACTTCCAAGCAAACGCAACGGCCACCAATACCGGGGCATCGTTTAATTTCGATTATCTGGGCGTTCGTGTCCCTGCAATTCTGGTCTCGCCCTATATCGCAAAAGGGACAATTATTCCGGGCACGGAAGCCGGGGGCGGAGCTCGTATCTTCGAGCACGCCAGCATTCCAGCAACCGTCACGAATTTTTTTCTGAACGGCGATGCAAAACGTACAAAGAGAGAAGCTGCAGCCAGCACCTTCCTCGATATTCTCGGCGATGATGCACGTCAGGAAAATGATCTTCCATTTTTCACGCTAGGGGGGCACTAATGGGCTCGATTGTCATTAAGGTACCTGAGCCGGAGAAGGGTTCTTTTAACCCTGAACGGGCTCCCGGCGTACTTTTGCAGTCGCAGATTTTGCACCTGCGGGAGGCGTTGCTAAAGCATCATAAGGATATTGCGGAAGTTC
>Ga0210388_10000487_pt1 | contig 32610 bp, 27 predicted proteins | sample IncBWC19OmetaG_FD_155485 | JGI IMG/M metagenome (GOLD analysis project Ga0210388, IMG submission 155485) | Forest soil microbial communities from Barre Woods Harvard Forest LTER site, Petersham, Massachusetts, United States - Inc-BW-C-19-O ...
CGCTTCACGTCCACGGCCTCGCCCACCCAGACCTCCACGGTGTCCCCGACCAGGACCTTCACGGCCAGCCCGACCTCCACCCTGCAGTCCACGGGTTCGGCGACGAACACCTATACCTTCACCTTCTCGCCGACCGAGACCTCCACGATGTCGTCGACCAAGACCTTCACCGAGTCGCCGACGGAGAGCTGGACCCAGTCCTCGACCGAGACCCCGACCCTGGGCGCCTCGCCGACCAGCAGCTTCACGGCCTCCCCGACCAGGACCTCGACCCAGACCCCCACGGAGAGCTTCACCCAGACCTCCACCTCCACGGTCAGCGACACGCGCACCTACACCCTGAGCGCCACGCCGAGCTTCACCGCCTCGCCGGTCGATTCCGCCACGGACTCGCCCACGGACACCCCGAGCTTCACGGCCTCGCCGACCCGGACCTCGACCGAGACCTTCACCGAGACCTCGACCGAGAGCTCCACGGCCACCGACACACCCAGCTTCACCGAGACCTCGACGCCCTCGGACACCCCTACCTTCACCGCCACAGCCACGGACAGCCCGCAGAACACGTCCACGGACACTCCCAGCGAGACCGCCACGCGCACCCACAGCCCCACCCGTACCGCGTCGGCCACGGACACGCCCAGCCTCACTGAGACCCTGAGCTCGACCCCGAGCCGGACCGCCACGCCCTCTGCGACCCGGACCAGCTCGCCCACGCTCACCCGGACCTTCACCATGACGCAGACCTTCACCGCGTCCGCGACGCCCGTGCCCGAGCCCTATTCGGTCGTGGTCAACATCTACAACAGCGCCGGTGAGCTGGTCCGCAGCCTGTACAACGGCACCTCGGAAAATCCTGCCGGCCAGGCCCAGGTGGTCGAGACCGCGGATCCGTCCGGGGGACTGCAGGTGGACATCACCGGCCTGGACGGGAACGCCGGCTCCAACCTGGTCTGGAACACCAACAACAACGGCGGCCAGACGGTCGCCAGCGGCATCTACACGGTGCAGATCACCTCAACGAACGACTTCGGCCAGGTCCAGGCCCAGTCCAAGGCCGTGTCGGTGGTGGAGCCGGCCGGTTCGGCCTCGCTGAAGATCTACAACAGCTCCGGGGAGCTGGTCGCGGACTTGAGCCCGGCCCTGGCGGGACAGACCAGCGCGCCCGTCGGAATGAGCCTGACGCCGGCCAACGGCCAGAGCGGCACGGGCGTGGTCGCGTCCTCCAATCCGGCGCTGGGAGGCCTGAGCATCAAGCTGACCTTCTCCGGCGGCGCCACCCAGACGGTGGTTTGGAGCGGGATGGGCAGCCAGGGGCAGGCCCTGCAGCCGGGAAACTACCTGGCGGTCCTGTCCCAATCCATGCCCGGCGCGAGCGTGACGGTCAAATCACTGCCCTTTGTGCTCCTGGACGTCGCGGCGACGTCCGCGGCCGGCATGGCGCGGAGCGCCCTGGTCCGGCCCAACCCGGTGCAGGATGGATGGTTCACGGTCCAGTACACTTCCGACGGCACGGACACGGCCGCGGCCCGCCTCTACGACATGGCGGGGCAATGGGTGGGGGATGGCGTGTCCACCGGCAGCGGCAGCATGCGCCTTTCCGGCGGCTGGAGCGCCGGCGTTTACCTGCTTGATTTCGAGGTCCGAGGGGCTTCCGGCGGAGTGCTGGCCAGGCGGGTGCTGAAGGTGGCCGTCGTCCGTTAGGCGTTTGGGACAAATTTTTTGGCGCTTAGAGCCGGTCCAGGATGGCGGCCCCTTCCTTGTCGTCGATGAGGACAAAATTTTTGGGAGCGTTCTCGAGATAGTGCACTTCCGCGTGGCGGATGTTGAACCACAAACCATGGAGCTTCAGGCTTCCCGAGGCCTCCCGTTCGCGGACCATCGGGTGGCTGCGCAGGTTTTCCAATTGCACGGACACGTTGCGCTGGGACAGGAAGTCCTGGTTGTGGCCGTCCTCGGGAACATCCGCGGCCTGGGCGTGGCGCAGCCACTTGGCCAGGGGCGTGTTGCCGGGGCTTTCATGGCTCCTGGTGAGGGCCAGCATGGCGCCGCAGTCCGAATGGCCGCAGACCACGATGTGGCTGACCTTCAGGGATTCCAGGGCGAATTCGAGGGCCGCCACGGCCGATCCGCCGTCCGGGAAGGGCGGCATAATGTTGCCAAGATTGCGTATCACGAAGAGGTCGCCGGGGTCCGTGGAAGCGAAAACATTGGCCGCCACGCGGCTGTCGGAACAGGCGATGAACAGGCAATCCGGCTTCTGGCCGAGGGCCAGGGTGGCGAAAAGCTCCCGCATGCCTTCGCGGCGGGAACGTCGGAATTCCATGATGCCTTGGATCATTTTTTTCATGCCAGCAGTGTATTGAAAAGCGCCTGGGGTTTAAATATTTTTCGCGTTTTTTTAGGCATTTTTTTTGGTTCTTCTTATGGAACCCCAAGCGCCTTCCTGGTATAGGATTAGGAGGAATGGCCTGCCTCCTGCTGGTGATCCTGACGCCCCTCGCCCTGCTGGGCGCCCTCTTGTGGAGGCTCTACAGCCTCGAGGCGCCGCGCATCCCCCTGCCTCCGGCGCCTCCCCCAAGGCCCGGCCTATGGTACTGTTCGCACCGCGCGGACAAACGCCTCCCATTCCAGCATCTCTTCATCCGCATCACGCCCACGGACCAGGGCTGGGCCGGTCGCCGTCCGGACCTTTTCATCCGCAGGGACGCGGCCGGATCCTCGTACTGCACCCTGGGCGCGGGGCCGCGGGCCGGAAAGCTGTTTTTGGAGTTCAACCGGGGCTTCGACCTGGGGGATCCGGTGGGCTTTGAGGAGCCCATCCCCTGCGCGGACGCCCTTGAGGAGAACGGCCGCATTTCGGCCCTGCTGGAAGCCGCGGACGCCTATGCCCAGGCCCTGGATTTCACGGCCTGGAGCCGGATCAGCGGCAGGGGATACAACTGCAATTCCATGATCCGGGCCCTGGCCGGACGCGCCGGGCTGCCCCGGCCGCGCTTCGGACGCCACCTCCTGCTTTGCCCGGGCTTGGGGCGGGGATTGCCCCCCTCGGCGTTCGCAAAAAGGGAAGGGAAAGACTAGGGGCCGCGCAGACCCTAGGGTTCTGGTACAATGGCCGCCTTCGAATCACGCCGTGAGGCCCCTTTAGGGAGACCCATGACTAACTACCTTTCCATGCTCATCTTTTTCCTGCTCCTGCTGGTGGGCGCGGCCCTGGCCGCCGCCGTCGGCCAAAACAACCCCGTGGCCGGCACGCTGCTGGGCCTGGGCTGGCTCATCGCAGACATCATCGTGGCCAATGGCGTGCGCTTGGCCGCCCAATGGGAGCGGGCGGTGGTGTTCCGCCTGGGGAAATACCTTGAAACCAAGGGGCCCGGCCTCTTCCTGGTCATCCCCATCGTGGACACCGTGACCCTGGTGGACACGCGCATCCGGGCCATGGACATCCCCTCCCAGCAGGTGATCACCAAGGACAATGTCCCGGTGAAGATCAACGGCGTCATCTATTTCCGGGTCGACAAGGTCGAGGACGCCATCATCAAGGTGCAGGACTACCGTTACGCCATTTCCCAGTACGCGCAGACGGCCCTGCGCGACGTGATCGGGCAGATGAGCCTGGACCAGCTGCTCAGCGAACGGGAGCAGATCGCCAAGATGATCAAGAAGGCCGTGGTCGACGACACCTTGGGCTGGGGCCTGGAGGTCACGGGCATCAACATCCAGGACGTGGACATGCCCGAGGACCTCAAGAAGATGATGTCCCGCCAGGCCTCGGCCGAGCGCGAAAAGCGCGCCACCATCACCAAGGCCCAGGGCGACCGCGAAGCCGCGGACAACCTGGCCGCCGCCGCGGAGACCATGGCCAAGAGCCCCGGGGCCATGCAGCTGCGCACGCTCCAGACCATCGACGGCCTGGGGCCTACGGCCTCCAATACGGTCGTGATCGCCGTGCCTTTGGAGCTGATGGAGACCGTCAAGGCCGTGGCCACTAAGGCGCTGCGCAGCGGGGACTGAGTCGCCTGAATGACGACGCCCCCCAACGATCCCTATGGCCCGCTGCGCCGGGCGCCCTTCCGCCGTTACGTTTCCGGGTCCTTGGTGACCGAAATCGCCGCCCAGATCCTGCGGGTGGCGGCCGGCTACCATCTGTACCAAATCACCAAGTCCGCCTGGCCCCTGGCCCTGGTGGGCCTGATGAGCTACCTGCCCACTTTCCTGTTGAGCCTCCCCGCGGGCTGGGCTTCGGACCATTTCCCCCGGCGCCGGGTGATGGCCTGCGCACTGGTTTTGCAGGTCCTGGCCGCGGCCGGCCTGGCCCTGCTGACGGGATGGGGGGGGCCCGAGTGGCCCTGGTATCCGCTCTTGTTCCTGTCGGGCTGCGGCAGGGCCACGCTGACGCCTTCCGGGGTCTCGCTCTATCCCCAGCTTTTGGAGCCCCAAGAGGTGCCCCGCGGGGTGAGCTGGAACAGCGCCACCAACCAGGCCGGCACCCTGACAGGCCTCTTGACCGGCGGCCTGCTCGTGGACTGCATCGGCGTGCCGCACGCGCTCTTGTTCGCGGTTGCCGGCCCCTTGCTCTACCTGGCCCTGCTTCCCGGGCTCAAGACCCTGCGGGAAGTCCCCGCGCCGGCGCAGGAGCCCCTGCGCGAGAAGCTGCTGGGCGGCTTCAAGTTCGTGTGGGCCCAGAAACCCATCCTGGGGGCCATGAGCGTGGACCTGGTGGCGGTCCTCTTCGGCGGCGCCTCCGGCATCGCGCCGATGTTCGCCTTGGACATCCTGCACTGCGGCGCCTTCGGCCAGGGCGCCCTGATGGCCGCCCCCTTCGCCGGCTCCCTGATGATGGGCTTCCGCCTCGCCCACCGGCCCGTCCTGCCGCGTCCGGGCAGGGCCATGCTGTGGGCCGTGGGCGGATTCGGGGTCTGCATGCTGGTCTTCGGCCTCTCCCGGCGCCTGGACCTTTCGCTCGCGGCCCTCGTGGTCTCCGGCATGCTCGACCAGATCAGCGTCTACGTGCGCCAGACCATGGTGCAGATGCGCACGCCTGAGGCGCTTCGCGGCCGGGTGCAGGCGGTGAATTTCCTGTTCATCGGCTCCTCCAACGAGCTGGGTGAATGTGAAAGCGGCATCACGGCCGGACTGCTGGGGCCGGTGGGCTCGGTGCTGCTGGGCGGGGCCGCCGTGCTGGTGGTGGTGCTGGGGGCGGGCCGCGTGTTCCCGGAGCTCCTGCATCTTTCGTCCCTGGAGCGCGAAGCTGGAGCGGCCTGAGGTGGGCGCCTTGCCGCGGGATCTCGCCTGGGCGGATTTTTTCGGGGCCCCCAAGGCGCCGCGCCGGGCTTTGCTCGGCTTCGACGGTTTTGTCGACTCCCTGTACAGGGTCATCCGGGACCACACCGGCGGGTCGAAAAACGCCTTTCCCGCCATCCCCGACTTCGCCCGGGACCTCCTGGGCCGGGCGGGCCGCAGCGGAGGCTTCGAACTGTCCTTCCTGGGCGCGCGGGCCGGGGGGAATGCGCCGCTGATGGCCGCAGGACTGAGCGCCCTGGGCGTCTCCACGGCCTGCGTCGGCGCCCTGGGTGCGCCGCCGTCCATTGACCCCATCTTCGCGCCGCTGGCCGCGGCCGGCTGCGAACTGCACAGCGTGGCCCCGCCGGCCCGGACCATGGCGCTGGAGTTCGACGACGGAAAGCTCATGTTCAACGATTCCCGGTCCTTCGACGGGCTGGACTGGCCTTGCGTGGCCTCCGCGGCGGGGGAGGAAGGCCTGGCTTCGCTGGCCTCGGGCAGCGACCTGATAGCCCTTTTGGGCTGGGCCAACATGCCCCGGGCCACGGACCTGTGGCGCGGCCTTTTGGAGAGGGCCCTTGAAGGCGGCGCGGGTCCGGCCTCCCCGAAGAAAGTGTTCGTGGACCTGGCGGACATCAGCCGCGCGGGCGCCGCGGAGATCTCCGAATTGGCCGCCCTGCTGCGCCGCTACCGGAAGCACGCCGAGCTGGCCCTGGGCCTGAACGAGAACGAGGCCCGGAAGCTGGCCGGGCTCTTGGGCCTGGATGCGGCGCAGGGAGGGCTGGAGGCACTCGGAGGGCGACTGCACGAGGCGCTGTCCCTGGATCTCGTGCTGATCCATCCGCGCCGCGGCGCCGTGGTGGCGGACTCAAGCGGGGCCCGGACCCTGCCGGGAGAGCTGGTCGAAAAGCCCCTGCTCTCCACCGGCGGCGGGGACCACTTCAACGCCGCTTTCTGTTACGGATGGCTGCACGGCCTGCCTCCGGAGAGGGCGGCCGGACTGGCGGTGCTGGCCTCCGGGCACTACGTGAAAACCGGGCGCAGCGCCCGGCTTGAGGATTTACAAGCCCTATGCGGGGCCTCGAAAGGGATGCATGCAGCCTGATCTTTGCCTGGCGGCCTTTGAACCGCGCCTCTTGCCCAAGATTTGGGGAGCCAGGAACCTCGGGCGTTGGGGGAAAAAGCTCCCGGAGGGGGGCGCCTTCGGCGAATGCTGGGAGCTTTTCGACGACGCTGAAGGCAGCCCGCTGTGCATCCAAGGCCCGGCCCGGGGCCGTTCCCTGGCCGAGCTGGCCCGGAGCTGGGGCCAGGGCCTCTATGGGCAGGGAAGGGGCGCGGTGCAGGGCCGCTTTCCCCTGCTGATCAAGCTTTTGGACGCCGCCGAAAACTTGAGCGTGCAGGTGCACCCCGACGACGCCCTGGCCCAGGCCCTGCACGGGCCCCAGGCCCGCGGCAAGAACGAGATGTGGGTCGTGCTGGAGGCCGCGCCCGGCGCTTCGGTGCTCAACGGGTTCAAGCCCGGAACCACCTGGGCGGCGCTGAAGGCGGCGGTCGCCGGGCACGCGGTCGTCGATCTTCTGCACCGCGTCCCGGTCAAGGCCGGGGACGTCATCGACGTCCCCGCCGGGCGCCCCCACGCGCTGGGGGCCGGATGTTTGGTGCTGGAGGTCCAGTCCAACAGCGACTGGACCTACCGCCTTTGGGACTACGGGCGCCTGGAAAGGGGACAGGCCCGCGCGCTCCATCTGCGCGAGGCGGAGCGGGCCCTGCGTTTCGACGCCCTGGGCACGGGCCAGGGGCTGGTGGCCCCGGCCGCGATCCCGCAGCCCTGGGGGCGGCGCGAGGAGCTCGTGTCGAACGGGGATTTCCTGGTGGAACGCTGGACCCTGGACGCCGACGCGTCGGTGGAGGTCCAGGGCCGCATGCGGGTGCTTTTCCCGGTGAGGGGCGGGGCGGAGATCCGGACGGCGGGGGATCCCGCGGCCTGGCCCATGGCCCACGGCGCCTGCAGCCTGGTCCCGTCCGCCCTGCCCTGCCGCGTCCAAGCCGGCCCCGGGGGGGCCCAGCTCATTTGCGCGGAGGCGCGTTGAAGAAGGCATTTATCGCGGACGTCGACGACACGGTCTGCCCCAGCACGCGGCCCATGGAGCCCGCCATGGCCGCGGAGATCGGGCGCATCGTGCGGGAAGGCAGGATCTTCGCCTTCATCAGCGGCAGCACCCTGGCCCAGATATCCGCCCAGATCACGCCCATTTTGCGGGTCCCCCACCACCTCCTGGGCGTGTCCGGCGGCCATTACGCCGAGGTCGGCTTCGAGGACGGCAAGCCGCGCTCCAGGGAGATCCTGCGCCGGGAGTTCAGTCCCGGGGAAAAGGCCGCGGTGCTGGGGGCCTTCGAGCGCCTCATCCTGCGCCACGACATCCGTTCCCAGACCACCCGCGAGGACCAATTGCAGGACCGGGGGGCCCAGATCACCCTGTCGGCCATCGGCAGGAACGCCGACGACGCGGCCAAACGGGCCTTTGACCCGGACGGCGGGCGGCGCGAGGCCTGGATCGTGGAGCTGGTCCGGGAGCTGGGCCAGGGCTACAACATCCGGCGCGGCGGGACCAGCAGCATCGACATCACGCCCGCGGGCGTGGACAAGGAATGGGGCATCCGCCGCTTTCTCGAGCACAGCGGCCTGAAGCCCGAAGAGGCGTTGTTTTTCGGCGACAACCTCCAGGAGGGGGGGAACGACAGCCCGGCGCGGCGCGTGGTGGACTGCGTCGCGGTGCGCGATCCCGGGCACACTTTGGAATTACTCAAAACCTATTAAAGGAGCGGACATGGAAAAGACCTTGGTGGGCATCATCATGGGCAGCGATTCGGACCTGGACGTCATGCGTCCGGCCGCGGACATCCTCACGGAATTGGGCGTGGCCAGCGAATTGCGCGTGGTGTCGGCCCACCGCACGCCCTTGAGGGCCATGCAGTACGCCCAGGAGGCAGAGGGCCGCGGGCTGAAGGTCATCATCGCCGGCGCCGGCGGCGCGGCCCACCTGCCCGGCGTCACCGCGGCGCTGACCGCCCTGCCGGTGGTGGGCGTGCCCGTGCTGGGCAAGGCGCTCAACGGCCTGGACAGCCTGCTGAGCATCGTGCAGATGCCCGCGGGTGTGCCGGTGGCCACGGTGGGCGTGAACGCGGGCAAGAACGCGGGCCTGCTCGCGGCCCAGATGATTTCCCTGGCCGATCCGGCCCTGGCCACGCGCTTGAAGGCCTGGCGCAAGTCCAACGAGGACAAGGTCGCGGCCGTGGACAAAAGGTGGCAGGAACAGGGGGCCAGCAAGCCGGCCTAGGTCCGGAGGGAGCCTTGTCAGTTTTCTTGTCAAAGGCCTTTGCCCCTTGGGTATGATGCCTTAAAATCATCGCCATTATTCACGGCCGGTATTGGCGTTTTTCGCCCGATTTGAAAGGGATTCCATGTCGAATGAATTGACCCTGACCCAGCGCCTGTGGGACATCGCCATGAACCTGCACTGGTCCTGGCAGCCGGAACTGCAGGAGCTCTTCCGCCAGCTCGACCCGGAACTGTGGGAGTCCACCAACCACAATCCCGTGGCCCTCTTGAAACAGATGCCCGAAGCGGAGGTCGAGCGGCGCGGCGGGGAATCCCCCCTCAACACCCGCATCCTTTACGCCCACCGCCGCCAGCGCGACTACATGGAAAGCGCGGGGCTCCTGGGCGGCATCAAGGCCGGCCCCCTGAACGCCGCGCCGGTGGCCTATTTTTCCGCGGAATTCGGCATCCATGAGTGCCTGCCCATCTATTCCGGGGGCCTGGGCATCCTGGCCGGGGACCACTTGAAGGCCTCCAGCGACATGGGGATCCCCCTGGTGGGCGTCGGCCTGCTCTACGCCAACGGCTACTTCCACCAGTGGATCGACGCGACCGGCCGCCAGCAGGAGCGCTACGAGGCCAACGTGCTGGAGAACCTGCCCGTGCGGCCGGCCCAGACGCCCGCCGGCAAGGACATCCGTTTCACCATCGAGACCGCGGGATCGCCCCTGCACGTGCGGGTCTGGCAGGTGCAGGTCGGCCGCGTGCGCCTCTTCCTGATGGACACGGACCTCCCCGAGAACGACGACGAAGGCCGCGGACTGACCGACCGCCTGTACAGCGGGGACCACGAAAAACGCCTGCGCCAGGAGATCGTCCTGGGCGTCGGCGGCCTGCGGGCGCTGCGCCTCGCCGGAATACGCCCCACGGTCCTGCACCTCAACGAGGGTCACTGCGGATTCGCCACGCTGGAGCGCGCCCGCGAGCGCATGGACGACGACGGGCTCGACTTCCACCACGCCTGGTCCGACACCAAGCGCCAGACCTGCTTCACCACCCACACGCCCGTGCCCGCGGGCCACGACCGTTTCGGCGCCGAGCTCATGGAGAAGCACCTGGGCTGGATGCGCGCCCGGCTGCGCCTGGACAGCAAGGGCTTCATGGGGCTCGGCCGCGAATCCGTGGACAACGAGGGGGAGCCCTTCTGCATGACGGTGCTCTGCCTGAAGGGAAGCAGCCGCCACAACGCGGTGAGCAACCTGCACGGCAAGGTCAGCCGCGACATGTGGCAGGTCCTGTGGCCGGGCCGCCCTGTGGACGAGATCCCCATCGGGCACGTCACCAACGGCGTGCACATGGGGACCTGGATGGCGCCGGTCCTGCACCGCCTCTTCGAGAAGGAGCTGGGCCGCGACTGGGAACAGCGGGTGAGCGACCTGCCCTCCCTCATGGCGGGCATCAGGGACATGCACCCGGGGGAGCTGTGGGAGACCCACGTCCTGTTGAAGAGCAACATGATCCACGCGGTGCGCGAAAACCTGAAGAAGTCGGCCCTGCGCCGCGGGGAGGCCGCCGCGCCCTGGGACAAGGCGCTCGACCCCGCCAAGCTGACCATCGGCTTCTCGCGGCGTTTCGCCACCTACAAGCGCGCCACCCTGATCATGGAGGACGTGGAGCGGCTCAGGCGCGTGGTGAACGACCCCGCCCGTCCGGTGCAGTTCATCTACGCCGGCAAGGCCCACCCCGCGGACGAGCCCGGCAAGGGCCTGATCAAGCAGCTCTACCAGCTCAGCCACAGCCCGGAGTTCTTCGGGAAGCTGGTCTTCGTCGAGGACTACGACATCGGCATCTCGCGCCAGCTGGTGCAGGGCGTGGACGTGTGGCTGAACAACCCCGAGCGCCCGCTGGAGGCCTGCGGCACCAGCGGCATGAAGGTCTCCCTCAACGGCAACCTGAACCTGAGCATCCTGGACGGCTGGTGGGACGAGGCCTTCGACGGCATGAACGGCTTCGCCATCGGTTCGACCATGGTGCACGCCGACAACCAGGTCCAGCGCGGCCGCGACGCGGGCTCGCTGTACGAGGTCCTGGAGGCCCAGGTGCTGCCCCTGTTCTATGACCGGGGGAGCGACGGCATCCCGCGCCATTGGGTGCGCCGCATGAAGCACACCCTCGAGAGCCTGGTGTGGCGCTACAGCGCCTCGCGCATGGTGAAGGACTACATGCTCAACGCCTACCTGCCCGTGGCCGGCGCCATCAGCTGCGAGCTAGGGAAGTAGGGGTCGGCGTGGCGGGAAGCGCTGCGAAGCCGTCCCTGGGACGGCGCGTGCGGTGGGAAAAGGACAAGCTGGGGCGGATCCTGGTTTTTGACTGCTCCAACAACAGCCTGGAGGAGGCCTACGCGCTTTTCCACGCCTTCCAGGACGCCGTCCTGTCGCAGCCGGAAGGCTCGGTGCGGGTCCTGGCGGACCTGGAGAACGGGTCGCACGACATCGCCCTGACCCGCATGTGGAAGGAGGCCATCCCCTCCCACGACCGCATCGTGACCAAGCTGGCCCTGCTGAGGGTCACGGGGAGCATGAAGGTCGTGATCGCGGCCTACCGCTTCTACGCCCGCGTCCGGGGCGTGGAGGTGGACCTGAAGATGGCCTATTTTGAGGACGAAACCAAGGCGCGAGAGTGGCTGGCGGAGCTTTAGGAAGTACCTCCGAGGACCTATGCCGGAAATGACAGGGATGCGCACCCATCGTTTCATGACGGTCGACGCCCTGCGCGGACTGGGGGCCTTGACCGTGATGGCCTTCCACAACGACTACCTGCGGTCCTTCTGCCCCCACGGCTGCCTTGCGGTCGACCTGTTTTTTGTCCTGAGCGGGCTGGTCCTCGCCGAAGCCTACGGGGAGCGCCTGGCGGCCCGCCTGAGCGTGGGCGGCTTCATGGCGATCCGCTTCATCCGCCTGTATCCGTTCTACGCGATCTCCACCCTCCTGGGCCTGCTGGCCGGGGTCCTGGCCAGCCGTTTCGGGGCCCACAACCCCGACTGGAACCCGGGCGACCTGGCCGGCAGCCTGGCTTTTTCGGCCCTCCTTCTGCCGACGCCGCCCCTGCTCGGCTTCATCAGCCTCTATCCCCTGCTCATCGCGGCCTGGTCCCTGGCCTACGAACTTCTGGTGAACCTGGCCTGGGCCCTCCTGCGCCCCAAGGTCCGCGCCGCGGGCCTTGCGCTCGTCGTGGCCGCGGCCGCCTGCGGGATGCTGTACCTGGTTCTGGCGCGTTCGGTCAGCGTGAACACGGATTCGGTGTGGAGCAGGGACTCCGTGGGGATGGCGAGCTGCCGGATCCTGTACTCCTTCGGGATGGGGCTGTTCATCAGCCGTTTCCGCAGGGGTTTTCCGTTTGGGGTGAATCCGTGGATCCCGCTGGGCCTGGCTCTGGCGGTCCTGACCGCGGATCCCGCCCGTTTCGGCTCCGGCTTCGACCTCTGCGCCGTGCTGGTGGTCCTGCCGATGGTCGTGCTCTTGGCCTCCAACAGCGAGCCCCTGTATCGATGGGAATCGCGGGGCTTCGCCTTTTTCGGCGACGCCAGTTACGGGATCTACATGCTGCACCTGCCGGTGGTGGCCCTGTGCTACAGGCTGCTTGCGCCCCTTGGCCCGACGCCCGGTTTCTGGTTCGCGGTGGCGACCATGGGGCTGGTCGTTCTGCTGGCCGACGGCCTGGGGCGGGCCTATGATCTGCCGGTCCGGCGTTGGTTGGCCGGGCGTTCCAAGGCAATGTTCGCGCTGCCCTAGTCGGGGAAAGCCGCCGGATTTTTTCCGAGATGGCGAATTTGCTGGGAGCTAGACCCGGATTGGAAAACTAGCCGCAGGAAAGTCCAAAAAAATTGGGGCACCCTGCTTCTTGGTGTAGGCCTCTCTTGAAACATGACAGTATTCGACCTGCGTTCACACTATCCAAGGAATTACGAAATGATCACGGCATACATCGCGACGAAGGGGTATTGATGGGCACGGGGGCGTCCACGCATGCGCCCTTAAGGGACGGCGCCAAATTAGTCTCCCATCGTCGCTTCTATACCTTGGACGGCCTCAGGGGCGTGGGAGCCCTTATGGTGATGCTCTTCCATGTCGGCCTTTCCGCCCCAATGCGCTATTTCGGATACCATTTTTACGAAGGCTTTCTCGCGGTCGACCTGTTTTACGTCCTCAGCGGGGTGGTCATCGCCGACGCCTACTCGGGACGCCTGGAGGCTGGCCTAAGCCTGTCAGGTTTTTTGAAGATACGCATAATACGTTTTTATCCCCTCTACGCCGTCGGTGCCGTGCTGGCCATTGCGCTGCGGTTCTTCGACATGCGGTATGGCGGCAACACCCTTGGGTGGACCCCCGGCGCCCTCTTCGGCTGCGGCGTTCTCACCGTATTGATGCTGCCCACCCCCTTTACCCCCCTATTGTATCCCCTCTTGCCGGCATGGACCCTGGCCTATGAACTGCTGGTGAACCTGTTATGGGCGCGGCTAAAGGCCTTTTTGAGGCCGGTCATTCTGGGAACAGTGGTGGTCCTGGCCGGCGTCGGGTTCGCCTATCTGGTGAATGCCGGCGGCAGCAACGGCGGAATGTCCTGGGGTTGGATCCAGGCCGGGTTTGGAACCTGCAGGGTCCTCTACTCCTTCGGCCTGGGCCTGGTGATACAGCGGATGGACAAGGTCAAGGTACCGAAATTGAATCCCTGGATTGTGTTGTTGCTGGCCTTTCTGGTGCTCAGCGCGGAGCCGTCCTTGGCATGGCGGCCGGTCTATGAGATGGTCGCTGTGCTGGTCCTGCTTCCTTGCTGCGTCCTCCTGGGTGCGGTCAGCGAGTCATCCGGGGACCGTCAGACCGGGTTCTTGGCTTTTCTGGGGGCCACCAGCTACGGCATCTATATTTTGCACGTGCAAATTTTATTGCTTAGCTATTGGGCCTTTGCGGCCCTACATTTATCTCCATCGGGATCGCCCATGCTGGGTCTCGCCGCCATGGCGGCAGTCGTGGCCCTGGCTGGCTGGCTCGACCAGGTATGGGACGGCCCTGTACGGCGTCGGCTTTCCCGTATTTTCGCGCCGGCGGGGTGAACACGCTGTTCAAGGAACTGGCCCGCAAATGGCTGACTCGATATAACGTTTAAACGGGAGTGGGAGCCAGATGGAACGCCGTTTGAGGCCCCTGGTTCGGCTTCCGGCAAAAAAAGGCTCAAACCGAATCAACTCTGAAGACCTGCACCGGCACCGCACGACCGCGTTCAAGGAGTTCGTGGGCAGTCGCCGCGCCACCCGGGCGATGATCCATACCGCAGCCAACGCTGTTTGCGGGCGGAAAAGGATCAGGTTGAAGGCCACAGGCAACTTGGGGATACTGCGTCTCTTATGAGGGAAACCTGGAGTTCGGTTCAAAATCTTGGTACTCAGGTGTTACCTCAGGCTTCTGGCAGATAGAGCGAACTCAAAAAGGCCCGTAAACGCCAAGGTCCCGTAGCTCAGCTGGATAGAGCAGCAGATTTCTAAAATGCCGTTTTTCGGCTCCAATGGCAGAACCGCAATTGAGGTGGTGGACGGATGTTGGGTTGGCTCTTCGGATTCCTTTGGTTGGCGGCCCTAAAAGCCTGGTTGGGGGTCCACCTGGCCCTGGACGGGGACGCCCTGGTCGTGGCCGACCTTTGGAACAGGCTCCAAAGCGGCGGGCATCTCGGCGCTTGGACCATGGGCCCGCAGCCCTACCTGTTTCCGGACGTCCTGATCTACGGGATATCGGCGCAGTGCTGCCCGGATCCCGTCGGTCGCCAGGCCTGCTGCGGCATGATTTTCGGTTTTCTTGTGTGGTGGTTCCTCGCCCGGCTGATGAAGCGCCTTTGGAATTTGGACGGTTCCGCCGCCCGCGCCTATGCCGCGGCCGGCCTGCTCCTTCTGCTGCCCTTTCTGAACGGCGCCAACGGATTGGACGGGGCCCTGGTTCCGGGATACCACGGCGGCGCCCTGCTGTGCTGCCTGGCTTTCTTGACCTGGGCACTGGGGCAGGACAAGCGTCTATCCTCCTGGATAGCGGTGCTTTGGGCCGCTTTATGGACCGGCCTGACCTGGGCCTCCGACCAGATCGTCCCGGCATGGGTGCTGCTTCCGGCTTTGACCCTCAGTTTGGGCCTGAGCGGCAAAGCCCGACGCCGTATTTGGTCGGCGGCGGCCTTGTCCGTGGGAGTCCGTTACGCGACGCTTTGGTACTGGAAGCGTTTGGGCATGCAGATCGCCCATTTCCAGTGGTCCTACTTCGCGGGACACGGGGCCGCAATGCTGGATGCTTTCACGGCCCAGGCCCTGGCCGCGTTCAAGAGCCCTTCCTGGGCCGCTGTCTTGGGCGCCGCGGTCCTGGTCCTGCTGCTGGGCCGCTTCAGGACGCGCCCTTTGGACGGATGGTTCGCGCTTGCCGTGGCCCTGATGGTCCTGTCGGGCTTCGGGGTGTCCGCCCTGGGGGGCCAGTTCACCGGCCGTTATTTCATCGCCTTCATCTGGCTGAGTGTTCCCCTGCTTCCCTTGGAGCTGAGCAGGATGCTGGAAGGGAAGCCTTTGCCGTTGCTTGCGGCCGGGTTGTTCGGGCTCCTGTACCTGGATTCTTTGAGGCCCCTGGCGCTTCCGGTCCTGGGCCGAGTCCAATGGGTGCAGGCCCAGCTTGCTCCGCGCGGGCTCAAGTCCGGTTTGGCGGACTATGATTCCGCGAGACAACTGAATGTCCTGAGCGAGGGGGATCTGCAAGTCGCCCCGGCCACTGTGGTATCGGGGCGCCTGCAGCCCTATGTCTGGATGGTGGATCGCGGCGTTTTCTCGTCCGGTACCAAGGTCCAGTTCGTGGTGCCGGGTGGATTGGACCCCCAGGCTATCCGCACCACCTTGGGATCGCCTTCCCAGGTGCTCCGCGGGCCAGGTACGGAATTGTGGCTATATTCCGGCGCTGTGCCGTCCCGACGACCGGGATAATATGGCTTTTTTGCGGAATGGAGCCGCCCCTGAGACGAAATATCGGTCCTGGAAGGGTGTAGCAAAGCTGTCAGAACGACAAATGCCAGCTACAACCGGAGCACTCCCATGAATATAGCGTCCCTAAGTGAGTTGGGATTTTTTTCGACTCGAGCATTCTTTCGCTGAGATTCGGCAGGGGACTGTCAGGCCGCCCTGGAAATATCGGCATCACATTATTGCTGCTGGCGTAAACGGTTTGTTGGCCTTAGGAGAGGCGGCCGAAGGACTTGGAGGTGTTGATACAACCTATACTGCCGACCCATTTGATAGCACTGAGAATAATTTTTCGCCAATTCCACAGTATTCTCTGAGTGGTAATTTAGGGGATATTGGGAGAAACCTAAATGACCTATTCGGAGGGGTTTTCGGTTGGACGACGGACAGAATCACTGAAAGTCTTTTCCATAGTAAGCGAGAAGGCAATCAACCCTGTAAACGATAATTTCGAGGAGAAAAATATGGGGTATCTCTGTGCGGTTCCAATGGGGATAGCGCTATTTTTTTTGTTTCGTTACTTTCTTATTAAAAGAGAGTCACTCGATCCGAGTGATAATTCATATAATTTTTTTACCAATCTCTTGGTTTGGGTGGCAATCGGTTCTTTGACACTTGGCCTAGTTATCACTGGAGAGGTCATGAAATTATTCCCAGATATAGACATGTCTCGGTTGGGGTGGGAATTGGTTTGCCTGTTGGAGGGAGCCTTGGTGGCCAGTGAAATTCTTTTGACAATTCTGGATATCCGTGTACATGAAGTTTCATTACATCTTTCTCGGTTTGGAGCGGAAGTATGAAGCTAACTCCAGATGAAGGCGCAATAGTTTCTTTTTCAATTCTAGTTATTGGAATTTTAGAAATTATTTTTGCTGAAAAGTTATATTTATTTTTCAACTCCTTGAGCGGTGGATATTATGGAGACAACTTCAAGAAAAATTTTGGTAAATGCATTATTATATTGCAGGGTTTGATTTTTGTTATTTTAGCTATTTTTTCGTTGGCTCCATTTTTTAGGTCATATCATGATTGAAACTGCGGGCGTGGATGATTCACCCGGATGGTGGTACGCCAGGGACTGCTGGTTGCGTTGGTGCGACTTGTGGCGACACCGCCGGACTGGAGGGAGCTTTGAACGCTGCAGTGAATGCGGGAGATAATACCCTTCAAGTGACCCAGTGAGGTGGAAAATGAATAAATTTTGGATCATGTTCGCTGTGTTTTTTTTGGAATGCCGCCAGGCTTTTGTACGGGCATGACCACTGATTTGAATTGGTATGCTGGTTTATTTGCCCGTGATCATATTCCGACTGTGCTTGAATACAATGAGGCAAATGGCGAAGGGGACGAGGCAGAAGTTGAATTTCAATTAGCGTTGTGCAAAGAGCGCGGCTGGGGGGACCCTGCTAAGCAGTCCGATTGCCAATGCATTAAATTTATAAGACAGGTCGCAGATAATCCGGGTACAACACCGTCATTATATCTTGTTTGGCTTAAAAATAATTTTCCTCCATTTTTTAAAGTTGTCGTGATTAAACACCGGGTCGTTCGAGAAAAAAGAGATGGATCGAGTATTGCTCCATACGAATTGATTGACGCATTTTTTGGAAATGTTCATGTTGAGCTAAGTAGGAACATTGAAGGAGATTTAAGAATTCCTTTGGGTAGGATCCGTATCATCAAAATCAACAAAATTTCTATTGGCCAGATTGCAGATAAATACCTGAAAAGACACGAAGGCGAGATAGCAGATGGACTTGTCGGAGGTGCAAGAAAATAGATGCTGTGGTCCCATTGAAGCGGGGCAAGGGGTAGAGGTAGTTCAAGGATTGTGGCGGGGGAATGATCCCAGCTGAAACGGTAAAATTGGCCATAGTGCATTGAAAAGTATGGTGCTCCGTGAGGATGCGGACATAGGGTGTTCGCCGCGACGTGACCCCCAAAATCTGGTCCATTTGAAAATGTGAGGCTCGTGGGTTAGGATTCCTAACCAAGGAGCAGCACATGAAAAAAAGCCGGTTCACCGAAACCCAGATTTTCGAGATCCTCCGGGAAGCGGAGTCGGGCAAGGTCTCCGAAACCTGCCGGAAGCACGGGCTCAGTGCCAACACGATCTACAAATGGCGGTCCCGATACGGCGGTATGACCCCGAGCGATCTCAAACGCATGAAAGAGCTGGAAGGTGAGAACAGCCAGCTCAAGCGCCTGGTCGCCGACCAAGCCCTGGATATTCTGGCTCTGAAGGCGATCAACGCAAAAAAATTCTGACCCGTCCGCAAAAGAGAGCCGCCGTGGACGTGGCAATGGAGCTGGGGCGTTCTGAACGACGAGCCTGCAAGCTGGTCGGCCTCCAACGCTCCACCAAGCGGCTCAAGCCCGTTCCCAACGACGACGACGCGATGAAGGCTCGTCTGAGGGAGTTGGCGGCCCAACGACCTCGTTTCGGGCAAAGGCGCCTATGGCGGATGATGCGCAGGAATGGCGTAATCATCAACCACAAGCGTGTCGAACGCCTGTACCGAGAAGAAGGGCTGCAAGTACGGCGCCGCAAGCGGAAGCGCCTCTCTGGGCGTCGGGAGAATATCCTGGCGGCGCCAGTTCGACCGAACCAGATCTGGTCCATGGATTTCGTCTACGACACCCTGGCCACGGGCAGAGCCTTCCGCAGTTTGACCATCGTGGACAATTTCACCAAGTTGTCGCCGGCGATCGAAGCGGATTTCTCTTTGCCCGGCACCAGAGTCGCACGAGTTTTGGACTGGCTTCGGGAAACTCACGGGCTCCCCGAAACGATCATCGTCGACAACGGGACCGAGTTTGTGAGCCGAGCACTGGATACCTGGGCGCACGAAAACAACGTGGCCCTTCACTTCATCCAGCCCGGCAAGCCAAACCAGAACTGCTACATCGAGAACTTCAACGGTCGCTACAGGGACGAGTTCCTGAACCAGCACATCTTCAACACCCTCGACCAAGCACGAGATCTGATCGAAACTTGGCGTGAGGATTACAACCGTCAACGCCCGCACAGCTCGCTCGACGGCCTGACTCCACACGAGTTCACGCTCAAGTGGATGGCCGAAAACCAACAACCGGAAGCTAACCCAAAAGCTCAAAAATTACATTTTTGAGTGGCTCAGTTTTGGGGGTCACGTCGGCCGCTATGACTGGAACGACATTCCACTTTGCGAGATGTCGAGTTGTTCGCAGTCCGGAATTTATGATCCCGGACAATAAACGACCAGAATTGATTCATTTTGAAAATGCGATTTACCGATTTGAATTTGTCAGCTGTTTTTATGTTGCAAATAATAGGGCTCAGGCGTATCAGGGGAGTGTCCGGGTGCGCACACCCGCGAGCTTCACATTTTTTTATACGGACCGGATTTTTTGGGTCAAGTCGATCGCAGTAATTTCCCTTCTGTGCGCCGAATCCACACGGTAAAAAATCGATTGGCGAAGAAATAACCGTAGTTCACCCGGTTTTCACCCCAGGAGGAGCCATGCGGCATAAACTTCCCATTGCGCAGGTGCTGACGGCGAAGAACCTGATCGGAGCGTTCCTGCTAACGGCCTGCCTGGCCGGATCCGGGCTCCGCGCCGAGGAGACCAACAGCGCCATGTATCTGCTGGCCGGCGGGGACGCCGTCATCCTCGCCAACAGCGACGCCAACAGCTATTTCGGCGTTAAACCCGGACAGATCGGCACCCAGGGATACGGGGACGGGGTGCTGCACTTGGGCCTCCAATTCGGCCGGATGGCGGCCCTGGAGGCGAGCTTCAACGCTGGGCCCTTCCGGAATTACGAGGTCGTCAACTACAACTCCAATAATCCTTCCCTTGGTTTCAGCCAGGTGAAGACGAACTGGACCCTCCTCACCTATACGCTCACGCCCGCCATCACCTGGGCCTGGCCGGGGACCGTCAATTTCCTCGGTTTGCGCTTGGGCGTCTCGAGTCTGGACGGGAAGGTCAACAGCACGGCGGATGCGGGCGACGGATCCTATGACCAGGAAGGCACCGCGCCGGTCATAGGGGTTTTGGCGCGCAGTTCTGCGATTTTCGCCCACCATTTCAGCATCGGGCTTGAACTCGGTTATGACTACATTGTCTTCAACGACGTCAGCAACAGCAAGGGAACCGGCACCTACAGCGGGATGAACGGCACCGCCTACGACACGACCCCTTCGGGCCAGCAGGGACCCAAGACCTCCTTGAATTTTTCAGGGCCCCACATCGCCATCACCCTGGGATTGTGGAGCGACGAGCCGGTCTCCAAGGGGGAGGACTACGGCGAGCTTCCCACGGACTCCACTCCGGCCCATTAGCGGGGGGCCCTGCCGGTCCTTTCGGTGTTTGAGCGTTCCGGCGCCTGACCGGAACGGATAAAAACCAAGCCCCAAGCGCCATCCGGCCGGAAGCGGATGGCGCTTTTTTTGTCCCAGCAAGGCCCGCCCGCCGGCGTTCCGGGAGGGCCTTGGCCCGATCGCCCTCGCGGATCGAAAAACGTATATCCCGCAAGTGTTATACTGGTTAATATGCCCTTAAGCGCGGACGTGGCGGAATGGCATACGCGCCAGACTTAGGATCTGGTGCCCAAAAGGCTTGAGGGTTCGAGTCCCTCCGTCCGCACCACACTCTCACGGACCCCATGAAACCCGACCTGCTATTCTCGGTCCTTTGCGATGAGGTCCGGCGCGAGGACAACGGCAAGCTCATGTTGATCGGACTCTTCGAGATCCTGGGAGGCCTGGACTTCCCGCTGGCCTATCCGGGCATGGCGGTGGTCAACCGCTGGTGCAACGGGGAAGGGGAGTTCAAGCAGAGGGTGCGCATGGTGGACTCCAAAAACAGGGTTTTGGTGGAGACCTCCGAGAACGTGCTGCGTTTGGCGGACATGCGGGCCACCTTCACCGCGGTGACCCTCCTGAGGAACGTGGTGTTCCCGGAACCCGGCCACTATTCGGTGGAGATACTCCTCGACGGCGACCTGAAGCAGCGTTTCGCGCTCGGGGTCGCGCAGATCAGGCCGCCCGAAACGCAGGACGGGGCCCAGTTCTGGGGCCACGACGCCTGAGGGCGCGGCTTGACCGTCATGGGCCCCTCTACCTATAATCTTGGACGTCCTTGCCGGGCGGAAGGCCTTGCCTTCCGCCCTCTTCTTTCCGGTTTCAGCGAAAGGCCCAGACCATGAAGGTCAGTGTTGTTTCCAACGGCGAAGTCTCCCGCACCCTGAGCATCGAAGTCCCGGCGGAAGCCGTGGCCGTCGAGTACGAGAAGGTCTACGCCCGCCTGTCCCGGACCGCGGCACTGCCCGGTTTCCGCAAGGGCAAGGCGCCCCGGGCCATCCTGGAGCCCCGCCTGCGCGATTCGGTGCACCAGCAGGTGCTTGAAAGCCTGCTCCCCCAGGCCACCCACGACGCCGTGACCCAGGAATCGCTGAAGGCGGTGGGCCGCCCCAGCATCGAGGACCTCAAATACGACGGCCAGGGGCCGCTCAGCTTCAAGGCCGTGGTCGAGGTGAAGCCGAACTTCAGCCTCGGATCGGTCGAAGGCCTGACCCTGAAGGGCCATTCCGCCGAGGTCTCCGAGGCGGAAGTGGACGAACAGGTCGAGTCCCTGCGCCAGCGCGCGGCGAAAGAGGGCGAAATCAAGGCGGCACCGGCGGCCCTGGGCGACCTCATCAAGGTGGATTTCCAGGGTTTCATCGACAACAAGCCCTTCACGGGCGGCAACGCCACGGACTACGGCCTGGTCCTGGGCCGCAAACAGCTGATCCCCGGCTTTGAGGAGCAGTTGGTGGGCGCCGCTGTGGGCGAGACCCGCCAGGTCAAGGTCGACTTCCCGGGCGACTATCCGGCCAAGGACGTGGCCGGCAAGGCGGCCGAGTTCATCGTCACGGTCAAGGAAGTGCGCCTGCTGGAACTGCCCGTGGCGGACGACGCCTTCGCCAAGACCTTCGGTGCCGAGGTCGTGGACCTGGCCTTCCTGCGCGAGCGCCTGAAGGAGGCCCTGGCCCTGCAGAAATCGCGCTTCCGGGCGCAGCGCCTCATGGACGCGGCCGCCGAGGAGCTCCTCAAGCGCCACGTCTTCGCGGTGCCGCCCTCCCTGATCGACGCGGAGGCCCACGCCATGGAACAGGGCGAGATGGGCCGGCTGGCCAGCCAGGGCATGGAGCTCAACGGCGAGGAGGGCCATGCGGCCCTGCACAAGGCCCTGCGCGAGCCCGCCGAGAAGCGGGCCCGGCTCTCCCTGGTGCTGGAAAAGATCGCCGAAAACAACAAAATCGAGGCCGCGGACGAGGATTTCGAGGCGGAAATACGCAATTTGGCCGTACAGATGAAGGCCAGCGCGGCGGAAGCCGCCCGTTACATCCGCCAGAGCGGCCGCGAGAGCGGTGTGCGCGCCCAGATCAGGGAGCGCAAGGCCCTGGAATGGGTCGTGGAAAAGGCCAAAGTCACGGCGATCGCGTAGAGTGTTGAAAGGGCCCCCCAGGAGGGGGCCGATTCCTAGAGCGCAACCCGGAACACACAAAGGGGAACCATGGGCCTCGTACCGTATGTCATTGAAACCACCGCGCGCGGCGAGCGCGGCTACGACATCTATTCGCGCCTGCTGAAGGACCGCATCGTGTTCCTGGGCACGCCGGTGGACGACTACGTGGCCAACCTCATCATCGCGCAGATGCTGTTTTTGCAGAGCGAAGACGAGGAAAAGGACATTTTCTTCTACATCAACTCGCCGGGCGGCAGCGTCAGCGCCGGCATGGGCATCTACGACACCATGCAGTACGTCAAGTGCCCGGTGGCGACCATCTGCATCGGCCAGGCGGCCAGCATGGGCGCGGTGCTGCTTGCGGCTGGGGCCAAGGGCAAGCGCAAATGCCTCCCCTACGCGCGCGTCATGATCCACCAGCCTTCGGGCGGGGCCCAGGGCCAGAGCACGGACATCCAGATCCAGGCCAAGGAGACCCAGCGGGTCCGCGACATCCTCAACGAGATCCTGGCCCGCCACTCGGGCAAGGACGCGCAAACCATCAACCGCGACACCGAGCGGGACAATTTCATGTCCGCCGAAGAGGCCAAGAACTACGGCCTGGTCGACGAAGTGCTGGCCTACCGCGAAAAGTCGGTTAAGAAGGACTAAAGGCCCCGCAGGCCTTTAGCGGCCGCTTTGCGCCGGAAGGCGGGCGCGCGGCGTTTCAACACGAGGGACGGGTTATGGCGAAGATGAAATGCACCTTTTGCAACAAGCCCGAGGACGAGGTCAAGAAACTCGTCATAGGGCCCGCGTCCAACATCTGCAACGAATGCATCGCCCTGTGCGCGGACATACTGGCCGAGGAGCACCCGGGCGACGGGCGCGCGGCGCGGCCCAAGTCCCTGCCCAAGCCCACCGAGATCAAGGCGGTGCTTGACGAGTACGTCATCGGCCAGGACGCCGCCAAGCGCGCCCTGAGCGTGGCGGTCTACAACCACTACAAGCGCCTCAACCGCCCGGTCGTGCCCGGCCCGGCCGCGGTCGAGATCGGCAAGAGCAACGTGCTGTTCATCGGCCCCACCGGCACGGGCAAGACCCTGCTGGCCCAGACCCTGGCCCGGCTCCTGCACGTGCCCTTCGCCATCGTGGACGCCACGACCCTGACCGAGGCCGGCTACGTGGGCGAGGACGTCGAGAACATCATCCTGAGGCTCCTGCAGAACGCCAACTACGAGGTGGAGCCCACCGAGCGCGGCATCGTGTACATCGACGAGATCGACAAGATCTCGCGCAAGAGCGAGAGCGCCAGCATCACCCGCGACGTGTCCGGCGAGGGAGTGCAGCAGGCCCTGCTCAAGATCCTCGAGGGGACGGTCGCCAACATCCCGCCCAAGGGCGGCCGCAAGCATCCGCACCAGGAATACATCAAGGTCGACACCACCAACATACTCTTCATCTGCGGCGGGGCCTTCATCGGGCTCGACGAGATCGTGGGCAGGCGCGTCGGCAAGAAGCAGATGGGCTTCGCCGCCGATCCGGACGGGGACAGGAACCGGGATAAGGACAAGGACAAGCGCGACCTGCTGGCCCAGGTCCAGCCCGAGGACCTGATCCGCTACGGCCTGATCCCGGAGTTCGTGGGCCGCCTGCCGGTGTCCGCGGCGCTCGACGAGCTCGACGAGGCCAGCCTGGTCCGCATCCTGACCGAGCCGCGCAACGCCGTGGTCAAGCAGTTCCAGGCCCTCTTCGCCATGGACAAGGTGAAGCTGACCTTCACGGACGAGGCGCTCCACGCCGTCGCGCGCCAGGCCCGCGAGCGCAAGACCGGGGCGCGGGGGCTGCGCGCGATCCTGGAGGACGTGCTGCTGCCGATCATGTACCAGGTGCCCTCCCGCGAGGACGTGCGCGAGGTCATCGTGAGCAAGGAAGCCGTGTTGGGCAAGGAAGAGCCCATTTTGGTCCTGGACGAATCCGAAAAAACCGCCTGATCCACCCCTGACCCTGGTCCGCCCCCTGGCTTTAGGTGAGGCACCGATGCCGACCCCGAAAAAATCCCCCAAAGCGGTGAAAAGCGCGGCCGCGACGGCCGAATGGCCCCTGCTGCCCCTGAAGGATGTGGTGGTTTTCCCCAACCAGATCCTGCCCCTCTTCGTGGGCCGCCCGCGCAGCATCGCCGCGGTCGAGGAAGCCAGCCGCAGCCGCCACCCCCTGGTGCTGGCGACGCAGCGCAACCCCCTCCTGGAGGACCCCGCCGCCGACGGCATCTACCCCATCGGCGTGACGGCCGAGATCGTGCAGGTCCTGCGCCTGCCCGACGGGCTGCGCCTGATCGTGGAGGGGAAGCAGCGCGTCCACCTCGACGGCGTCCGGGACGCCTCCGACACCCTGCGCGCGCGCGCCACGCTGCTGCCCGAGGACGAGCGCGGGGCGGCCACCCAGGAGGAGGAGGCGGCCCTGCGCAGCCTGCTGGACCTCTTCGAGGAGTACGTCCGCCTCCACCCCAAGCTTCCCATGGAGACCACCCAGGCGCTGGCCGGGGTGGACGGGCTGGGGCGCCTGGCCGACATCGTCGCCGCCCACCTGACCCTGCGCCCGGCCGCCAAGCAGGCCCTGCTCGAGAAGACCGACCCCCGCGAACGCGTGGACGCCGTCGCCAAGGCCTTGAGCGCCGAGAACCAGGTGCTGGCCCTGGAGAAGCAGATCAACAGCCGCGTGCGCAAGCGCATGGAGAAGCACCAGCGGGAGGCCTGGCTGCAGGAGCAGCTGCGGGCCATCCAGCAGGAGCTGGGATCGCGCTCCGACGAGAACAGCGAGGCGGCCGAGCTCAAGATCAAGCTGAAGGCCCGCAAGATGCCCAAGGAGGTCAAGGAAAAGGCCCTCAAGGAGCTCGGGCGCTGGAGCGCATGACCCCGCTGTCGGCGGAAGCCACGGTGGTGCGCACCTACCTCGACTGGATATTGGCCCTGCCCTGGGGCCGGGCCAGCAAGGACACCCAGGACCTCGCCAAGGCGGAGCAGGTGCTGGAGACCGACCATGAAGGCCTGGCCAAGCCCAAGACGCGGGTGCTCGAATACCTGGCCGTGCACCAGCTCAAGGGCGACCTCAAGGGCCCCATCCTCTGCCTCATCGGGCCCCCGGGCGTGGGCAAGACCAGCCTGGCCCGCAGCATCGCGCGCGCGCTGGGCCGCAAATTCGAGCGGGTGAGCCTGGGCGGCGTGCGCGACGAGGCCGAGATCCGCGGGCACCGCCGCACCTACATCGGCGCCATGCCGGGCCGCCTGGTGCAGGCCCTGAAGCGCGCCGGCACCTCCAATCCGGTGATCCTGCTCGACGAGGTCGACAAGATGGCCGCGGATTTCCGCGGCGACCCCTCCTCGGCCCTGCTCGAGGTCCTGGACCCGGAGCAGAACACCGCCTTCACCGACCACTACCTGGACCTGCCCGTGGACCTGAGCCAGGTGCTTTTCCTTTGCACCGGCAACGACCTCGGCTCCATACCGGGCCCCCTGAAGGACCGCCTGGAGATCATCGACATCCCCGGATACCTGGAAGAGGAGAAGGTGGGCATCGCGCGGCGCTTCCTTCTGCCGCGCCAGATCAAGGAGCACGGCCTGAACCCGGCGCAATTGCCCCTGGGCGACGCGGTCCTGGGGCGCATCGTGCGCGACTACACCCGCGAAGCGGGGGTGCGCGAGCTGGAGCGCAAGATCGCCGCGCTCTGCCGCAAGGCCGCGCGCGAGGTGGTCTCCAAGGGGGCGGGGACGGTCTTCAAGGTGGACGAGGCCTCCCTGGCCAAGCACCTGGGCGTGGCGCGCTACGCCCGCGACGAGGCCTCGCGCCGCCCCATGGTGGGCATCGCCACCGGCCTGGCCTGGACGCCCTCCGGCGGGGAGACCCTGGCCGTGGAGGTGAGCCTGGCGCCGGGCAAGGGGAGCCTGCAGATCACGGGGCAGCTGGGAGAGGTCATGAAGGAGAGCGTCCAGGCGGCCCTCTCCTACCTGAGGGCCCACGCCCAGGAACTGGGCCTGAAGCCGGATTTCCAGGCCAAGACCGACATCCACGTGCATGTGCCCGAGGGCGCCACGCCCAAGGACGGCCCCTCGGCGGGCATCACGCTGTGCACGGCCCTGGCCAGCGCCTTCACGCGGCGGCCCGTGCGCCACGACCTGGCCATGACCGGGGAGATCACCCTCCGGGGCAGGGTCCTGGCCATCGGCGGCCTGAAGGAAAAGAGCCTGGCCGCGCGCAGGGAAGGCATCACCACCCTGGTCGTGCCCCTGGGCAACCGCAAGGACCTCAGCGAGATCCCCGAGGAGGCCCGCAGGGCCATGCGCTGGCACCTGGTGTCGAGCATGGACCAGGTGCTCAAGCTTGCGCTGGCCCCCAACAAGGCCACGGACAAGCAGAGAAGGGCCGCGGAACGCGCCGTGCCGGCCATGGAAGAGTGGCAGGAACGGATGACGAAGCAGTAGGAGTTTTTTTGAAGCAACTCAACGCGACTTGGCTGGGGGCCGCCCACAAGCCGGAGGAATTCCTGCCCGAAGACGGCCCGGAGATCGCGCTGGCGGGCCGCAGCAACGTGGGCAAGAGCTCCTTGTTGAACGCCTTATGCGGGCATGTGGCCCTGGCCCGCGTGTCCAAGACGCCCGGCCGCACCCGGGCCCTCCATTTCTTCAAAACCGACGTGGGCCTCACCCTGGTCGACTTCCCTGGCTACGGCTTCGCCAAGGGCCCCTCGAGGGACCGGGACGCCTGGAAGGCCCTCATCGAGGCCTACCTCAGCCGCCGCAACGCCCTCAAGGCCGTGGCCGTGCTGGTGGACAGCCGCCACGAGCCCAGCCCCGAGGACCGCGGCCTGTTCGACTGGCTCAACAGCCTCAAAAAGAACGCCCTGTGCGTGGCCACGAAGGTCGACAAGCTCAGCGGCAACGAGAAGCCCGCCCAGATGGCCATGCTCAAGGCCGAGCTGAAGCTGAACCACAAGCCCATCGCCTTCAGCAGCCTCACCGGCGAAGGACGGATCGAATTGGTGGTGAAATTGAAGGAATTGGCGCGAGCCTGACAGGTAATTTTAGTTTGACCACTTTTTTTGACCATAATACAATAAATCGATTCCTTTCAAGCTCCGGGGCCGACGATGAGACAGATGGCGATTTCTAAATTCAAGGCGGAATGCCTTTCGGTGATGGAGGAAGTGCGCGTCTCGGGCAAGCCCTTGCTGGTGACGCGTTTCGGCAAGCCGGTGGCCGAGATTGTCCCAGCCAAGGCCGAGAAGCGGAAAAATTGGGCGGGATGTATGGCGGGTACATTTGAAATTCTTGGGGATATAGTCGGCCCTACGGGCGAGGAATGGGAAGTCCTGCGCTGATGCGCCTGCTGTTGGATACACATGTCTGGATTTGGAACCTGGGGGACCCTAAACGTCTTTCACCCGGGGTATCCAGACTTCTGGGACAAAACGAAATTTGGCTTTCCTCGGCGAGTGTTTGGGAAACAATGGTTTTGGGGCGCAGCGGAAAGCTTGGAATAGGAAAGGGCGAAACCCCTTTGGCTTGGATTCGCAGGGCGCTTCGAGATTCCGGAGTGAGGGAAGCGTCCCTCACTCATGAAATTGCGTTGGAGAGTGAATGCCTAGCCCTTCCTCACGGCGACCCCGCGGACCGTTTCATCGTGGCCACGGCCAACGTTCTGGGCTTGGTGCTGGTGACCGCGGACCGTAAAATTTTGTCTGCCAAGGCCTGCGAAGTGTTGGAGGCTTGAAGCCCGGCTGGGACCATCGGCTTCCAACAGACATTTCCCTACAAATGTTCAGGCAGGCGAACGGAGCTGATCGGCGTTAGGGAAACCGACAAACCATGAAGGCTGGGGGATATCCCCCAGCCTTCATGGTAATCGTTCTTGGTTCCTCTATTTTTACTGCTTCGCGAATTCCTTCAGGTACTGGGCCAAGGCCGCGCAGCCTTCCTCGGGGAAGGCGTTGTAGACGCTGGCGCGGAAGCCGCCCACGTTGCGGTGGCCCTTCAGCCCGTCCATCTGGCGCTCCTTGGCGCCCTTCAGGAAGGCCTCCTCCTTCGCCGCGTCCCGCACGCGCCAGGTGATGTTCATCCAGCTGCGGTCCTCCTTCTTGGTCACGGCCGCGTCGTAGAAGTCGGCATTGGAGTCCAGCGCGTCGTAGATGAGCTGGGCCTTGCGCTGGTTGCGCTTCTCGATGCCCGCGATCCCGCCCTGGGATTCGATCCACTTCAGCACCAGGCCGAAGACGTAGATCGGGAAGGCCGGCGGGGTGTTGTAGAGGCTGTCGGCCTTGTCGTGGACCGCGTATTGGAATATGGCCGGGATGTCGGTCTTGGCCGTGGCCAGGAAGCTCTTCTTGATGACCACGATGGTGAGGCCCGCCGGGCCGGCGTTCTTCTGGGCGCCGGCATAGACCAGGGAAGCCTTGCTCCAGTCCATGCCGTGGCTCAGGAAGTCCGAGCTGGCGTCCAGGATCAGGGGCGAGCCCGTTTCCGGGGACACGCGCATCTGAGTGCCCTCGATGGTGTTGTTGGTGGTCAGGTGGGCGTAGGCCGCCCCGGGGGTCCATTTGAAGTCCACGGGCAGGCTGGAGTGCTTGTTCGCGGCGCTGCTGGCCGCCACGTTCACGGTGCCCAGGCCCTTGGCCTCCTTGATGGCCTTGGAGCCCCATTCCCCGCCGTCGACATAGTCCGCGGTGGCGCCGGGGCGCAGGAAGTTCATGGGGATGGTGGCGAACTGCTGGCTGGCGCCGCCGCCCAGGAAGAGGACCGTGTAGTCCTCGGGCTTGAGGCCCATCAGGGCCAGGCAATGGCTCCGGGCTTCCTGGTGCAGGGTCTCGTAGATCTTGCCACGGTGGCTGAGTTCCAGCACGGACATGCCCGAACCGGCGATTTCCAACACGTTTTTCGAGGCTTCTTCAAGCACCGGAACCGGTAAAATGGCCGGTCCCGCCGCAAAATTATAGATTCTCTTCATGGTGCCGCCCCCTGAAAGTTCTTGCCCTGGCCATAGCCTTCGGATACACTCCCCATCGGGTTTGTGAAAAATTTCACAAAGTATTCGAAGGCCAAACTTTATACCCTGGGAGCGCCCTATGTTCAAGGTTTTCATCACGGACAAGCTGAGTGACAAGGGAGTCGCGGTGTTCAAGGCCGAGCCTGACTTCCAGGCCGACGTCTACCCCACCCCGAGCCCCGAAGAGCTGAAAAAGCTCATTGTCGGCTACGACGCCCTGGTGATCCGTTCCGCCACCACCGTGACCGCGGACCTTTTGGAGGCCGCCAAGAGCCTCAAGGTCGTGGGCCGGGCCGGCGTGGGCCTGGACAACGTCGACATCCCGGCCGCCACCCGGCGCGGGGTGATCGTGATGAACACCCCCGACGGCAACACCATCTCGGCCGCGGAGCACACCGTGGCCCTGATCCTGGCCATGGCCCGCAACATCCCCCAGGCCCACGCCTCCCTGAAGGACAAGAAGTGGGAGCGCAACAAGTTCACGGGCATCGAGATCTACGGCAAGACCCTGGGCGTGATCGGCCTGGGCCGCATCGGCTTCGAGGTCGCCAAGCGCCTGCGCGCCTTCAACATGAGGATACTGGCCTTCGACCCCTTCTGCACCCCTGAGCGGGCCCGCAGCATCGACGCCGAGCTGACCACGGTGGAGGCCATCCTGAAGGAGGCCGACATCATCACCGTGCACGTGCCCAAGACCAAGGAGACCGCCAACATGATCGCGGCGGCCCAGCTCAAGACCTGCAAAAAGGGCGTGCGCTTCGTCAACGTGGCGCGCGGCGGCATCATCAACGAGGCCGACCTGGCCCAGGCCATCAAGGACGGCCACGTGGCCGGCGCGGCCATCGACGTCTTCACCGAGGAGCCCCCCACGGGCAACCCCCTGCTGGACAGCGACAAGGTGGTACTCACCCCCCACCTGGGCGCCAGCACCGAGGAGGCCCAGGTCAACGTGGCCGACGTGGTGGCCCGCCAGATCGTGGACGCCCTGCGCGGCCACACCATCGCCAACGCGGTCAACATCCCCTCCATCAGCGCCGAGCAGTGGAAGGAGATCCAGCCCTTCTACCAGCTGGCCGGCCGCCTGGGCGCCTTCGCCTCGCAGTACGCGGGCTCAGGGCTCAAGAGCGTGGAGATCCATTATCAGGGCGCGGTGGCGCACCAGAAGCCCCAGGCCCTGACCCCCGTGCTCCTGATGGAGCTCCTGGGCAGCCACTTCGACGACGCCGTGAACCTGGTGAACGCCCCGGTGCTGGCCAAGGAGCGCGGCATCGCCGTGCGCGAGGTGATGAGCGGGGAAGGCACCTTCTCCACCAGCATCGCGGTCAAGCTCGAGACGCCCGCGGGCGCGCACGAGATCGAGGCGGCCCTGTCCGGCAGCGAGCCGCGCATCGTCGGGATCGACGGCTTCAGGGTCGACATCCGCACCAGCGGCACGCTGCTGCTGTTCTTCAACAAGGACGTCCCGGGCATGGTGGGCAAGGTCGGCACCGTGCTGGGCGACGCCGGCGTCAACATCGCCAGCCTCACCAACGGGCGCGGGGCGAAGGGCGGCGAGGCCCTGAGCGTGTTCAGCCTCGACCAGGGCGTGGAAGAGCCCACCCTCAAGAAGCTCGAAGCCATCCCGGGTCTGCGGGGCGTCCGTTTGGTCCACCTGGGCTGAGTCAGCGGTTCCAAGGCGAAAGGGATTTCATGCCGGTATTGACGGTGGTCGGGGCCCAGTGGGGCGACGAAGGCAAGGGCAAGATCGTGGACCTGCTCGCCGAGCAGGCCGGCTATGTCGTGCGCTACCAGGGCGGCGCCAACGCCGGCCACGAGGTGGTGGTGGGCGGCGAGAACTACGTCCTGCACCTGGTCCCCAGCGGCATCCTCCACTCCGGCACCCTGAACATCGTGGGCAACGGGGTGGTGCTCGATCCGGACAGCTTCTTGGGCGAGGTCGAAGGCCTGCGCAAACGCGGCATCAAGGTGGAGGGGCGCCTCTTCGTCAGCCCGCGCGCCCACCTGACCCTGCCCCTGCACAAGGCCCTGGACGCGGCCCGCGAGGGCAGCGCCAGCCAGAAGACCATCGGATCCACCAAGCGCGGCATCAGCCCCACCTACATGGACAAGGCGGGGCGCGTGGGCCTGCGCCTGGCGGACGTGCAGGACCCCGCGTATTGCATGTCCCAGCTCAAGACCAGCCTGCAGGAGAAGAACGTCCTCTTCAAGCACCTGTACAAGGTCAAGCCCCTGACGGCCAAGGTCCTGTGGAAAGAGATAGCCAGGGCCTCCAAGGCCCTGCTGCCCTACATGGCCGACACCGAGGGCATGCTGGACGCGGCCTGGAAGTCCGGCAAGCGGGTGCTGATGGAAGGCGCCCAGGGCACCCTGCTGGACGTCGATTTCGGGACCTATCCCTACGTGACCGCCAGCAATTCCACGGCCGGCGGAAGCGCCACGGGCACGGGGCTGGGCCCCACCCGCATCGGCTATGTCCTGGGGGTCTGCAAGGCCTACACCACCCGCGTTGGTGAGGGGCCCTTCCCCAGCGAACTGGACGCCAAACGCAACCAGGCCCTGCGCGAGCTGGGCGGGGAATACGGCCGCACGACGGGCCGCGCCCGGCGCTGCGGCTGGCTCGACATGGTGGCGCTGCGCTACGCCGCCCAGGTCAACGGCCTAGACGGACTGGCCATCACAAAACTGGACGTGCTGGACAGCTTCAAGGAGATCGAGGTCTGCGTCGCCTACCGCGTCGACGGCAAGACCATACGCCATTTCCCGGCGACCTCCGCGGAGCTGGCCCGGGCCAAGCCGATTACGGTCAAGGTCAAGGGTTGGCAGGCGCCCACCGGCGGGGCGCGCAGCCTGGCCCAATTGCCGGCCAAGGCCAGGGCCTATCTGAGCTTCATTGAGCGGGAGTCCGGGGTGAAGGTGGCCCTGGTCAGCGTCGGCGCGGAACGCGAACGCACCATGGTCGTGGACCCCCGCCTGCGCGGCTGGAAGTTCTGAAAAAAACCTGATAGGATCAGCCCGGGCCGTGAAGCGGCGCCCCCCTTCATTTTGGCTGTTTGGTTCCTAGCGAGTCAAAGGAGACGGCGACATGCCAAGAACCCGGAACGCTGTTCCGTTTTGTCTGCAGGCTTCGATCCCGAACCTCCGTGTCCCAGGAATTTTCGCTGCCTTAGGCGTTTTCAGCCTGCTCGCCTCGCCCGCGGCCCTGCTCTCCCAGGGCGGCTCCGGCGGCGCCGACTACTACGGCACCCCGGGCGGCTTTGGCGGCGGCTCAGGGTACAGCGGTTTGCCCGGAGCCAACGGCGGCGACAACGATCCCGCGGGCCTGGGCTTTGACGGCAGCGGGGGAGGCGGCGGAGGCTCGGGCGGCGGGGCCGGCGGAACCGGAGGCGGGGTCAGCGCGGGGGGCAGCGGCGGGGCCGGAGGGGTCTCGGGCACCCCGGACGGCGGCGCGGGCGGCGCGGGCGGG
>Ga0210388_10000488_pt1 | contig 32577 bp, 31 predicted proteins | sample IncBWC19OmetaG_FD_155485 | JGI IMG/M metagenome (GOLD analysis project Ga0210388, IMG submission 155485) | Forest soil microbial communities from Barre Woods Harvard Forest LTER site, Petersham, Massachusetts, United States - Inc-BW-C-19-O ...
GGGTGGTACTCCGTAGCCGACGGCGGTATGCTTGATCAAAATCCCGTCAACGGCGGGGGACGAAGGACGTTTAGGTCCTCATGTTCTCTGATAACAACAGGAATTGATCATGACTCAACGCAAGTCACTGGTTGCCGCGGCAATTGTCGGCATGGTTATTACGATGGCGTTGCCCGCTTGTGTCGTGGTGCCGGATCAAGGTCACTATGCCGGAGGCGTCGTCATGGTTGCGCCGCCCGCGCCGCGTGTTGAAGTCGTCGGCGTCGCGCCGTATCCCGGCTACGTCTGGATCGGCGGATATTGGAACTGGGTCGGCGGCCGCCACGAATGGGTCGCTGGCCGCTGGGTCGCGGGTAGGCCGGGATATCATTGGGTCGGGCACGCGTGGGTGCGGGCCGGCGACGGCTGGCGCATGCATCCCGGTCATTGGGAGCGCGGCTAGCGCCTCATCACCGGGCGGGCTCGTGCCTCATCACCGGGCGGGCTCGTGCCTCATCATCGGGCGGCCTCGCGGCTTCATCATCGGGCGGCGGGCCAAGTGGAGACCTTGTGAATCTCTCGGAGTTTCGGGCCTCCGCCGGCATCGAACCAATGCTCGATTAATCGAAAGGAAATCGAAACACCCGGCGGCACAATCGGTCGGCCCGATGCCAAATCCGCGCGCGTAAACCATTGCGCGTCTTCCAGCTCATCGTCGCGCCGGCGAATCTCCGTGGTCAGCGCATGCGCCGTGAAGCCGAGCATCAAGGAGGAGGGGAAGGGCCAGGGCTGCGAGGAGTGATACTCGATCTGATCCACCTCGATACCGGTCTCCTCGAAGACCTCGCGGGTGACCGCATCCTCTAGCGATTCCCCGGGCTCGACAAAACCGGCGATCGTCGAGTAACGGCCCACGGGCCATGCAGCCTGTCTTCCCAACAATGCGCGTTCGCCGTCGCTGACCAAAACAATGATGGCCGGATCCGTGCGTGGAAAATGTTCGTGCCGGCATGCCGGATTGGTGCAGATGAGCACATGGCCGCCGCGGGCGGCCAGGGTCGCGAAGCCGCAGGTGCCGCAGAAGCGGTGCCGGGCCCGCCACAGCACCATGCCGCGTGCGTAGCCCAACAGCCCGGCCTCAGTTGCGGGGAGCACGGAGGCCACCAGGCGCAGATCTTCAAAGCGTGTACCGGCTTTGAGCTGCGGCGGTTCGGTCGATTCAATCTCGTAGGCAAACACGTCGCTGTCGCCGAATCGACCCAGCAGAATCAAATCGTTGTCATTGCGCCGCGCTTCCGGCACGGCTGCCAAATCGAGCAGCGCCGCACTCGGCGTGTCGCCCGCGCCGATCAGATTGCGCGAATTCCAAACAGGTAGATAGCGGCTGCGCTCGTCGGCCAGTGCATTCGCAAACCAGGCCGGATCCTTGCGCAAATGCGCGGCGCGGTCCAGGTAGGGACCGGCCAAGATATTCCTTTGCTGCATGCAAAGGATTCTAGCAGGGCGACGCCAATCACCGAGAGCCGGTTGCTGGCTGTGGATTGAGCGCCATCCGGCAATGCAGCGCTTGCGCCGCGAGCCGCGGGTGCCGCGCCTTGTGCGTTAAGGCCGGCAGCACGGGTTCCCTCGTTGTTCGCGCCGTTGGTGCCGGCGTCGGGGCGTCGAATATGGATCCGCTGCCTGACAAGGCTCCCGCCGCCGCAGACTTTGCGACGACGGGAGCACGAGGTCTGCGGATCAGTTGATATTACGGTTCGATTCGAACGGCCGACGACGTACCCGGATACCCATCCGGTGGCGCCGGCGTCGGTGCTCCGGGCGCCGGCACTACATTGCCGTCCAAGTCGTAGAAAATCGTCACGTTGGTTCCGGCGTAAGAGTTTCCATCTTTCGACAGTTTGTCAGTCTCGGTCTCATTGAAATATCCGGCGATCAGTCCGGTCATCGAATCAAAAATCCAACCGAAGTGGTTGCGGGAATAAGTCCGTGGGCCCGTCGCCACCCAAGAACCCATACAAATGTTTCCGCCTACGGACGGGTGAGTGATGTTTTCCCACTCTGTGCCGTCGCTGTGCCACTGTATGAAGGCTTGGCCAACCGGGCCGTAATCCACAAGCCAGGTTCCCACGATGCCTTCATGGTCAATGAAGTGATGCGCAGGAAATTGGATATGCCGCTGACTCCCGGCGCCGGGTGGATACGCGCAGTTGGCATGCGAAGGCAGTCCGAAAAGCGATAAGGCTGCAGTAGCAGCAATTCCGATGAGAGTTGTCTTCATGAAGTTATCCCCTAAGTGATTTTGTTGCGTTGGTTACGACCGTGAGGGCAAGACATGGTGGTTGCCCCCGCTGCGGGTAGTGGGACGCAGCCGTGCGAGATTCCGCCTTGTCGGCTTTCGCCTGCGTGAAGATATTGGTAAGTTTTCAGTAAAATTGGCCGGCGAGGCTATTTGTCGCATGACGCGACACCCGCGACGGCGCTTGCGCGCCCGCGTCCTACAAGGATGCAAGCCCGGCATCGGCTTCGTCGTGCACCTTGGTGCCGGTGGATGGATTGCGCCTGGGCCCCGGTTCGGCCGATAGGCGCGACTGGTCGGACGTCAAGCAGATTCCGGCGGCGATGATCGAGCGCGTCGATCTGCTGTTCGCGCAGGTCGCGCGGCGGGCCCTCTAGCAGGGCGAAGCCTTGGCGGTGTTGTCGACGGCGGCCTCGCAATTCGCGCAGGTCAGCTTGCGTTTCCCCAGCAGATCGCGCACGCGCACGCCGCCGCAGATCGAACAGCGTGCAATGCCCACTTCATCGTGGCGCGCCAGCGCCAGCAGCAAGAACCAAGCGTGCTCGAATGAAATACTCACCGGCTTGTGCATTTCCAGATAGGCCTCATAGGCGCGGCACAGCAACGCGCCCGACTCCAGCGATCCCACGCGATAGCGCGGCTCGATGCCGCGTTCGCCGGGACTGACCAATCCGTACATCACGAACAGGCTGGCGAGCTGCGCGGCCTGGAAATTCAATTCCGGATTGCGGAAGAAGAATGCCGCTTGGCGCGGCGACTTGCCGCGGTGGCGCGTAACCTCGCGCGCCTCGCCGTTCATGACATAGCTGCGATACAGCTTGCGGATCCGATCGTCGCTCAAGCCGGTCCATTGGCGAATCGTAAAAGTGCGCGCCTCGTGGCGGATTAGCCGCAGTGCAAGATCGAACTTCTGCCGGTCTCTCGTGTAACGATCGTCGGACACTCTCATGGCCGCCTCCCAAGTGCAAATTATGTGATTTAGGGGCAAAAAGAATTTGACAGAAATTTGTCACAAAGTTAGCTTGAATGCCAAGGGGTTTTTCAATACGAAGAGGGGCGATTTGTGCAGGACGCATACATCGGCAATTGGACCCAGCAGTCGCATCTATCGATCGAGCATCTGACCTCGATACGCGGATTGAACGGCCGCTTCCTCGATCTGGCCGGCAACGGATTGCTCTCGCCCGGCTTGGCGCGGCAGGTCGCGAGTCTCGCGCCGGCGCAGCGCGCCGCGGCGGCAAATTGTCCTTATGCCTTGTTCGACCTGCGCTTCGCGGACGATGGTTATTGGCGCGGCCGTCTGCAGGCGATCGGGGCTTGGCGGATCGCCGATGATCCGAAGGCCGATCCGGAAATCGTCGACTTCGTGCGCCTTGCGCTCTTTTATAGCTGGCATGTGGCCTCGAGCGCCGGACTGGCCGCGCATCTGCTCCTCGGCATGCATGGCAACACGGCCGAGGCTTTTCGCGGCATTTCCGTCGACGCACTGCCGGGTCTGGCGCTCGCCGAAACGGCCAATCTCACCGCCCGCTGGAGCGGCTGCGGCTCTTACTGGTCCGCCTTAATCAGCGCGGCGGCACGCCCTGATCCTGCCGCTCTGCGCCGAGTCCAGCTCTCGGGACTGCAGCTGGCGGCCGCGGCTCAATTGCCAAGCGAGCCTCGCGAGGTTTAGTCTACGCGGCTCTTATGCATGCGTTAGTCCTCCGACAGCTCACCAAAGTCTACAAAAACGGTATCAAAGCGCTCAAGGCCATCGACTTGGAAGTCGAGGAGGGCGACTTTTTTGCGCTTCTGGGACCCAATGGCGCAGGCAAAACCACGGCAATCGGCATCACGACCTCGCTGGTCAACAAAACCAGCGGCGTGGTCGAGGTGTTCGGCCATGACATCGATAAGGAGCTCGAAGCGGCCAAGTCCTGCATCGGTTTGGTGCCCCAGGAAATCAACTTCAATATGTTCGAGACCCCGTTCACCATCGTGGTGAACCAGGCCGGGTTCTACGGCATACCCCGGCCGCTCGCGAAGCAGCGCGCGGAAAAATATCTCAAGCAGCTGCAGCTTTGGGACCGGCGCAATTCCGTGGCGCGATCGCTTTCGGGCGGCATGAAACGGCGACTCATGATCGCGCGCGCGCTCATGCACGAGCCGCGCCTGCTGATTTTGGATGAGCCGACCGCCGGCGTCGATATCGAGATTCGCCGCTCCATGTGGGAGTTCTTGCGCGACATCAATGAGCAGGGAACCACCATCATTCTGACGACGCACTATCTGGAAGAGGCCGAGAGCCTGTGCCGCAACATCGCCATCATCGAGGGCGGCAATATTATCGAACGCGACAGCATGGCAAATGTGCTGCGCAAGCTGCAAACGGAAGTGTTCGTGTTCAATTTGCGTGAGCCGCGCGCCCTCGCACCGCAGCTCTCGGGGTTCACGGCGGTATTGTCCGATGATCACACCCTGGAAATCGAGATGTCGAAGACTCAGAGCCTCAACGACATCTTCGCGCAGCTGTCGGCGCAGGGCATTGCCGTCAACAGCATGCGCAACAAGGTCAATCGGCTGGAGGAATTGTTCGTCCGTCTGGTCGACGGCAGCGTCAAGACCGCCGCCGCGGCGAAGGCCTCGTGATGCCTGAGTCGCGTGCCCTCACCGATTGGATCGGTTTCAAAACCATCATCATCCGCGAATTCAGCCGCATCGTGCGCATCTGGGGGCAGACCCTCGTGCCGCCGGCGGTCACCGCCACGCTCTACTTCGTGATCTTCGGCAGCTTGATCGGCCGGCGCGTCGGCCAGATCGGCGGCTACGACTACATGCAGTTCATGGCGCCCGGCATCATCATGATGAATGTGATTACCACCTCCTTCGGCAATGTCGTGTCCTCGTTCTTCGGCGCAAAGTTCGGCAAGCACATCGAGGAACTGTTGGTATCGCCTCTGCCCAATTGGCTGATCGTCGCCGGCTACACCATGGGCGGCGTGCTGCGCGGTGTGCTGGTCGGGGCCGTGGTGACGATCATCTCGTTGTTCTTCACGCGCCTCTCGATCACGCATGTGCTCGCGATCGTCACGGCGGCATTCCTCACGAGTTTCATTTTCGCGCTCGGCGGCTTCATCAACGCCTTGTTCGCCAAGAACTTCGATCAGATTTCCTGGTTCCCCACCTTCGTGCTGCAGCCGCTGACCTATTTGGGCGGCGTGTTTTATTCGGTGACCATGCTGCCGGGCTGGGCGCACATGGCCTCGAACGCCAATCCCATTTTGTACATGGTCAGCGCATTTCGCTTCGGCTTCCTCGGCACCTCGGATGTCGATTTGCGGCTGGCTTATGCCATCATGATTTTAGCCGCCGGCGCGATGTTCGCGTTGGCGGTAACCCTGATGAACCGCGGCACCGGTATCCGCGAATAGGAGAGATAAGTGGTACTAACGATTCCTCGCGCCGTAGGCGCACTCATTGCCGCGCTTGCCGGCCTCGGCATGGCGGCGGTGGTTGCCGCGGACACAGCACCGGGCGCGGCCGATCTGGAAGGATTTTCGAGCGCGGCTGCGGCCGCCGAAATACAGCTTGAACAGCGTTTCGATGCGGACCTGTCGGCGGCGGACTTGCGCTCCTGGCTGGAGCAGATGAGCTCGGCGCCGAACCACGTGGGCTCGCCGCACGACAAGGCCAATGCCGAATTTCAGCTCGCGAAGTTCAAAGAGTGGGGCTGGGATGCATCCATCGAAACCTTTTCCGTGCTGTATCCGACGCCGAAAGAGGTGTCCGTCGAACTGGTTGCGCCCACGCACTTCAAGGCGCTGTTGAGCGAGCCGCCCATCGAAGGCGATCGCACCTCCACGCAAACCAAGGACGAGTTGCCGCCCTACAACGTGTACGGCGCCGACGGCGACGTGACCGCGGAGCTGGTGTACGTCAATCAAGGCATGCCGGACGACTACAAGGAACTCGAGCGCGAGGGAATCAGCGTCAAGGGACGCATCGTGCTCACCCGTTATGGCGGCGGCTGGCGCGGCCTCAAACCGAAGCTCGCTTATGAGCACGGCGCCGTCGGCTGCTTGATTTATTCCGATCCGCGCGATGATGGCTACGGCGCCGGCGACACGTATCCGAAAGGAGGGTTCAGGCCGCCCAATGCCGTGCAGCGCGGCTCGGTGCAGGATATGACTTTGTACAGCGGCGATCCGCTGACGCCCGGCGTGGGAGCGGTGCCCGGAGCCAAGCGCCTCGCACTCAAGGATGCCAAGACCATCCTGAAAATTCCGGTGTTGCCGATTTCCTACGCGGATGCACAGCCGCTGCTCGCCGCGCTCGGCGGCCGCGTTGCACAGCCGTCGTGGCGCGGCGGCCTGCCGCTGACCTATCACGTCGGCCCCGGCCCCGCTCAAGTGCATATGAAGGTGCTCTCGGAGTGGACTCAAAAACCGATCTACGATGTGGTCGCGAAAATTCGCGGCAGCGATGCGCCCGATCAGTGGATCATTCGCGGCAATCACCACGATGGCTGGGTGTTCGGCGCCTTGGATCCGCTCGGCGGTCAAATCGCATTGATGGCCGAGGCCAAGTCCATCGGCAAATTGGTGCAGCAAGGCTGGCGCCCGCGTCGCACCTTGGTCTACAACAGCTGGGACGGGGAGGAGCCGGGGTTGTTGGGCTCCACGGAATGGGCAGAACAGCATGCCGCGGAACTGAAGGTCAAAGCAGTGCTCTACGTCAATTCCGACACCAATGGACGCGGCTTTCTGCAGGCCGAGGGCAGTCATGCCGAGCAGCACTTTTTGAGCGAAGTGGCGCGCGATGTAAAAGATCCTGAAACCGGTGCGACCGTGTTGGCGCGCGCGCTGGCCGAAAGACATGTCATGAGCCTCGACTCGCCGCGCCCCGATTCTGCCGCGCCCGCGGGTGCCAACGGCGACTTGCATCTGGGAGCGCTGGGATCGGGCTCTGACTACACCCCGTTCCTGCAGCACGTGGGCATTAACTCCGTGAACCTGGGGTTCGAAGGTGAAACACAATATGGGGTATATCACTCCGCCTACGATTCGTTCGATCACTTCCGGCGCTTCGTCGATCCGACGTTCGAATATGGGGTGGCGCTGGCAAAGGTGGCGGGCCGAATCATGCTGCGGGCCGCACAGGCGGACCTGATCCCGGTGCGGGAAAGCGATTTCGCAGCCCAGGTTGCGGCCTACGACGAGGAATTGCATAAGCTCGCCGATGGCATGCGCACCAAGACCGCGGAGCTGACCAAGCTGCTGGATGACGACTCCTACAAGTTGGCATCGAATCCCGACCACCCGCGTGCTCCGCCGGCGCGCGTGGCCGAGGTGCCGTACTTGAATTTCGCCGAACTCGACAATGCTGTCGCGCGCTTGGAACAAAGCGCCAAGGCCTTCGACAAGGAATATGCGCGACTGGGTTCGACCGGCGATCCGGCAACGAAGGGTGAGCGTGATCGCGTGAATGCAACCCTCACCGTCTTGGAGCAAAGCCTGACGGATCCGCGTGGTCTGCCGGGTCGGGAGTGGTACCAGCATATGATTTATGCGCCCGGAATGCATACAGGGTATGGCGTCAAGACCCTGCCCGGAATTCGTGAGGCCATCGAAGAGCGCCGTTGGGACGAAGCCAATCAGTACGTGGGGGTGGTCTCGCGCGCCCTCAACGCCTACAGTGAGCGGATGGACCGCGCCATCGCGGCCCCGTAGACTGCACAGATAATTTTAAGGAGTGGGTAATGACCGAAGAGAAGCAGCAAAAATTCACGGCCAAAGTGCGCCGCGGTTTGGTGTGGGTACATTCCGTCGCAGCCGCGGAACTTGCCAAGAAAAAGGCCGAAGCCACGGGCGTGAGGATCGAGGGTTTTACCGCCAGTGAGCTCGCCGATGTCGAATCCGCGCTGACCTGGATTTCCCAGAACAAGGAATCGCCGAGTACCGAGTCGGCGGCCTAAGTTCGCCGCGGCCGGGCCGCCCTAGGACAGGCTGCTAGCTTCAGCACGGCCGAAGGGGCGCTGCATGCTCGTCGCATTTTCGCGACGGGCATGTCGGCGATGGCGCGATGACCAGGCTTTCACGACTGCGCTACACTAATCCCATGGCTCGAAAAAGCGCTTTAGTCGTCGACGACTCCAAGTCTGCCCGCGTCATTTTGAGCCGCATGCTTGAAAAATACGACATTGAAGTCGACATGGCCGAGTCGGCCGAACAAGCCATCGAGTATTTGAAAAGCAACCGCCCCGATGCGATCTTCATGGACCATCTCATGCCCGGCATGGATGGACTGCAGGCGGTGAAGGCGATCAAGGGCAATCCGCAAACCGCGATGATCCCCATCATGATGTACACCTCTCAAGAAGGAGAGCTGTATGTCGGTCAAGCCCGCGCCCTGGGCGCCATGGGCGTTTTGCCCAAGCAGGTGCGGCCAGTGGATGTCTCGAAAGTATTGTACGAGCTGCATTTGCTGCCGGACCGGCGCGATCTGGCGGAACCCGCGCTGCACCCGGTCGAAATCGATTCCGGTATCGCGGTTGAACGGCCGCCGCCCAAGATCCCCGGGGCGGCGCCGGCCGATTGGGGACGCCGCATCGAAACCGCGGTGAAGGATCAGGCGGTGGATATCCGCCGCTTCATCGTTGCCAGTCTCGACAGTTTTTCGACGCGCATCATCAACGATGTGCGCAACTCGATGCCGATTCAGGGCGCCGACCCCATCGCACCCCCGCCGCCGCCGCCGAAATCATCATGGCCCTGGGTCGCCGGCATTCTGGCGGCGTGCCTGGTGGCTGTGGCCTTCGCCGCGAGTTGGGTGAACACGCGCAACGATCTGGCGAGTGCGCGCGCCGAATTGTCGGGTTTGAAATCCAGCAATGCGGAATTGCAGCGCTCCAAGCTCGATCTGGCCGCCACGGTCAAAGATCTGACCGCCGCGCTGAGTGCGGCGAACAGCGCGGCACAATCGTCTGCGCCCGCCGGGTCCGGATCGGGTTTGAGCCCATCGCGAGCCGAGCCGGTGCCCTACGGCGAAATCGCCTTTGATCGCAGCCGTTTGGAAGTGCTGCGCGATCTTTTGATGAAACTCGAGGCCCAGAATTTCCACGGTGTCGTCAAGATCACCAGTTTCGCCGGATTATTTTGCCTGTCCGGAAACAGCACGGACGGCTATCAGCCCGCGGCGCCCACCCTGCCGGTCAAGGGCTGCGATCTGATCGGCAATCCGCTCGATGAAGCGCTCTCGGGTCAGCAACGCCAGTCGTTGGCATTTGCGAATTTGGTGGCAGGTGTGCGTCAACGGACGGCGGGCGCCATCACCGTGGCCTTGGAAAGCGCCGGCACCACGCATCCGAGCACGCCGTATCCGGCGCGCACCGATAGCCTCACAGCCGGGGAATGGAACAAGGCCGCAGCCGCTAACAATCGGGTCGACTTCTCGGTCGAATCCAGCACGCCGCAATAATTTATCGACGACGGTTTTTCTAAAAGGCGACCCGGACGAAAAATTCCGGACCTTTGGAATCAATATTGAAAAATCCCGCTTGCTTGACCTGCGCCGACGTGAGGCTGGCGCGCAGCATGCTGTAACCCAGCGCGAAGGAAATGTTCGGACGCAGTCGGTAGAGCGCAGAAAGCTCGTAGATCCCCAACGATCCGTCCAGATCATCGACCCGAACCTTCACGTACTGCGCGCGGCCATCGAGATAAAACCGCTTGCTCACGACATAGGTGGCGGCCAATCCTACGGTCGGCAAGGGGCCGGCCTGATCCTCGGTCTGATCCACATGGCGCGTCGGAGTCTGCACGCGCGCCCTCGCCGAGATGTCGGTATCGTTGATGCCGATGATCGCGGCGACCTCGTATTTGTCGTTGTGTAGAAATGAATAGGCGTAGCTGATGCCGAAGGTGCGAATCGAGAGGTCGGATTGCAAGGGATCGCCGGGCTGCAGCACGACATCGCGGAACACGATGGGCTCCGTCACGGTGTTCGAGTCCGAACGATCCAACGAAAAGTAATTGAATATGAAGCGGTGGCGCTCGCCGGCGCGCACCATGGCTTCGATCTTGGCTTCGTAGTCGGTCTTGTCCAGTCCGAACGCATCCTCGGCGTTGATCGGTGTGCCCGGGACGCCCGCGCTGCTGTCGAGCTGAAGATTGGTGTCGTTGGAGAGACGAACGACACCGAGCGACAAGCGAACCCGCTCCTCGGTGGGGCTGAGATAGTCCTCCGCGTGCGCCAGCGTCGCGAACAACGCCAGCCCCGCCAGGACCATACCAATCTTGTTCATGTCGGTCTCCTCAAAATCAACAGATCCGTTTCGGCGCGCTTCGCGGCGGCCGGCAAGGAGGGGCTGATACGCTGCATTACATGGGCCGCAGCGGCCCGCCACCCTGTCAGTTTGCCGCCATAGATGCATAGCACGCGCGGGCGTACGTCTCGATCCGTGGTGAATATGGTCTCGCGCGACCGGTCGAAGGCCGCCTGCGTGGCCGCGGGCAGGACCCGTAAGCCGGCAAAGCGCTCGCTGATATCCTCGCGGGTCAGGCTGCTCAAGGCGGGAAAGTAGTGCCGAACCACGGCCAGCAGATATTCCTCCTCGGCCGGCAACGGCTGCACTTGGTCGGGGTCGCCACGATACGGTGTTTCGGTGGTGCCGATCAGGGTTGCGCCCGCCCATGGCATGACGAACACCGCCCGCCCGTCCGTGGGGCTCTCGACGTAGTAAATGCCGGCGGTCAAGGGATGCGGTATGACGATGTGCGTACCTTGCACCAGGTCCACGTCCGGTATGGGAATCGCCGGTTCGACCGCGCGCGCGACCTGCATCGCCCAGGGTCCCGCTGCATTGATCAGTACTCGCGCCCTGCACTCAACGGTGGCGCCGGCTGCGGTGTAGCTCACGGTCACGCCGGCCTCGCTCAAGGTAGCGCCCGAGAATCGCGCCGGCATGGCAAGTTCGGCGCCCAAGTTCAATGCCGACTTGACCACGGCACGGGTCAAGAGCGCATCGTTGGTCTGCGCATCGTGATAGCGAATGACGGCATCCAGATCCAGCGTCTTCAGGCCGTCGAGTTGCGGCCATTCGGATTTAGGCACGCTGCCGAAGCGCGTCGCCGCATCGAAGCCGCCGAGCAGCGCGTAAATCCACAGCCCGAGCTTTAACTGCCAAGGCCGACGGCGGGTGTCGCGGTACACCGGAATATAGAACGGCTTGAGCGCCACCAACTCCGAAGCGATGCGCAGATGAATGGCGCGCTCTCGCAGACTCTCGCGTACCAACGCGAATTGCCCGGATTCCAAGTAGCGCAGTCCGCCGTGAATGAGTTTGCTGGAGCGGCTCGAGGTGCCGGCGGCGAGCGCTTGCCGTTCGATGAGCAATGCGCTGTGTCCGGCCGCCACGGCGGCTTGGAGCACGCCGGCGCCATGAATGCCGCCGCCGATGATGACCACATCGTATTCTTTCATTTGCACTAGGGGTTGTTCGATGGCGCTTAGAATGCGTGATTACGCGCGAACACACCAACTTTGAATCTCTCTGTCGCCATTCGCGAACAGTCGCTGAAAGGATTCAGTCGGCGCTGGCTTTGGCGTCGCGCTTCTCTTCGAACTGCATGACCGGGGCGTCCGAGGTGACTTCGATTTCGCCGTCGACGATCGCGCCCTTGGCGATGGCGACGGTGCGTGCGCTGACTTTGCCGCGGATGACCGCCGTATAGCCGATCTCGAGCTTATCCTTGACAATCAGGCCGCCCAAGATGGTGCCCGCGACGATCGCTTGCTGCGCCCGGACCTGCCCGTGCCAGCTGCCGGACGCCGACAGATTCAGCGCGCCTTCCAGTTCGCCGTCGCCATGCACTTCGCCGGACACCACGAATTGGCCGGTGCCGCGAATGTCGCCGACGAACACCGAATTGGCGCCGATGAAGGTGGGCGTAGCTGAATTGCTGTCCAGAAAGCGGCGTTTTTCTTGGGTCATGACGCCTTCTTATCCTATCGGGGTAGGCTGTGATGTGACGAGCTTGGCGTCGCCGCCAGGTCGCGAATCGAAGTAGAATGGGCAATCCGCCTAAACCCCCGCAGAGTGTGAAAATGGTCATCAAACACGTGTTTTTGGTCCTGTCTTTGACTGCCGCACTGGCCCTGTCAGGATGCAGCCGTCAGCAGAGCGACTGGGAGAAAACCCGGGCCGCGAACACCACGGATGCGTATGAACTCTTTTTGAAGAAATATCCGACCGGCGAGTTCACCGCTCAGGCGCAAGCTCGCGTCAAAGAACTCTACGAGGAACGAGATTGGAAAAAAGCGCGCGATACCGACACGCTCGATGCCTACCAGGCATTCTTGAAGCAATATCCGGAGGGCAAGTGGACCGAAGAGGCGCGCATTCGCGTCGAGAATTTCACGCTGGCCGCGGCGCCTTCGAGTGCCACACCGGCCGGCGCTGAAGCGCCGCCATCCGAAGCCGCCACGCCGCCCGCCGCACCAGCCGCCGTGCCGAAGCCAAGCCCAACGAAACCAACCCCCTCGAAACCGGCGCCGACGAAAGCACCGGCATCGAGTGCGCATGCCGCGACGAAGCCGCAGGGCTCGTATGGCATACAGCTGGGTGCATTCAAATCCGGTTCCGATGCCGCCAACAAACGCTGGGCAAGACTTGACAAGGAATACCCTCAGTTGTTGTCGGGGCTGTCGCCCAAAGTCTCCCCCAAGAAGAGCGCGTCCGGCACGTTGTATCGCTTGCAGGTCGCGGGATTGACCGAAAAGCGCGCACATGCAATCTGTAAAACGCTGAAAGCGCACTCGCAAGCCTGTGTACTGATCCACCCTTAAGGCCGCACCGCCGCCGACTCGGGAGGTTCCTAACCGCCCGTGTCAGCAGCCGACAATTCGCGTCACCCCACGATCAGCTCGCCCAGGCTAACTCACTGATTTTTATTGGTGGCCAAGCCTGGCACGCGGCTTGCTTCGCTTGAGGTATGCAATCGAAAGTCATTGCGTTGCTCGCATCCGACGGCAGTCCCGAAGCCACGCTGCTGGTCCGCCGTGGCGACGGCCAGTTTGCCCTTGCCAGGATCGATGCGCGTGTGGCGGCTGCTGCCCGGCTTGCCGCGCGTTTCGGCCCTACTTTCGCGCATCGCGTGGCGCAGGAGAGCGTCGCCAAGAGATAGGTTTCAAGATTTTGGGTCACCCCCGAGGCGCCGCGGTTCAAGCTTCCCCCTCCCGCTCGCGGCGCCTTTTTTTTACCCCGCCAATTCATCCAGCAAGAACGCGTACTCCATGGCGATTTCCCGATAGCGTTGGAATCGGCCGGATTTTCCGCCGTGACCGGCGGCCATTTCCACGTGCAGCAGCAAGCGATGGTGATCGGTTTTCGCGGCACGCAGCTTGGCCACCCACTTGGCAGGCTCGTAATATTGAACCTGGCTGTCCCAAAGGCCGGTGGTGATCAGCATCGCCGGATAGCTCTTGCGGCTGACATTGTCATAGGGCGAGTACGACAACATGTAGTCGTAATACTCCCGTTCATTGGGGTCGCCCCATTCATCGTATTCATTGGTGGTGAGCGGGATGGTCTCATCGAGCATGGTGGTCACCACGTCCACGAACGGCACCTGCGCGACGATCGCGCGATAATCTTGCGCGCTCATGTTGGCGATGGCTCCCATCAGCAATCCTCCGGCGCTGCCTCCCATCGCAAACACCTTATCCTTGGCGGCGTAGCCACGCTCCACCAGCGCGCGCGTGACATCGATAAAATCGTTGAAGGAATTTTTCTTATGCAGTTTCCGCCCGGCGTCGTACCAGGCGCGTCCCATTTCTTGGCCGCCGCGCACATGGGCGATGGCGTAGACAAAGCCGCGATCGAGCAAGCTTAGGCGCGGCGAGGAAAAGCTCGGGTCCATGGAAAGTCCATAAGCCCCGTAGCCGTATTGCAACAGCGGGTTTGCGCCATTGCGCGCGAGGTTTGCGCGGTACACCAGCGATACGGGAATCTGTGCGCCGTCGCGCGCCGCCACGAAGAAAAATTCGGTGGCGTAGTCCTTGGGGTCAAAACTGCCCAGGACCGGGTCGCGTTTCAGCAGCACCTGTTCGCCCGTGCGGGTGTCGTAGTCGTACAAGGTCGTCGGCGTGGTCAGCGACGAATAGGCGTAGCGCACGATGCGAGTGTTCAATTCCGGATTGACGGAAATCGATGTGCTGTATGCCGCTTCATCGCTGGCGATGAAGAATTCGGCGGCTCCGTCCAGCGGATGAATGCATATTTTGAGAAGGCCGCCGCTGCGCACCGACACCGCGAGAAATTCATTGAACACGTCGAAGTCCTCGATGTAGGCATCGTCCCGATGCCCCATCACATCGACCCATTCGGCGCGGTTGCTGTGTGCGCCGATGGGCGCTGCACTCAAGCGAAAATTGCGCGCCTGCCAGTTGGACCTGACGATGAACTGCTGCCCGAGATGTTCGATGTCATATTCATGATCGGCTTCCGCGGGCAGGAAGACTTCGAAGTGCAGCTGCGGGTCGTCGGCGCGCGCATAGCGCCATTCGGACGACAAGGTGCTTTCCATGTGCAGGAAAATGAACGCATCGGACTTGGACTTGGAAACGCCGGTGTAAAAGCGCCGGTCGGTTTGCTCGAAAACCAACGCATCGCGCTTAGGGTCCTCCCCCAGCACGTGCTTTTTGACGTACACCCCGAGCAGCGTCTCGGGATCTTTTTCGACGTACAGCAAGGTCCGATTGTCATTGGCCCACGCCAGGTCCGGCTCGACGTCCGGAATCGCCACGGACGCAATCTCTTGAGTGCGCAAATCCTTGAATTTCAGCGTGAACTGGCGCCTGCCGGTGGTGTCCTCGCAGAAGGCGAGCCAGTGCGAATCCGGCGAGATCTCCATGGCGCCGATGCGGTAGTACGAGAGTCCTTGGGCGTGCACATTGGCGTCCAGCAAGATCTCCTCGGGTGCCTCGAGCGAGCCTTTGCGCCGCACAAATACTGGGTGTTCCTTGCCCGGTTCGAAGCGCGTGCCATACCAATAGCCGTTCTTCCGATACGGCACCGTCGAGTCGTCCTGCTTCAGGCGGCCGTAGATTTCAGCGTATAAGGCATCTTCGAGTGGCTTGGCCGCCGCCATGCTGCGCTCGCGAAAGGCATTTTCCGCGTTGAGATAGGCCAAAACTTCCGGATTTTTGCGCTCGTCGTCACGCAGCCAGTAATACGGGTCAATGCGCACGCCGAAGGGCGAATTCACCGGGTGCGGCCTCTGGTCCGCAATGGGAGGCTTGGGCAGGGATTCAGTCATTCTTTTGGGTTGTCCTGGTTCGAGGCGCGAGTATAGTCAAGAGGCGGGAAGGGCGTCGGATCGCCGCGATAAGGAGGGGTTATGCAGACCGTCAGTCAATTGCTACAGGCCAAGGGAAACCAGATTTTCTCGGTCGCTCCGCAGGATTCCGTGCTCCACGCGATCGAAATCATGGCGACGCGGCACGTCGGCGCGCTGCTGGTGATGCGCGAAGGCACATTGCTCGGCATCATTTCGGAACGCGACTACGCGCGCAAAGTGATCCTGAAAAATCGCTCCTCGCACGACACGCCGGTGAGCGACATCATGAGTTCGCCCGCCGTGAGCGTGACGCCGGACGATACCGTGCATCACTGTATGCAGCTGATGACCGATGGGCGCTTTAGGCACTTGCCCGTGGTGAAGTCGGGGCGCGTTGTGGGCATGCTGTCCATTGGCGATCTGGTTAAAGCCGTCATCCAAGAGCAAAGCCAGCACATCGAGCAGTTGGAGCGCTACATCGCCGGTTGACGCGTGAGTCCGCCCGCGAGTTTCGTGCTTGCCAATCGGGCCGGCCTCCATATAAGGTAAACGCTACACAGGCGCGCTTCGCGGCGTTTGCCCCATCTGGCGCTTCATTGAGCGCCAAGAACCGAGTTTAAGTTCTTGTTTTAAAAGCTCCCGGCGTTTCAAGCGCAGGGCTTGGTTTGGACATGGGCGCGCGATATGACGACTAACGACCCGGGCTCTCATCCGATGGGCTCTTATTTGACCAGCCTCCATGGCGCCGATCCGCGCCGGGGTGACTGGGGCCTGTGCCGTGCCGCGTACGAAAAGGATTCCTGCGGCTTCGGATTGATCGCCAGCCTCGATGACCGTGCCAGTCACTGGGTGCTGCAGACCGCGATCAGCTCGTTGAATCGGCTCACGCACCGCGGCGCGATTGCGGCGGACGGCAAGACCGGGGATGGCTGTGGTCTGTTGATCAAACAGCCGACCGCATTTTTGCGCGCTGTGGCTGCGGAAGCAGGTTTGGCCTTGGCGCCCCTGTTCGCGGCCGGCCTCGTGTTCTTGAATCGCGACGCCGCCAAGGCCGCCGCGGCGCGCCAGGCGCTGACCGAACAGTTACGGTTCGAAATGCTGCACGTCGCCGGCTTCCGCTCGCTACCCACGGACCCTGCGGCATGCGGTTCGGAGGCGCTGAAGAGCCTGCCCGTCATCGAGCAGGTATTCGTGAACGCCCCGGCCGACCTCGATGAGTCGACCTTCAATCGCAAATTGTTCATGGCGCGCCGTCGCTGCGAAAAAATACTCGAGGCAGAGGACCCGGCTTTCTATGTGCCGTCGCTCTCGGCCAGCACCATTGTCTACAAGGGCATGGTCATGCCGAAATTTCTGGCGCAATTCTACCCCGATCTCAAGGATTCCCGGCTCGAAGCGTCGGTGGTGGTGTTCCATCAGCGCTTTTCCACCAATACTTTGCCGCAGTGGCGGCTCGCCCATCCCTATCGGTATCTCGCGCATAACGGTGAGATCAACACCGTCCAGGGCAACCGCAGCTGGGCGGTCGCGCGCGGACCGCTGTTCCGCTCGCCGCTATTGCCCGACTTGAGCGACATTCTGCCGCTGGTATCGCTGACCGGCTCGGATTCGCAGTCGCTCGACAACATGCTGGAAGTGCTGCTCATCGGCGGCCTCGATCCCATGCATGCCATGCGCATGCTCATCCCCCCGGCGTGGCAATCGGTGGACATGATCGATCCGGACTTGAAGGCTTTCTACGAGTACTACGCGACTCATATGGAACCCTGGGACGGACCCGCCGGCATTGTGCTGACCGACGGCAGGTACGCCTGCTGCACGCTCGATCGCAATGGTCTGCGGCCGGCGCGCTGGGTCATCACGAAGAACCGGCACATTACGATTGCGTCGGAAGCAGGCGTCTGGGATTACCGGCCGGAAGATGTGGTGGACAAAGGCAAGCTGGGCCCCGGCGAAATGTTGGCGCTCGATCTCAAGACCGCCGAACTCATGACAACCAAGCGGATCGATGATCTGCTCAAGAGCCGCCACCCGTACAAGGTTTGGCTGAAGAAGGGCGTGCGTTATCTGCAAACTGATCTGATTGATCCGCGGCTTGCAGCCGAGCCCTTCGACCGCGAGATCCTGGCTCAGTATCAGAAGATGTTCAACGTCTCGGCCGAAGAGCGCGACGAGATCATTCGGGTTCTCGCCGAGGATGAGAGCGAGGCGGTCGGCTCCATGGGCGATGACACGCCCATGCCGGTGCTATCGAAGAAAGTCAGGTCTCTGTACGACTATTTTCGCCAACAGTTCGCGCAGGTGACCAATCCCCCCATCGACAGCCTGCGCGAAAGCATCGTCATGTCGCTGCAGACGCAGATCGGCGCGGAAGCGAATATCTTCGTACCGTCACCCCAGCACGCGGAACAAATCGTTTTGAGCTCGCCGATCCTTTCGCAACGCAAGCTGCGCCAGATCGTGGCGCTGGCCGAGTCCGGCGTGCCCAATGAATTCATCGATCTGCAATACGACGCGCATCTCGATCTGAAGACTGCTTTGCTGCGTGTCTGCGATCACGCGGAAACCGCGGTGCGCCTGGGCAAGCTCGTGCTGCTTCTGTCCGATCGATACCTGGTGAAGGGCAAGCTGCCCATCCACGCGCTGCTCGCCACGGGCGCGGTGCATCATCGGCTGGTCGCGACGGGTCTGCGCTGCAAATGCAACATCCTGGTCGAAACCGGCACCGCGCGCGATGCGCATCATTTCGCCTGTCTGATCGGTTACGGCGCAACCGCCGTGTATCCCTATCTGGCCTACCAGACCTTGTTCGACATGATGCGCAAGGGCGTGCTCAAGATGGAGGCAATCGCGCGCCAGGAATTGGGCAGAAGCTATCGGCGCGGCATTCGCAAGGGTCTGTTCAAAATTATGTCCAAGATGGGCATCTGCACCGTTGCCAGTTATCGCAGCGCGCAGCTGTTCGAAATCGTCGGCTTGAGCGATGAGGTCGTGCGCTTGAGTTTCGACGGCACCGAGAGCCGCATTCAAGGCGCGGATTTTGCGGATCTGAAGGCCGATGCCGAATATCTGGCGAAGCGCGCCTGGGACAAGACCGAACCGGTCGAACAAGGCGGCCTGCTCAAGTACATGCACCATGGCGAATACCACATGTACAACCCGGATGTGGTGGCCACGCTGCAATCGGCCGTCATGACCGGCAACTACGAGCAATACCGTCAGTTTGCGCAGTTGGTCAATGAGCGGCCCGTGTCCTGCCTGCGCGATCTGCTGAAATTGAAGGCCGGCGCGGCGCCGATTTCCATCGACGAGGTCGAACCGATTTCCGCCATTCTCGCGCGCTTCGACAGCGCCGGGATGTCCCTGGGGGCGCTGTCGCCGGAAGCGCACGAGGCGCTGGGCATCGCGATGAATCGGCTGGGAGCGCGCTCCAATTCCGGTGAGGGCGGCGAGGATCCGGTGCGTTACGGCACGGAAAAGAATTCCAAGATCAAACAGGTTGCCTCGGGCCGCTTCGGCGTCACGCCGGAATACCTGATCAATGCCGAGGTCCTGCAGATCAAGATCGCGCAGGGTGCCAAGCCGGGCGAGGGCGGCCAGCTGCCCGGTCACAAGGTCAATGACATGATCGCGCGCCTACGATTTGCGCGTCCCGGCGTGGGACTGATCTCGCCGCCGCCGCATCATGACATTTACTCCATCGAGGATCTGGCGCAGTTGATCTTCGACTTGAAGCAAATCAACCCCAAGGCGCTGGTGTCGGTCAAATTGGTGGCGGAGCCGGGCGTCGGCACGGTGGCAGCCGGCGTCGCCAAGGCGTACGCGGATCTGATCACCATCAGCGGTTACGACGGGGGCACGGGCGCCAGTCCCTTATCGTCCATCAAGTACGCCGGCACCCCCTGGGAGTTGGGGCTGGCCGAGACGCATCAGACTCTGCGCGCCAACGAGTTGCGGCATCGTGTGCGCCTGCAGACCGACGGCGGATTGAAGACCGGCCTGGATGTCATCAAGGCGGCCTTGATCGGCGCCGAGAGCTTCGGGTTCGGCACCGCGCCCATGGTTGCGTTGGGTTGCAAATATCTGCGCATCTGTCATTTGAACAACTGCGCCACGGGCGTCGCCACGCAACACAACGTGTTGCGCAGCAAATATTTCATCGGACTGCCGGAAATGGTGATGAATTATTTCAAATACGTGGCGCAGGAATGCCGCGAAATCATGGCTGCGATTGGCGCACGCAGCCTGGCTGAGCTGATCGGTCACACCGAGTTTTTGGAAATCCTGCCGGGCGAAACCTCGAAGCAGCGCAAGCTGGATTTGTCGCCCCTGCTGGCGAACGCGGCTCTCGTGTCCGACAAGCCGCAATACTGCGTCGATCCGCACAACGAGCCATTCGACAAGGGCGTGCTTGCCGAGCAAATGCTCAAGGACATGCGCGCCGCGATTGATACGGCGTCAGGCGGCAAATTTCACTACTCGATCAATAATTTCAACCGCTCAATCGGCGCGCGCATTTCCGGCGAGATCGCCCGCCGCTGGGGCAACGCCGGCATGAGCGCCGCGCCCCTGGAGGTCGACCTGAAAGGCTCCGCCGGACAAAGCTTCGGCGTCTGGAATGTCGGGGGCCTGCATCTTCACCTCGAGGGCGAGGCCAACGATTATGTGGGCAAGGGAATGGCCGGCGGCAGGATCATTTTGAGGCCGTACGCTCATCCGAATTTCGCCGCGCGCGACACCATCATCATGGGCAACACCTGCCTGTACGGCGCCACCGGCGGTGAACTGTACGCCGCGGGTAGGGCGGGGGAAAGATTTGCGGTGCGCAACTCCGGCGCGCTCGCCGTCGTCGAAGGCACCGGCGATCATTGCTGCGAATACATGACGGGCGGGGTGGTCTGCGTGCTGGGCACCACCGGGGTGAATTTCGGCGCCGGCTTCACCGGTGGATTCGCCTACGTGCTCGACATGGAGCGGGATTTCGTCGATCGCTACAATCATGACCTGATCGATATTCATCGCATCTCGCCGGAGGGGATGGGTACTCACGTACAACATTTGCGCGGCCTCATCGAGCAGCATGTCGAGGCCACCGGCAGCGAATGGGGTGCGCAGCTGCTCAATGATTTCCGCACTTATATCGGCAGATTTTGGGTGGTCAAACCGAAGGCCTCCGCGATCGATTCGTTGCTGGAAAATCTGCGCCGCGCCGCTTGAGGCGCGCGCCGCGAACCGCCATGGCCGACAGGCATCTGCAATTTCTCGACATTCCGCGCAAGGATCCGGACAAGCTTGGCGTCGAAGTGCGCACCAAGCAGTTTCGCGAGATCTATGCGCAATACAGCGCTGAATCGGCCGCTCAGCAGGCCGGGCGCTGCATCTCCTGCGGCAATCCTTTTTGCGAATGGAAATGCCCGGTCCATAACTACATTCCGAATTGGCTGGCGCTGATCAACGACGGGAAATTGTTCGAAGCAGCCGAACTGTCGCATCAAACCAATTCGCTGCCCGAAATGTGCGGGCGCATTTGCCCGCAGGACCGGCTGTGCGAAGGTGCCTGTACCTTGAACGACGGTCTCGGCGCGGTCAGCATCGGTGCCATCGAAAAATACATCACCGACGAGGCCTTTCGCTTAGGGTGGAAGCCGGACATGTCGAATGTGGCGCGCACCACCAAGCGCGTGGCGGTCGTGGGTGCGGGGCCTGCCGGTCTCGCCTGCGCCGACATCCTGGTGCGCAACGGCGTCAAACCGGTGGTCTTCGATCGGTATTCGAAGATCGGCGGGTTGCTCACCTTCGGCATCCCGCCGTTCAAACTGGAAAAGGACGTGGTGGAAAAGCGCCGCGAAATCATGGAAGGCATGGGTGTTGAATTTCGCTTGAACGTCGAGGTGGGCCGCGATATTGCCTTCGCGCAAATCGCCGATGAGTTCGACGCGGTGTTTCTCGGCATGGGGACCTACACGTACGTCAAAGGCGGCTTCGACGGCGAGGATCTGCCCGGCGTTCACGAGGCATTGCCGTATCTTATTTCCAATATCAACCGCGAACTTGGGCTGGGCGGCGGCGCCGATTTCATCGACATGAAGGGCAAACACGTCGTCGTGCTCGGCGGCGGCGATACGGGCATGGACTGCAATCGAACCGCCATACGCCAAGGCGCCGCCAGCGTGACGTGCACCTACCGGCGCGATGAAGACAATATGCCGGGTTCGCGCCGCGATTATAAGAACAGCAAAGAAGAAGGCGTTACTTTTCTGTTCAATCGCCAACCGATCGAAATCGTCGGGGTCGATCGTGTGCAGGGGGTGAAGCTGGTGCAAACCCGATTGGGACCTCCCGGGCCGCGTGGCCGGCGCGTGCCGGAAGTCGTGCCGGGAACGGAAGAAACCATTGCGGCAGACGCCGTGATCATCGCATTCGGTTTCTTGCCGAACCCGCCCGATTGGTTCCATGCGCAGCGCATCGAATTGCACGGCAACGGCAGAGTGCGCGTGTCCGGCGCGCCGCGATCCCGTTTTCAAACCACCAACCCAAAGATCTTCGCGGGCGGTGACATGGTGCGCGGCTCCGACTTGGTGGTAACCGCGGTGTTTGAAGGACGCGAAGCCGCCCAGGGGATATTGCAGCATTTGGGATTGCGCGAGGCTTGACAGCCGGCGCGCGCGGCGCTCAACTTTGTAGAGGGGAGCCCTGATGCCGACGCAAACCGCGCGGAGAATGTGCTCATGCGGTTTTGCGCGCTTGAACCAACGGAGAAAAGTATGTGCGAGAAGGACGATCTTGACGAAATGTATGAAATCTCACGCGCGCGTGAATTGTCGCGGAGGCAGTTTGGTGCGCTGAGCTTGGGCGTCGGGCTGACCGCCATGTTGCCGCGCCTGGCCGATGCGGCCGACACCACCGAGGCGGAAGTCGAGATCAAAACGCCCGACGGGACCTGCGACGCCTATCTTGTGCATCCGGTGAAAGGCAAATATCCCGCGGTATTGATCTGGCCGGACATCTTCGGTTTGCGTCCTGCATTCAGACAAATGGGAAAGCGCCTGGCCGAATCCGGTTACACCGTGCTCGTGATCAATCCTTTCTATCGAACCAAGAAAGCCCCGACCGCACCCGAACATCCTGATTTCAACGATCCGGCGACGCGCCAGGGGCTGATGAGTCTCGCCGGAACCTTGTCGCCCGCCACCGCGCTCACCGATGCGACCGCATTTGTCGCTTATCTTGACAGTCAACCGGCGGTCGACAAGAAGCGCAAGATGGGGACCACCGGTTATTGCATGGGCGGACCTTTTGTCTTCAGAACCGCAGCAGCATTCCCTGCTCGGGTCGGAGCCGGCGCGACTTTTCATGGCGGAGGTCTTGCGACCGACAAGCCCGAAAGTCCGCATTTGCTGATACCTCAAATGAAAGCGCAATTTCTCATCGCGATTGCGGAAAATGACGATCAACGCGAGCCCGAGGCTAAAAATATTCTGCGCGATTCATTTGCCAAGGCTCATTTGAGCGCTGAAATCGAAGTGTATGCCGGCACCAAGCATGGATGGTGTCCGCCGGATTCGGCGGTTTACAATGCCGAGCAGGCTGAAAAAGCTTGGGGCCGCATGATGGTGTTGTTCAAGACGGCATTGGCTTAGTTCGCCAAAATTGGGGGCCGATATCGAGGTCCGAAAACGGCGAGTATTTGCCTGAAGGAAGGGCTACTCTAGCCCCATGGAACTCGATTCAAATGCTTGTTATCGCGCGGTCAGAGCGCGCGATCGCCGATTTGACGGCCGTTTTTACGTCGGCATCACCTCGACGCATATTTATTGCCGGCCGATATGCACCGCGCGTCCGGCCAATCGAAAAAATATGCGCTTTTATTCCAATCCGGCGGCCGCTGAGGGCGCTGGTTTCAGACCTTGCCTGCGCTGCCGTCCGGAAAGGGCGCCTGGATTGGCACCGGTCGATGCCGTCAGCCGATTGGTCGGTGCCGCGATGGCCGGCATCGAAGAACATGCGCTTTCCAGCGCACGGGTCGGCGATCTGGCCGCCACGTTGGGAGTCAGCGACCGGCATCTGCGCCGGGTCACCGAAGCCGAGCTCGGAGTCTCGCCGATTGAATTGGCACAGACCCAGCGATTGTTGCTGGCAAAGCGGCTCTTGCGCGAAACCGCACTCGATCTGACCGACATTGCGTTTGCCAGCGGTTTCGGCAGCGTGCGGCGCTTCAATGCCTTGTTCAAATCTCGATACGGTTTGAGTCCGCGGGCGATTCGCGGCAAATCGATCGATACCGATTCCTTGAGCGTGCAGCTGGAATTCCGGCCGCCGCTGGCCTGGAAGAGTCTCCTGGCCTATTTGCGCTTGCGCGCCATTCCCGGCGTCGAAGCAGCGGATGACACGCATTATCGGCGCACGGTCGCGATCGGTGCGGCCAAGGGCTGGATTGCGGTGTCGATGCACCCGAACGGCAGCGCGCTGAATCTGGAAATGTCACCGACCCTCACGCCGGTCATCGGCGCCGTGATCGGCAGGGTGAAGCAATTGTTCGATCTGGGCGCCGCACCGGATTCGGTGAGCACCGTGCTGCGCCAAGACGACATTCTCGCCGCCACTGTGCGCCGCTTGCCGGGACTGCGAGTCGCGGGTGCATTCGACGGATTTGAGCTGGCCGTACGCACGGTGCTGGGGCAGCAAGTATCGGTGAAGGGCGCGAGCACCCTTGCCGGCCGCTGGGCACAAGCCTTCGGTGAGCCCATCGCGACTCCCTATTCTGAACTCAATCGCTTGAGCCCTGGCGCAGAGCGCATGGCCGCCATTCCCGCCGAGCAAATCGCTGAACTGGGCCTCGTCAGCGCCCGCGCCCGCTGTTTGGTGGGTCTCGCGGCAGCTGTTTCACAGCGCAAGATCGTGCTCGCCTATGCCGCCAATGTGGAAGAGCAGATCGACGGTTTGATGCACCTGCCGGGCATCGGACATTGGACTGCCAATTACATCGCCATGCGCGCGCTGCACTGGCCCGACGCATTTCCGACCGGGGATCTGGTGTTGATGCGCGCGGCGGGATCGAATCAGAAGCAGCTGCAACGGCGCTCGGAGGCCTGGCGACCGTGGCGAGCCTATGCGGCGCATTATCTTTGGCAATCATCAGGAGTGACGCCATGAACGTTTTTTGTTATGTCGAAAGTCCCATTGGCCGTTTGATGCTGACCACCGATGGAACGGCCCTCACCGGTTTGTACATGAATCTGTATCGCAACAAGCCAAGCAAGCTGCCCGGCTTGGGCGATGACTGGATTCAAAATGCCACCATCGACCCCCTGCCGGCCGCCGCGCGTCAGCTGAAAGAATATTTCGCCGGTAAGCGCCGCGAGTTCGATCTGCCGTTGCGTATGGCGGGCACAGAGTTTCAGCAGCGTGTATGGCGCGAGCTGACAAAAATTCCCTTCGGTGAAACGCGCAGCTACGGACAGCTCGCCAAACGCTTGAACAATCCCAACGGATCGCGGGCGGTCGGGCTCGCCAATGGCCGCAATCCGATTGCCATCATCGTTCCCTGTCACCGGGTCATCGGCGCCGATGGTTCGTTGACCGGCTTCGGCGGCGGCATCGAGCGCAAAGAATGGCTGCTGAGCCATGAGGGTCTTCCCGGCACGCGGGCACTGCCCTTGGGCGAGGCCGTGAACAAAGGCGTTGCGGCCTAGTATCTCGGCGCAGTGATTTTGACCAGCAGGTGTAGCATTTGTGAGGGACGATTGCTCGAGCCGGTCAATATCACTACGCCGGTGCTGCCTGTGAGCTTGACCGATCTACCGTGAACGGCCAGGGGGCGTGGGAGGCTGCGAGGCACTGCTGTCTTTCGTGCCTCGCAGCCTCCCACGTCCCCTGGAATTCCGGGCGGCCCCGGTCAAACTCGCCGTCCCGAGGCCTAGATCAACGGCAGCGTGATGGTAAACACCACGCCGCTGCCGTCATCGCGGTTCGCCGCAACCGCGGAGCCGCCGTGAAATTCGGCGACGAGCCGCACGATATACAGCCCCAAGCCGAAATGCGGCTTGTCGTCGCCGCCCTCGCGCTGTTCGAATAAAGATTCGAACAGACGACCCATCAACGCTTCCGGGATGAGCGGCCCGTCATTGGCGACTTGCAGACAATAATTCGCCGGCACGCGCGCCAAGCGCACCGTAACCGTGCCGTCCTTCGGGCAAAAATCAACGGCATTTTCGATGAGCTTGTCGAGAAGCTGAACCATGAGGTCCGGCGCACCGCGCGCAAAACAAGGATCTTCCGGTGTCTGCAGCGCGAAATGCGTACCGGGAAAGCCGTCGCGATAAGCGGCCACGGCGGAAATCAACAATTCCCGCAGATCGAAATTCACCCGCTCGGATTGTTTGATGCTTTCCTCGACCCGCGCGGCCGCGCCCAGTGCGCTCAAGATCGATTGCAGACGCTGGGTTCCTTCGCGAGCGCGCGTGATGTAGCGGCGCTGATCGTCGCGCAGGCCCTCCGATTCAAGATTATCCAGCGAAGAACGCACGATGGTCAGCGGCGTGCGCAGCTCATGAGACAGCTTGCCGCCCAAGGTTCGCAGATACTGTGCATGTTCATTCAAGCGCGCCAACAGCCTCTCAAAGCCGCGCGACAAGGCTCCGATCTCATCCGCGCTCGTCGACTCCGGCATGCTCAGTTGAATTCTTCCATCGCTGCCCACCGCTGACTCTGCGGCATCGCGCAACCTGCCGATGCGCAAGCTGATCCAGGTAGCGAACGCGAACATGATGATGACCGCGGCCGCGGTCGCGATCAGGGTGAGATTGAACAAACGGCTCAGCGCGCGGTCGCGCAGCGCCAAGAGCTGATCCGCGGCCTGCTCCAGAACCACCGCGCCATGCAGGTGACCGTCGATCACAATGGGCGCCGCAGCCGTCAAGCGCATTTCGTGGTAGTTGCCGCCGAGCACCCATTGCGCATGCGCTTGGCCGTGAAGCGCTGAGCTGACGCTCTCGCCGCTCAAATGATCGGGAGATACGGGCAGCGTCGGCATGTCGGAGGTGTCGATGCCCAAAAAATAGCGATACCAAATCGGCTCGGATTCTTCCGCTTCGCCGCGCTTCTTCGAGACCACCGTGCCGGCGCTGCCGAGCTTCAGCGCATTGGCGTCGATCACGGTTGCGCGGGTGCCGTCGCCGATGAAGGTCTCGAGCAGGGTGTCGAGTCCCGGCGTCGCGAAAAATAGCCGGCCGCCCGCGGCACTGTCGGCCGTAAAGCCGGCCTCGCCTTTGCCGCGCCCATCGAGCGCCTCGACCCAGAGATGCCGTCCGACAAAGCTCAAAGGGATGCGGGCTTCCAGGTGGTAGCCGGCCGCAGTCTGCAGCCAAAAAGCCTGAATTCGAGGTTCCGCAACCACTCGATCGACGCCATCCTCCCCGATGACCACGCTTTGCGCGGCAATCAGGCCCGGCGCATTCGTTCCAAAGAAATATGCTTCGCGTCCGTTGGGTCCATCCAGCACCAGATTCACCCGATCGAAGCGGTCGATGTCCGGCCGCACGTTATTGGGCTCTGAGTCAAAATGCGAGTCATCGACGGCGATGAACAAATAGAGGAATCCTTCGGTCGAGCCGGCCTGAAGGCGCGCGCGATACCCGGTCGTGGTGGGCAGCGGGGTCGGTTCGGCCGGCACATCCCAATCCTGCCGATAGCCGTCGAGCAGCGGTTGCGTCACCAAAGGATAGACATACAGATCGCCGGCACCCGCCGAAAATGGCTGAGTATCCTCGGCATCGTGGAACACGCGCTGCGGTTGGGCGGATAGGGCGTTGGCAATGGTGGCGGCGCTCGCCAACAGCGATTGCTCCTGCGAGCTGCGCAGCGCCGTTTCGAGTTCCTTGGCGTACTGGCAACCGGCCCACGGCAACACCAGGGTGGTGAGCGCGACGATCAACAGTTGAAGCCGGATGCTCACTCGACCCAGCGATAACCCATTCCGTACACGGTCTGAATGGCGTCGAAAGCCGCATCGACCTGCTGGAACTTGCGCCGCACGCGCTTGATATGCGAGGTGATGGTGTTGTCGTCCAACACGACGTTTGCGGCGTCCATCAATTGTTGGCGATTCTTTACATGGCCCGGATTCTTCGCCAGGGCATGCACGATCCAAAATTCCGTGAGCGACAGTGTGACCGGTGCACCGTTCCAGGTGGTTTGCATTTTCTCGCCATCGATCGACAAGGCCCCGCGACGCACGATCTCCGCGGCATTGTCGGGGCGGCGCAGGGCATCGATGCGCCTGAACAGGGCTGCGACCCGAGCCGCCAAATGCGGCAGGCTGACGTCCTTGGTGAGAAAGTCATCCGCCCCCAACCGCAGTCCCGACACCGCATCCAGCTCGCTGTCTCGGGCGGTCAGAAAGATGATCGGCAATTCCGCCGACAGCGCACGCAGATCGCGGCACAGATCGAAGCCACCTTCGGCCTCGTCCTCGAGCGAGATGTCGATAATGGCCAGATCCGGCAGGCGCGAGGTGAAAGCCTGCATGGCCGTGCGGCGATTGCCGTAGGTCTTGATCGAATAGCCGTGGCGCGCGAGGGCCGCGGCGTAATTCTCCCGCAAAGCCGGCTCGTCCTCGACGATGGCAATCTGCTTTTTCATGGCTGAATGATAGCCGAACGCCCCAAGTCCGGTGCCGCTGAACAACCCAATTCCGGCGCCTAAAAACCGTTGCCATGATTGGTCAGAATTGGCCCGCGGATCGCCCGATTCGCATCCTGGGTAAACGGCCTTTTCTGCGGACACTTAAGCCTCGTACCAACGAGGAGACCACACATGTCCGTCAGCACAGCGGCCCCCGGCCGATCCACCGCATCGTTCTGGTCAGCGCGGCGCGAAGCCTCGCTGAATTGGCTGGCGCTCGGGCTGCTGCTCGCCGCCTGGAATGCCTCGGACAATGAGGCGGCAAATGTTCGACCCCGACCGCAGGCGTTGCGCGGTTATTCCTACGTTTCGGTGCGAGCGGCACATCGCGTTGCATCGGTCGAACGCTGAGGGGCTTTCAAGGAATCGTCACAGTAATGTCATCCGCGGCGCCTCTAATGCACCGGTAGCATGCTGGCCGCTGAACGTCAAAAGCACATCTTGATTGTCGATCGGGACATCGCAACAGTCGAGCCGCTGCGCACACAACTGGGGCATGCCGGTTTCGTCGTGCTGGCGATTACCGATGGGCCTGCGGCGGCCACCGCGATTGCGCAACGCCCGCCGCAACTTATCATCGTGGATTGGAACATGCCGGGTCTTGCAGCCCTCGAGTTTATCGATCGAGTGCGCACTGCGCGCCGCTTGCAACCCATACGGCTCATCATTCTGTCGGACCTCGCGGCCGAGCATGATGTCGTGTCGGGACTCAACATGGGCGCCGATGACTACATCACAAAACCTTACTCGGTGCGCGAGGCCGTCGCCAGGATCAATGCGGTGTTGCGCATGCGCACCCACGATGGGAATCATGCTGCGTTGAGTTTCGAGCGGTTGACGCTCAACACGGCGACCAACCGCGTGACCGCTCAAGGACAGCTGCTAAACGTGCGTGGCGCGGAATATCGATTGCTCGAGTTCCTGATGTCGCATCCCGGGCGGACCTTCAACCGCACGCAACTGCTTGCGCAAGTTTGGGCGGGCGATATCGACATCGATGAGCGTACGGTCGATGTCAACGTGCAGCGACTGCGAAAGATACTCGCAAAGCCCGGATACGAGGCCTGCATACAAACCGTGCGGGGATTTGGTTATAGGTTCGTTGAGAGATAAATCACACTTCTACTGTTTCACGCGATGTTCCACGCCTAACTCTCTTTTTTGTAAGCAAATCTTCTCTTTCGAGTCACGGATTCGTAACAACAAGTCGCGATTGTAACGGCTAACGAGTCTGACACTTGGGAGGAAGACACGATGGACCGCAACGCACCGACTCTCCGATTGCGCACAGTCTTCATTTCGGACATCCATCTGGGTTTCAAGGGATGCAGCGCCGAATTGCTGCTCGACTTCTTACACCACGTCGAAATGGATACGCTTTTTCTCGTCGGCGACATCATCGATGTGTGGAGCATGCAAAGAACGATGTTCTGGCCGCAGGCGCACAACAATGTATTGCGTACTATTTTGGGCAAGGCCAAGCGCGGCACCAAGGTCATTTTCGTGCCCGGCAATCACGACGAAGTGTTCCGTGAATTCGACGGCGCGGTATTCGGCAACCTGGAGATTCACAACGAGTACGTGCACCGCGGCGCGGATGGCAAACGGATGCTCGTGCTGCACGGCGATGAATTCGATAGCGTCGTGAAATGCAGCCCGTGGCTGGCGAAACTGGGCAGCAACATCTATGACGTGCTGCTTGCCGCCAATCCCTACATTAACTGGGTGCGGCGCAAACTCGACCTTCCGCATTGGTCGCTGTCCTCATATCTTAAGAACAAAGCCAAGACGGCCGTACAATATATCGGCAGCTTCGAAGACGCGGTGGCGCAGGCGGCGCGCAAGCGTGGAGTAGACACCGTGGTCTGCGGCCACATCCATCGCGCCGAGATGCGCGACATTAACGGGGTTCTGTATTGCAACGATGGCGATTGGGTCGAGAGCTGCACATCGCTGGTCGAAGACATGAATGGTCAATTACGGCTCATCGACTGGCCCAAGTTGCGCGCCCAAGCCCAGGCCATGCCGACCGCGTTGCCGATTGGCCAGGCAGCTTGAAGGATTCCGCGAAATGAACGACCTCCTCGATAGCTGGAGTTCGCCGTGGCGCGCTTTCCACAAGAACCTGGCCGCGGCCGCGCCCTTTTCCGATGGAAAACCGGACCCGTCCGTTGGCGCGAGTTCTTGGCTCGGGCGAGCGCGCGGGCCGGCAGAGACAACCCGGGCGAGGCCGGATCAAGCGAAGGATCATTAGAACGACTTGCCGCTGTCCTTCAATCGTCACATTGGCGAGGCAGGATCGTGACTCAACCCATTGGGAGGACATACCCATGAGCAGTCTCGATCTGGAACTCGACAGCAGAATGGATGATTTGGAATTTGCATGGCGCGAGGCGCGTGAAGCCAGCATCATCGCGCGCGCAGAATACCTGGCTCTCGGAGCTGATCTAGAGGCCAATGCCGCCACCATCGATATCGCACGCGAGCGTCTGCGGCGCGCAGAAGCGGCAGAAGCGCGGATCTTCGCAAAGATCGAATTGCTTGAAGACAGCATGCTCGGTTTGAGTTAGGCCGGTGTTTCTTGACCTGGTTGATCGCGAGTCGGGTGCCGATTTGGCGGCGGAGTTGATCGAGCGCCGCTGGTTTGCGTTGCTGTCCGCCATCCAATGCTTGCAGGGCGAGTGCGGGACTTTGCTCGAGGCATCGAAATTGGCGGAAACCGCATGGCGGCGTGCTTGCGTGCAACTTGCGGAATTCGAGGCGCTGCGCGATGCGCTCGAGGAGCAAATGTCCTCGAGGCCACCTTCGCCGAAGAAACAAATGACGCGGCTTACCGCAGAGGCGAGAAGCGAATACCGAGGCGCCGGTACACGTTCGCCAGCAGCCACATCGGACCGATCATCAGAAATTGCACATCCTTGAAAAAGGACGGGCGCTTCTTCTCGATGGCATGACCGATGAACTGACCGATCCACGCCAGAACGAATAGCGACACGCAGATCAACCACATCGGCGCCGGCGCGTTGCGGCTCAGCGCATCGAGCGAAAACAGCATGAGCGCCAACAAAGGCAGGATTCCCAACGCCAGCGGCACCGACAACAACGCATAGTAGATGAGCGCGAACAGCGAGATCACCGTGGCCCAGTTCGCAAACGGTACCGCCGCGCGTATGCCGCTGGGAAAGGGCGTAATCCACAACAGGCCAAGAACGCACCACAGGATGACCGGCACACAGATCCAATGCAGTGCCTCGTTGGTCGGGTTGCGGTGGCTCGAACCGTATTCGTCCAGCCATTGTTCGGCAGTGCGCATAGGGCGACGCTACGCCCTTATCGCCGGCAACTCAATTGCTGCCGGGCAGCCCTTTGATGGCGTTTGGCCGATTGTTGATTTGGTCGAGCTCGCGCTGCTGCTGCGCCTCGAGCTGATCGAGTTGCTCGGCGGTATAGCAGGTGGTGTCGCGCTGGATGCGGGAAGCCGTGACAAAATTCGAACGGCAGTAAACTTGCTGCCCATCCTTGTTGACTAATTTGAGATTGAGATTTTTCGCCTGGGCCAATCGCCCGGCGTCGGTGGCTTGAAGCGGCTCGGCGCTCGCGGCGGTTTGCGGGTGACTGGGCTGGCTGGCGCAGCCGGTCGCCAGAATCGCCGTGAGCAGGATCAGTGCACGCATACCGATATCCCTTTGTTTGAATTACCGAGAAGTCGAAGCGTAGCGCATCGAATCTCACGGTACCAGGCGGTGAGCCACGCAATTCACATAACGCGCAGGGCCAGACAAGCCTGCACGACCCCCGTCGCCGCGATGATGAACATGATGAGGCTGGTGACGCCGCCCATCATGGCCCCGGTGATCCTCTTGTTGGGATCAGTCATGTAGCCGCGCAGATAGAGAATGCGTCCAATGAGCCAGACAAAGCCGATCAGCGGCGCGAGCCAAGCCCAGCCAATGGGATAGAACGCCGCCACCCACAGGAACGGCAAAAAAATCCCCATCTGTTCCAGCGTATTGAGCTGCACCCGATAGGCGCGCTCGAATTGCGGATGGCCGCTGGTCGCCGGTGCCTTGATGCCGTGTTTGCCGCGCAGATTTCCAACGCGAAATGCCGTGTAGAAATAAAAGAACCCAATCAACAGCGTAATGATGGCCGTCCACAGCGTCGCCGGAATCATGATGTACCCCCGTGCCCGACATCGCGCCGGCGATTCGGGCTAGTTCTTATAAAATTTAGCCGCCGATTACTCGGCGGCTAAATAGTACATCACCCGCTGTGGGTCGATGCGAGACGTCTACGCTGCGGCTG
>Ga0210388_10000489_pt1 | contig 32567 bp, 38 predicted proteins | sample IncBWC19OmetaG_FD_155485 | JGI IMG/M metagenome (GOLD analysis project Ga0210388, IMG submission 155485) | Forest soil microbial communities from Barre Woods Harvard Forest LTER site, Petersham, Massachusetts, United States - Inc-BW-C-19-O ...
ATCTGGAGGGTCGCCTGCGAATGCCCGAATGGCGTCCAACGACGTCCACCAACTCAATGTCACAATTTCACTGCGATCCGCGTCGAGATCCCGCACGGCGATGACGGCACCAAGATTTCCGGGCGTGACCCTATAGCCTGCCATTCCGGTCGTGCGGACGTACTCTACATAGGCGGCTTTCTTTGGCCGCCGAATCTCAGCGCGCCATTCTCGAAGTATCGCCATTGGTGCTCTCCGCTAAAAAGTTGCTCGCCGATGCTGCATTGACCCCAACATTACTTACGGCATCCCCAGATACAAGTAGAAGTTGTTACGCCGGCATTAGGAATTCTAATGAGTGCTCGCGGATCCCGCCCAAATTGGGGATCGCCGAATACTTAAGGTGCTGAGTTGAATCCTCCGGTGCGCTTCACTATCGTTTAGTCTGCCCAGAAAACCTTGGGAGGCACGATATGCTGGAAATTCGCCCCACCTGCGAAAACTGCGGCGCTCAATTGTTGCCCAATTCCCTCGAGGCGATGATTTGCTCTTTTGAGTGCACGTTCTGTCGAACATGCGTTCAAGAAGTACTCGATAACGTCTGTCCCAATTGTGGCGGCGGATTTACCGCACGCCCCATTCGTCCGGCCCGCCGATGGCGGGACGAGAATTATTTGACCGCGGTTCCCGCCTCGGCGAAGGTTGTCTCAAAACCGGTCAACTATGCTTCGCATAAGGCCTTTGCCGCTTCCATCAGGGCTATTCCGCCTAATCAGCGCTAGCGCCAAGATCCAGCTCTGAGCGATGGCTCAGATCATGCCGTGAACCGCGAGCGATAATCCTGTGGAGTTACCGCCAGCAGCCGCAAGAAGCTGCGGCGCATTGTTTCCTCCGAACCGAAACCGCAACGCTGCGATATGCGCTTCACGGGCAGGCCGGATTCCGATAACAATCGCCGCGCTGCTTCGACTCGCAGGCGCTCAATCGCGCGGGCGGGGGTCAGGCCTGTTGCTTCCGCATAGTGGCGGCTAAAACTGCGCTCACTCATTCCTGCGCGATCGGCCAATACGGGAAGCGGTAGATCATCAGCCAGGTGATTGTTGATCCATTCGTGCAGCGCGCCAAACTCATCGTTTGCCGCCTGTAGCGATAGCACAGTGCTGAATTGCGCCTGCCCACCCGGACGCTTCATGAACACAACCAGGTATCGCGCCACAGCCAACGCTAATGTAGGTCCTAAATCCTCTTCCACGAGCGCAAGAGCAAGGTCGATGCCGGCCGTGACGCCTGCCGAACTCCAGACCGGTCCGTCGTGCACGAAGATTGGATCGGATTCGACGCGCACCTTGGGAAAGCGTCGGGCAAGTTCGGCGCAATACGACCAATGGGTGGTGGCGCGGCGCCCATCGAGCAGACCGCACGCGGCCAGCAGAAATGCCCCGGTGCATACCGAGGCGAGGCGGCGTGCCCGCTTTGCTCGCGCCTGCACCCACTCGGTGATCGCTGGATCGGCCGCCGCCGCGTCGACACCCTGGCCGCCGGCCACCATCAATGTGTCCACCGCCGCACCGGGGGGTGGAAGCGCAGCGGTCGAAAGTTTGAGTCCAGATGAGGCCATCACCTGCGAGCCGCTTCTCGCCACAACCTGAAGATCATAGGGCGGCCGGCCTCCCGCTTCGAGCACCAGATCGTTGGCGGAGGCGAATACCTGAAACGGCCCCGTGACATCCAGCAACTGTACCAATGGAAAGGCGAGCAATTCGACTACGCGAACCGCACTTGGCGCGAACCGAGGGGACTTTGGCATTACCGCCAAAGTGTGCTCGGGTAGTTTGACGTTGTCTACCCCCAAGTCCTCGACCCGGAGATTCACATGATCCGTGACAACACCCCTCTACTGATTGGTGCGCTGATGTACGAAGGGATGGATCAGATCGATTTAACGGGGCCGTTCGAAGCGTTATCGCGCGTTCCGGACTCAACCTACCAAATTTATGCGAAGACAGCCGCACCCGTTCGCGATCTGAACGGCCTGCGGTTGATCCCAGATGCGGTCCTCACTGCGGCGCCGCAGCTCGATGTGCTCCATGTACCGGGTGGTCTCGGACAGGAAACATTGATGGAGGACCAAGAAGTACTCGCGTGGATTCAGAAACAGGCCGCAGGTTCGCGCTACATTCTCTCTGTGTGTACGGGAGCCCTGCTCTGCGGTGCAGCAGGCCTGCTTAAGGGACGCCGCGCGACAACGCACTGGTCAGCGCTTCACTTGCTGCCGTTTTTTGGTGCGATCCCCGTGAATGAGAGAGTGGTGGTGGACACGAACTACGTATTCGCCGCCGGCGTTACGGCCGGAATCGACGGTGCGCTGCGTCTCGCCGCGGAGCTTCGTGGCGATGAGGTCGCGCAAGCGATTCAACTCGACCTGGTGTATGCGCCGGAGCCGCCCTTCAACAGCGGAACACCAGAGCGCGCGCCGCCGGCGGTTCTGGCGCGCGCCAGGCAATCGTATCGGGAGATCACCGCTCAGCGCGAGGAAACGGCGCGCCGGGTCGCGGCTCGTCTGGGCATTTTCGCCGCCGGATAGGCAGCTGGCGAAAAGCGTGGGGTTATTGGCAATTCTGCCAAGACAATCGCCTCTACATTGCCCCTAGGTTGAGCAGTTGGTGCTCAGCGCGCAGAAGAGCCAGGAGAATTGCATGGACTCAGCGAACTTGGATCGTCGACATCTACTCGCCGGCATGGCCGCCACGGCGGCGGTGATTTCCTTGCCACGCGCCGCCATCGCCCTGCCTGAAGCCCAAACACAAACATCAAAGGAGAACATCATGACTACGGTGACATTCACGAAGAAAGAGCCGCCTGAGTGGCTGTTGGCTTTCTGGAAGGAAATTGACGACAAGACATTCGGCAAAGGATTCGACTGCTTCACCCAGGACGCCATCGGTAACCTCGGTGTTGCCGATTGGCATGGACGCGAGGCCATCCGCGAAAATCTACGCGCCTTCATCGATACCGGCTTCACGGCGCATCATGAGGTTCTCGAATACTGGGACGGCGGTTCGCTCAAGATCTTCCACGGCATCGTCACCATGAAGCCGGATGACAGCAGCAAGCCGACCGTGAGACCTGTCATGTCCCATTTCTTTTATATGGACGAAAAGGATCCCACCAAGGTGCGGCGCTGGATTGGGGCGGTCGGTCCCACTCAGTTCTCATGAGAATGAGTTGTCCCATGGCCTGACCGACGTGGCATCCAGGCTCGTCCCGGACGCCGTAGCGGGTAAATACCCCGGTTACACAATTCCTTCATTCCTCAAGAGAGACCATCCATGAATTCCATCGGTAAAACTGCGCCAATTCTGTTCGCGGCCTTCTTCGCCCAGAGCGCATTAACTGGACCTACGGGAGACGCCGCGAGCACGAACGCCAGCGTTAAAACGCAAGATTCCATCGACATTCAACGCGTCATGAATTCCTACCACGAGGCGGTCGTTACACACGATGGCGCCCGGCTTGCGAAGCTGTTCATCCCTGAGGGCAGTGCCTGGCTCAATGTATTGTCGGACGATGCATACGCGCGTGCCAAGGCCAAATCGCCAGAGGCGAAGAAAATTCGAGTCGGGAGTTTCAAAGACTTTGCCGAACGGGTCTCTCACACAAAAGCCAACTTCGATCCCAGACATACTCATGTACAGATTAATAGCGATGGGACGATTGCCTCCGTGTATTTCGATTTCATTTTCTTGAGTGATGGGAAAGAGACGAATCACGGCAGCGAGGCCTGGCAGTTGGTCAAGGGCATCGATGGCTGGAATATTGCGGCGATCACATACTCATCCAACCCAACAACCTAGCGCGAGCGAACCATGTCGGTGATGAACGCGAAGTTCGCCACAGCGATAACGTCGATCAATTGCGTTGGTCTGGAATTACCGACAGGGGACGGTAAGGAAGTGTGGGTGAATGGAATCGATACTTTCGTGCAATCGCTTCCGGCGTAAATCTTTGGTCTGATCCGTTGGCGGGCAGTCTCCTATCCATAGCCAAGGAATTACACATGAGCATTCCGAAATCGCCCCCAACCGGCATGGCGCTAGAGGTTGTCGTTATTCCTGTGCTGGAGGTTGATCGGGCGGTCCGGTTTTACGGCGGGCTCGGCTGGAGGCTGGATGCAGATATCGCGAGTGGCGGCGATTTTCGGCTGGTTCAGTTCACACCACTCGGTTCCGCATGCTCGATCCAATTTGGCATAGGGGTGACGCCCGCGGCGCCAGGGTCGGAGGGCGGACTGTATCTCGTGGTGTCCGATATCCAGGTCGCACGTAAGGAATTGGCAGATTGCGGCGTCGATGTGAGCGAAGCCTTCCATCGTTCGCCCACTAAGGCAAAGTTGGTCGGGCCGGATCCGCAGCGACGCAGTTATGCCTCGTTCGTCTCATTCCGCGATCCGGACGGTAACGCGTGGCTGGTGCAAGAGGTGACCACGCGGTTGCCCGGCCATTCAAATGCGCGCATCACCACCTTTAAATCCGCGACGGCACTTTCGGCGGCACTGCGCCGCGCCGAGGCTGCGCATGGCGAACACGAGAAGCGAACGGGTCAAAAAGATGCGAACTGGCCGGACTGGTACGCGCGGTACATCATCAGCGAGCAAGCCGAACTGCCGCTGCCGCTTTGATGTCAGCCTACGATAGACTGCGGCCTGCAAAAGCCTCCCTGCATTCGGCGACTCGCAGGGGCCCGGTCGCCGTAAAGTCGCTATGCCCATTCTTGATCGACAGATTGCACGGCAGCCGGCCCTCGTGGCGATCTGCTGAAAGCCCACTTTATTGTGACCGCCGCGATTACCGCGATTAGGATATTTCCCGCTATAAAAAGATAGGGAGCCAGTGCTGCGATCGCCCCGGCGTCTCGATGCGCAGCTAGTTTCATCGCGGCTGTAGGCAGCGAGGCAGCTCCGAAGCTGAAACTCCACCACGCGGGTGTGAGATCTGCTCGTACTAACCAAGGAAGCAGGCGAATGAGGATAAGCGCTTGCAGAAGAGCGTACCCAATCAGGGCATACGCAAAAATATCAGGCGTGCCGTCGCCAACGCTCAGATAGGCCACAGCGCCGACTGCAGGAGCGGCGAATTGCAGACCCATGGCTGGGCGCAGCGGCGGCAGAACGGGCCTAGCGGTATAGAGACGGAGCAGGATTACAGATTCGAGGGCCAACCATGTAAATAACCCTGCCCCGAAGGCGAGCTTCCCCCAATCGGCATAACCCATGGCCGCGCAAGCACTGGCGCTAACGAACGCGCCTGCCACCATGGGTAGGTACAAAATGGGCGTGAGAGTTTCGGGTTTGCTGTCGCCCATCCAGAAACGGCCGGTTTGATAGATGGCAAATATCAAAGTCCAGGCGATGCCGAAAAAAAAGCACCCGAGCGACAAAGTCCGGTGCGAAGTCGAGAAGCCTATCGAAGCAAGCAAGGAGACCACGCCTGCCAACCCGATAAAGCAGGATTGAATTGGATGTTCCAATTCAGCCATGGCGTCCGTGCGGCGCAATAGCCACTCTCCCAGATAGCTCATCAATAGAAAAACCCAGAGTGTGGCACCGAACCAAATGAGCGCGTCTGATACCCACTTCGGCTCGGACCAAATTGACTCTGCCGCCTGCCAGGCGAGTCCCAGTGCGACAAGGCCAAGGGGAATCGCGAAGAATGACGCTGGAATGGTCCAATATTTCAGTTGACGCGCTGGAACTACCGATGCCGACCTGAAACTCATCGGCCGCCTCCCAGTTGATGCGAGCGAGCTACGTCCGACAGCCAAAATTCAATCATCAAGATGCACTACATCACGAGCGCGAAAGCGAACCCATTGGACCAACGTATCGGCGCCATTCTGTGTGCATGGGCCGGTCCGATGAAGGCACGACGTTGTAAGTCATCGCAGATCACGCAGGTCATGGTGCCGCGATACCGCGCCAGGCGTCGATCGAATATTTTCCCGCACCGGTTATGAACAACAGCAAAAAGCCTCCCATAATGCTGAGATTCTTGTAAAAGCCATCCATGCTGTCGACTTGCCCCGCACCGGTCAGTGTCCAATAGCGATGCCCAATAAGCGCAGTTCCCAGCGTGTATAAAACCAGTAATAAAGCCGAAGGACGCGCGAACGCGCCAACAGCTACCGCAAACGCAACCGGAAGCTCCATGAAGATTGCGATGCCAGCAGCCAGCCTTGGCATCGGGCCTCCAAGCTGCGCTATCTGACGTACCGTACCCGAATAATCCCTGAGCTTTCTCCAGCCGAAAATCAAAAATAGTGTTGCGAGAAGAAGACGCGCCGCAAGAATGGTCTCATCGTTGACGTGGTTCACCGCTATCAGATTCGGCCAGGAAGCCGCGTCGTGACCTCCTGGACTATCCACGTATTACCGTCGGGATCATTGAAGGAGCAGAAGGACCCATAGCTCGTGCGCTTGGGGTCGGGGCCGCTGAGCCGCGCTTCCGGGGGAAACGGCGGCCCGTGCCACACCTCACTAGCGCCGACACCGCGCTCGACGAGTTCGTCATGGGCCGCTTCAATGTCGGAGACAATGAGTGTCCCCTCGGCCGAACCGGGCGAGGCGCTGGTGATTCCCGTGCCAAACGTGACCGAGCATCCCGAGCCAGGGGGTGTGAACTGAACAATGCGGATGTCGCTCGCCGGGACGAGATCCGCATCGAACCTCCAACCTAAGCGCTCGTAGAACTGCTTCGAGAGCTCAACGTCGGATACGGGAATCACATGCACCTCGAGCTTCATCTCGACTTTCGTTCCGCTGGTGCCAGAGGACTGTTGTTTGACGCTGGTGCTTGCTTCGGCCATTTGATTCTCCTTTCGCCAATCGCGCAAACATCGATGCGACCGAACAGAGCCGTCGACAATTCCAACATCGCCGGTCGAGGCCGCGAGTGCGTGTTGACAGTTAATACGAAAGCGCGACTACATCAGAATTGGTGGTGCGAGGCGATTGGACTTTGGTATCGGACACGCGTTCGCATTGAAAAAGGTGCACCCGCAGTTGGGAAGAAATGTTGGCTTTCTAGAGCTGCGTGCTTAGCAGCAAGTGAAAGGCCGCGGCCAAAATGCATACCGCCAACACACCACCGAGGTAGAGCAGCGCGAACCAGCCGATTCGCGACCGCAGCGAAGAGCGCTCGGGCACAGATTTCATCAATGATAGCCCTCGTCGCCGCTGCGGACTTTGCCGCGGAACACCCAGTAGGACAGCGCCGTGTAGCAGAGAATGATTGGCAGAATGATTACCATGCCAACGAGCACAAAAATTTGGCTGGAGCGAGGTGCCGAGGCGGCCCAGATACTTAAACTGGGCGGCACGATGTTCGGAAAGATGCTGATCAGCAAGCCGCTGTAGCCGAGAAAGATGATCGCTTCCATGAAGAAGAAAGCGCGCGTCTCGTGGCCGGAATCCGCCGAGCGGAAGATGCCGATGACGCAGGCCAGCACGAGCAGCGGTACAGGCGCAAAGTAAAGAAAATTGTGTCCGCCGAACCAGCGCTGCGCGACGGCCGGCTGGCCGAGCACGGTCCACAGGCTGATCACGCCAATAATGGCGAGCAGCACCGAAGACAAAGGCTTCAGCAACACGCGCAAGCGCCGTTGTAACTCGCCGTCGGTCTTCATGACCAGCCAACCGCAGCCAAGTGTCGCGTAGGTGGCGAGCAGTCCCAGCCCGCAGAATATCGGAAACGGCGACAGCCAACCGAAAGCTTCGCCTGCAAATCGGCCATCGACGATCTTAATGCCCTGCAGCAGCGAGCCAAGGATGATGCCCTGGCAAAAGGTCGCCGTTCCTGATCCTAAGATGAAGGCAAGATCCCACAGGTTCTGGGTGCGGCGCGCCTTGGCGCGAAGCTCGAACGCGACGCCGCGGAAAATCAGTCCGCAGAGCATCGCGATCACCGGAAGATAGACGGCTGGAAGCAACGTGGAGTAGGCGAGGGGAAACACTCCGTAGAGGCAAGCGCCGCCGAGCACCAGCCAGGTCTCGTTGCCGTCCCAGACCGGAGCAACCGTGTTCAGCATGACCTGTCGCTCGCCGTCGCGATCAAAAAACGGAAACAGCAGGCCAATACCCAGATCGAAGCCATCCAGCAGCACATAGAGGAATACGCCGAGTCCTATGATGCCTGCCCAGATGATTGGAAGAGTGCTCGTCATGAGTGTCTCACTCGTCGATCGGATCGGTGGCACGCGACATCGGTCGGCGGTCGAAGCGCACAATGCCCTCGCCGACCTCGCCCCGGTCGACGGCCGCCTGGTCCTCCACCTGCGGCCCCTTCGCCATCAACTTCAGCATGTAGTAGACGCCGGTACCGAAGACGAGGAAATAAACAATGATGAAGATCAACAGCGACGTCCCGACCTGTTGCGAAGACAAGGGTGAGACGGCATCTGCCGTGCGCAGCACGCCGTAGACGACCCAGGGTTGGCGTCCCGCTTCGGTGGTGATCCAGCCCGCGAGCAATGCGATCAGACCCGACGGTCCCATCGCCAGGGCGAAGCGTTGGTACCAGCGAGTGTCATAGAGTTTGTTGCGCAAGCGAAGTACCAGGCCGAGCAGGCCGAGCAGGAGCATCAGCACGCCCATGCCGACCATGACGCGGAAGCTCCAGAACACGATGGTCGAATCGGGGCGGTCTTCGGGCGCGAACTCCTTCAGGCCACGGATTTCGCCATTCCAGGTGTGCGTCAGGATCAGACTGCCGAGATGGGGTACCGACAAGGCGTATTTGGTGCGCTCCTCCTTCATGTCCGGCCACCCGACGAGATTCAGCGACGTACTGCCCTTCTCTGTTTCCCACAGACCTTCGATTGCCGCGATCTTGGCCGGTTGGTACCGGAGCGTATTGAGGCCATGCGCATCCCCCGCGATCATCTGGATCGGCGCGGCCACGAGAATCATGCCGACTGCCATCGAAAATGACTTCGTGATGCCCTCGCTGCTGCGGCCGTTGAGTAGATGCCATGCAGCGCAGCCTGCCACGATCGTCGCCGCCACAATGAACGCCGCCAAGGACATATGAACGAGTCGGAAGGGGAACGAAGGATTGAACACGATTTTCAGCCAGTCGAGCGGGACCACTCTGCCGTCCACGATCTCGAACCCTTGAGGTGTCTGCATCCAACTGTTCGAAGCGAGGATCCAAAACGTCGAGAACAGCGTACCGAGAGCGACCAGCACCGTGGCAAGAAAATGCAGCCGTGCGCCGACGCGCTTCCAGCCGAACAACATGATGCCGAGGAAGCCGGCTTCGAGGAAGAACGCCGTCAGGACCTCGTAAGTGAGCAGCGGTCCATTGACCGAACCGGCGACGCGCGAGAAGCCGGCCCAATTTGCGCCGAACTCGTAGCTCATCACGACACCAGAAACGACGCCCATGCCGAATCCGACCGCGAAGATCTTCGACCAGAAGAAAAAGAGGTCGCGATAAACCAACTTGGCGGTTCGTAGCCACAGCCACTCGAGCACGGCAAGATAGTTCGCGATACCGATGCTGATCGCGGGGAAGATAATGTGGGCCGAGATCGTGAATGCGAACTGCAGCCGCGCGAGTATCAGGGCGTCACTCGTCTCGAGCACTAGACTCATACTCCTTTGCCCGCCGTAGCAACCGCACGCGAAATTAGATTAGCCGGGTAGTCACGCGTCTATTAGACGATGGTATCGCCGATACGATTGTAATCGCTTTGTGACGCGTGGGAAGGTCCGGCGCATAGGCGATACTTGGTAGGACCGCTCCTCCCTGGTGTCTTGCGCAAGGTGCCCGGAATTGCGGAGTCTTCTCCGCCAAGTGCCTCCGGTCCGAGACCTCCGAGCCCGCACGCAAGACATTCGTGCGGGTGCGCGCTGGTTCACCAATACCATCGTGCAATACGACGGCCGGGCTTGTTGTGGCCCAATGAAGGTGAGGCTCCCCCAACCAGCGAGGCTAAAAATGAAAACTTTATCGATCGCGCTTGCCGTGCTTGCCATGGCTCTGACGCCGCTGGCGGAAGCGGGCGTAAAGAATATAGTCATCGTGCACGGCGCCTTCGCCGATGGTTCTGGATGGAGACCGATTGCCACCATTCTGGAACACGACGGCTACACCGTGTACGTCGTACAGGAGCCGTTGACGTCTTGGGATGCCGACCTCGCGGCCACGCGCAACGTCCTGGACCGCGCGGGTCCGTGCGTATTGGTGGCCCACAGCTGGGGCGGGATGATCATCACCGAAGTGGGCGATCGGCCGTCGGTGCGAAGTCTGGTGTACGTGGCCGCGTTTGAGCCGGATGTCGGCGAGACTGCGGGCGCGCTGCAGGCGAAGAATCCGCCTGCCGGCGGACAGAGCGTCATTCCTTCCGGTGGTGGATTCGTCTACGTAAATCCCGCAGCATTTGCCAAGGACTTCGCCGCCGGTGTGCCGAAGGCGACCGCCCACTTTATGGAGATCTCTCAGGTGCCTATTGCCGCCGACTCCTTTGGAGCCAAAGTGACGGTCGCGGCGTGGTCGAAGAAGCCGAGCTTCGCGGTGATTCCGTCGAAGGATCGCCAAATCAATCCCGACCTGGAACGATTCATGGCCGGGAGAGCCAAGTCCGAGACACTCGAGCTCCCCGGAAGCCACGTCATATTTCTCCTGCACCCCAAGGAGATCGCGGCGCTTATCGAAAAGGCGGCCCGGACGGCGAAATGATGAGACGGTCCCGGGACGCTGAGGCAGCGTGGTGGAATCCCGAAAGACTCCGTGTTGCGCTATGAAACGGCGCAAAAGCGAACAGATTCATACTAATGGTCCACGGGAACAGCCAGGAGAATTCGCGTGCGCAAGAGGTACTGAAGGCCTCGGGGATGTCTTCGTTCGAGCACCACTCGGTGCAGAGCGAAGCTCCTGCCGCGGCGCATGCGTAAGAGACAATGCCGACGGGGGAATCGAGGGTGCGACAAAGGTGGTGCATTTGTCGCTCAACAAACGTTTGTCGTCCAATGAGCATATCCGAATGGGAGTTATCTATGAACCAGGTACAAGTCGAGCAGAAAAGTTATCAGATGCCGCCGCTGGAAGGGGTTAGCGTCGCACACTTTCTCACCGTCGCCGACATCGAACGATCGGCTCGCTACTACGAAAAGGTGTTCGGCTCTCGCATTCTGAGCCTGGGTGACGGCAACGCGCCGGGGTATCTTCAGCTTGCGAATATCTGGATGATTTTAAACGTTGGTGGCGGGCCGACTCCGGATAAGCCGACGGTGACGCTCAGCGTCCCAGACCCGAATCACATCAACAGCTTTATGAATTTCCGCGTTGCGGATATTCAAGCGTGCTATGAATTATGGAAGAGCCGAGGAGCAGAGTTCATCACGGAGCCTATCCCCAAGTACGGCGAGACGCGCTGCTACATCCGCGATCCTGATGGTTACATTATTGAAGTTGGGCAAAGCAAGCCCGGCTTCGCTTATGGCTAGACGGCGCGACACATGAAGCAGGCTAGACAAGTTGGTTTAAAGCGTCGACCGATACCTTCGTCCAATGGCCCGACTTCACCACTGTTGATTGAATCGGCTCCGAAGAACTAGGGACGCCGAACCAGAGAAACGAGGTGCGAACGATGAAGACCAAAAACATGCTGACGGTTCCGATTGTCGCGGTAGTGCTGCTGGCGGTCGTCGGCGGGATCGCGCAGTCCGCACAGGACAAGTATAGTCTGCAATTGCCGAATGGATTGGCTTTCTCAGAGTTCAGGGGATATGAAAACTGGCAGGTGGTGTCCGTTAGTCAGACGCCAGAGCTGCTCAAGGTGGAGGTCGCTAACCCCACGATGATCGACGCCTATCGGGCCGGCATTCCTGGCAACGGTAAGCCGTTCCCGGAGGGTTCCAAGATCGCGAAGATCGAGTGGAGACTGAAAAAGATGGCGGAGTCGCCTTTTGCAGTTAACGTGCCGGATACCTTGCAGGACGTGTTCTTGATCGAAAAGGATAGCAAACGATTCCCTGATACCAAGGGATGGGCCTATGCGGTGTTCGACTATCAGACCGCGTCCGACACGTTCAAGCCAGATCCGACTGGTACCGTCAATTGCGGTTTCGCCTGTCATACGATCGTGAAGGACAAGGATTTCATTTTTCACTCATACCAGAAGAGGTGATCGGTTATATTCGTGACCACTATCACCGAGCAATTGGCAGTTCCGGCACTGCGTTGCTCCCCGGTGTCCACACCCATCATGAGTAAAAGCTGCACGCATTTGGGCACCATCAGGAAGGTCACTCCAAGTGCTCGAGGGTGCGAGGAATGTTTGAAAACCGGCAGCAAATGGGTTCATCTGAGAATCTGCCGGACTTGCGGACATGTCGGTTGTTGCGATCAATCGCCAGGTCGCCATGCAACGCGTCATTATCATGCTACACATCACCTGATCATCGAGGGTTATGATCCACCTGAAGGCTGGGGCTGGTGCTACGTGGATGAAGTCTTCTTCGACTTGGGAAACAACACGACACCACAGGACGGACCTATCCCGCGTTATTACTAGGGCGGTCTAGTCTGCCCGCTAATCGATCGTTTGCGGACCGGTATGAGCAAAGACTTTAAAGTCGGCGATCACGTTTTCTGAAATTCCGAGGCTGGCTATGTTTCCGGCCGGATCATGAAGATTCACACGCGCGATACGAAGTACAAAGGCTATACGCATCATGCCAGTGAAAATGACCCTCAATTCGAGATCAAGAGCGACAAGACTGATCACATCGCCATGCATAAGGGGACGCTGTTGCAGAAAATGGGCTGAGCACGCATGTCCGAGCGGCTGGCCTTGGTTTCGAAGGACACGATGAATTCGACGGTCTGGACCATCGGTCATTCGACGCGTCCGCTTGAGACGTTTCTGGCGCTACTCGAACACCACCGGATTGAGGCTGTCGCGGATGTGCGGCGCTTTCCAGGTTCGCGACGGCAACCGCAGTACGCACAGGAGCCACTGGGCAGTGCGCTTATCGAGGATGGCATCGCTTATCGTTGGATTGCGGCACTCGGCGGGCGCCGCCGGCCGCGGCCGGATTCCCCGAACACCGCGTGGCGCAACCTCCAGTTTCGCGGTTATGCCGACTACATGGCCAGCCAGGAGTTCGAAGACGGCGTGCACGAACTGCTCGAGGTCGCTGGCCCGCTTCGAACCACGATGATGTGCGCCGAGGCTGTATGGTGGCGCTGTCACCGGGCGCTAATCGCAGATGTGTTGTGCGTGCGGGGTATCGAGGTCGTGCATATAATCGACGAGGCGCGGACAATGATGCACCCATATACATCACCGGCGCGAATCTTTGAGGGCCGCCTTACTTACGTGCCTACAGAAGGCAAGCCATTGTCGCAGGATCGCGAGCTAGCATCTTCAGGATCATGACCGGCACATTCTTCTAAGTGACCGCGATCAAGTGCCGTTTCGCAATCGCCTCGATCTCGGGCTCGGTGAGTGCCGAAAGATCAATGATCTCAGTGGCCTTTACCCGTCGCGCGAGCTCGGTGTGGTGCATATTCAAATACTCCACCAGGACGCTCACCGCACTGCTTTTCCCGGTTCCGTGTCCAACGAGGACGATTTCGTTTGCAGATACCAAGGCGGCGGCCACTTCTTCATAGAACGACGTTTCTTCGGGTACGCGATCGCCCTCATAGTGAGCCTCTTTGCGATGAACCAAATGATGATGGTAGTGGTAGGGGTCGTAGGGCGTGATAGTCACTGCATCCTGCGAACGGCTCTCACCGAGATCGCTAAAAATATGTGCTGCATGGTGGTCGATTACGACGATCATCCGACGAGGCTGGGTGAACTTCTCCGGGGCTGATTCAGATCCGGCCAATTTGAGGAATTTCCTAAGTCGCGACACCTCCTCGACGCCGATTTCCGGCGTGTGCGGTCGCTTGAAGACCTCTCGTTGCGTACCCACCACGAAGGCGAATTCATCTCCTCCATGTGCCTGAACCTGACCCAAATGTCCGATGAGATCAACGACGTCGCTCCAATGCAAACTTCTTGGTAGTTTGCCGTGCAGCAAACTCTGGTGAAGCTTTGCGAACTTATGATGGAGATGGCCGCTCACTTTCGGGCGCCCCTCTGTCGTAAACAATTAAATCGATCTATGTGTTTCAAATTAGCCTCACCCAAAAAGACCAAAAAACACGTTGCGCGCGTTGCTCCTCCACTCAGGCTGCCTGATTGTATATCGTCCATCAGATCAGCTCCCGCAAGGCGGGTAAATTGCACCAAGGTATTGGAGCGCTCATCCGCCTTATTTAGGTTTGCCCGACGGGGGGCTGGCGCCGAGCGGCCGGTGGTGTCCCGAAATATTGGTCGGGACTTTGCCTTTCTCTTCTTTATTCACATAGCCACGCCAATACTAAAGGTTAATGGATGCGCTCCAGCCGGTGGCGCATTCTCATGGTAAGGGGTAGGGCGGTATCCGGCGTGATTTCGCAAGGAGAACATGATGAAGGGCATCAGTTATATGTTGGCGGCTGTTGTAGTACTGAGTGGGGTGATGGTCTATATCGCCCATGCATCGGCGCAGGCCGGTGGAGAGGCGGTGCCAATCTTCGGTATCAAAATACCCCCGGGATACCGCGACTGGAGAGTGGTCACGGTGGCTCACGAGGAAGGCAACAACAACGATCTTCGCGCTGTTTTGGGCAACGACGTCGCGATCAAGGCCTTTCGTCAAGGGACGCTGCCGTTTCCGGACGGCACGATTATCGCCCGGTTGGCGTGGAGCTATGTCCCGTCTGAGGAAAACAACAAGGTCTTCGGCCGTGCCCAATCTTTCGTCGCCGGCGCCCCGATCAACGTTCAGTTCATGGTCAAGGATTCAGTTAAATACGCGGCGACGGGCGGTTGGGGATTCGCTCAATTCAAGGACGGCAAACCTGCCGACGAGGCGACGCTCAAGACTTGCTTTCCTTGCCATCAACCTTTCAAAGCAGGGGATTTGGTTTTCAGTCATTATTCGCCGTAATGCTTCTGGCTTGTTGGCATGCATTGCTTGACCGTAGTTGCGCACGCCCCCCGTCAGCTAGGCTTCTCGGGCTGTGCTAATTCCAAGCCGCCCCGCCATATTCACCAGGTCGACGAAGGTGGTGGCGAGCATCTTCTCCATGACCCTTCCTCGATGTGCCTTGACCGTAATCTCGCTGATATCTAGCTCAAAAGCGACCTGTTTGTTCATGAGTCCCTTCACGACCAGATTCATGACCTCGCGCTCGCGTTTACTCAGCGAGGCGAACCGCTCTTGCAATTGACGCTGAGCTCCTTCTCGCTTCAAATTGGCTTGGCTGCGAAGTACCGCATCGCGAATCGCTCCGATCAATATCTCATCGTCGAGCGGTTTGGTCAGAAATTCAGCCGCACCTGCTTTCATTGCTCGGACCGATGTCGGAATGTCACCGTAGCCGGTGATGAAGATGATCGGTGTCGAGGACTTCTCATCACTGATGCGCTGCTGGATATCAAGACCGCTGAGATCCGGAAGATTGACATCCAGTATCAAGCAGCTTGGGGCCACGGTCGGCAATTGCGCCAGAAACTCCTGTGCCGATTCGAACAACGCAGGTTGCCACCCCTCGTTCTGGATCAGAAGTTCCAGAGATTCGCGAACAGAGATATCGTCGTCAACCACGACGACTGTAGGCCTGGTCGGCGGCATTGGCGGCAACCTCGGAAGGCGATCGGTTGTATCTATTAAGTGCATGAGGCGTCTCCCAGGGCAAGAGGGCTTACTTCAAACCTAACGCTCTATTCAATGCCTCGAGCAAGGCCGTCTCGCTAAACGGCTTCAAAAGGCACCGGACGGCTCCTTCGCGCATATCCGGCTGAGATGCAAACTCAGGGCGCGCGGACATAAAAACAGTGGGGATTGAATAGCCGCGCTTCACCAGCTCACGATGCAACTCCGGACCCGACATTCCTGGCATCGCGATGTCAAGAATCAGGCACTTGGCGTCGTCAGCGACACCTGACTGGAGGAATTCCTCCGCTGTCGAGAACGTCTGCGTGGCGAATCCCAATTCGTTGAGGAGGCCCGGTAGTGATTCCCTTACAGACTCATCATCGTCGACGACGGCTACAAGGATTGCGGCGCTATTCATACGTAAGGCTTTTCTTGCCGCGCATCGCGGGTGCTAACACCTAAAGTGGGCGCCCGCTGCCCAACGCGCTTCGAGATTGATCGGGACATTAGCGATTGTCGCGCCTGATAAACGGCTCGATCTATAAGACTAAAGTATCGGTGGCCCGGTGTATCGGCTAGCGTCCGGGTTGTGCATTCTCTCTCTTGGCGAGGGCCGCAGCCACGGCGCCACGCAATCACTCACCTCAAAGCCGACCTTCGGTAGGCCGGTCCGTGCCGGTTATCCCGGCCACCCAGCGGCGGCTGCCTCGGCGACCTCCACGTCTTGCTGGACGCTGCCGCCGCTCGCTCCGACAGCCCCGATTACCACGCCACCGCGTTTGATGGGAACTCCGCCGCCAAAGATGACGACCCTGGAATCGTTGGTCGTATTGATCCCGAAGCCCTGCTGCCCGCTTTGTGCCAAATGCGAGATGTCATCGGTCGACATGTCAAATGCTCGGGCGGTCCAGGCTTTGTTGATCGCAATATCGATGCTGCCGAGCCATGCGCCGTCCATACGCACATGCGCCACCAAGCCTCCGCCGGCGTCAGCCACGGCGATGTTGTATGGGATTCCCAATTCAATCGCTTTGCGTTCGCCCGCCGCAATAATTTGGCGTGCGTCGGCGAGGTCCAAGGACAAGGCTGGTCGAGTCATGTGAAGTTCCTTCGTTGTCATTTCGACGGCGATATCACATCACAAGATAGGAGGCTGCTCGATTGCACGATGGTATTGGTCGTTACAGTCCGTTGGCGTTCGCGAGTGCGGGGCTGTCAGCGCTCCGCTGTGAAATCGATACCAACGTGCAATGGCGGGAGCGCCGCGGCGACGTAACACTCGCATTTTCCATTTGATTGCCACAGGAGCTTCCGATGAACGCGACACTGAAGACGACACCCACAACAAACGCAAAGCAGATCTTGCTGAGTAAAGTCTCGCCCGCTTGCTGGCAGGTTACATTCAATAATCCGCCGCTCAATCTGATGGGCCCGGAATTTCTGGTGGAGTTCGACAAAATTATCACCGCGATCGAGACCGACGAGCACCTTAGGGTGGTGGTATTCGACAGCGCAGTCGATGGCTTCTTTCTGAACCACAGCGATTTCACGGTCAAACTCGAGGAATTGACCAGCCTGCCACAAGGGCCCACAGGGCTCGAAGCGTGGCCCGACATTCTTGTGCGGCTTACCCGCGCTCCTGTCGTGTCCATCGCGAAAATCCAGGGGCGCGCAACCGGCAATGGCAGTGAAATCACCTTGGCTTGTGACATGGCTTTCATCAGTCGCGAAAGAGGCCTTTTGTCGCAGTGGGAAGTCGGCGTTGGCATGGTCGCCGGCGGTGGGCCCATGGCACGCCTGCCGCGGCTGATAGGCAGAGGCCGAGCTTTGGAAGTGCTCTTGGGCTCCGACGACATCTGCGGCGACCTGGCCGCGGCCTACGGCTATGTCAATCGATCTCTTCCAGACTCCGAGCTGGATGGGTTTGTCGAGGCTCTAGCGACACGCATAAGTCGATTCGACAAATGGGCCATCTCTAACACGAAGCGCTTAGTCAACGCCGCGAGCTTGCCGCAGGATGTCGAAATCGCGGCTGGCTGGGATGCTTGTATTGCCTCGGTCGCGCGCCCGACGACGCAAGAGAGAATCAAGGAGTTGATGGCACGAGGATTCCACAAACCAGGGAACGTTGAGACTCGGCTGGGCTATTACTTGGGTCAGCCTGATTAGAGGTTATCCCTTCCTCTGTGCTGTGACCGAGGAGCTGCTTTGCCCTTTTGAAAGAGGAGAACGATCTGTGAGAGCGCAAACGTCGCCCGCATCGAAACGCTGCTGCATTGTGGTCGCCAACGATAGACACTCGGAACGGATGAGTACGAGCTTGTTTCAGCGCGCCTCAGGTTCCGCGGCCGCGGTAACCATGGGGTTTTTGCGCCTGGCGGCTCGGCGCGCTAAAAAGCTGAGCTCTCCAGCGAACGTGATCGTATCCGCCCAAGAGGGCGATCGGCGGACCTGGGAAGGTCCCTTTTGGTTTACGCGGGCAACCAATCGCTTCATCTCGGAGCTGGGAACTCCCACGTCCCTGTCGACGGCGGCGGCCGTGTTGTCGATCGCAACCAAGGATCCTTCCTGTCCTATCGCCATCCTGCCCAGTGATTTTTGGGTTGCGCGCGAATCCGTGTTGACCGAAGCCATCGAGAAAGCCTTCGGGCAGCTACAAGCCATGCCGGAGAGTGTCGCAACGCTTGGCATGATTGATTCTCATCCCGGAGGCGAGGAAGACTACCTGGTCGTCGGGCCGCGCCACGCTCAAAAAGGAGCGGCGATTCAGGCGCGGATCAACCGACCAGAAAGACGTTTGGCGAAACAGCTGATAAGCGAAGGTGCCATGGTCGCCTCAGGCATCCTTTTAGGATACGCACACGCTTTCGCCGCACGCATCAACAAGTACTGGCCCCATCTTGCGCAAGAGTTGATGCGTACTCTCGAAAAGGATTCAGCCGTCGAGGTCGAACGAAAATTCTCCGCGTTTGCGTATCGACAGATTCCGCGCGTGGCCATGCAATCGGTGCGGCTGTCTCCCCCGACATTTCCCGCACGGGCATTTCCAGTGCAAGGCAGCGGCTGGTGCAGCCGACAATTCAGGGGAATTTAGACACCCGCCACGAAACACGCTCTATTTAGCCGCAGCCGCCGGCCTCAAGAGCGGCTTCCGCTCGTTCCGCCCACCCGAAGGCGATTCCGCCCCACGCTTATTCCATCCGTGGAAACGGGAGAAGTCTCCGGCGTCCCATGCCTCGCGGAGTCCGGGAGTACCCAAATCCCAGTCTGGGCGGATCTCGCTGGTCGCCGCCCGTAGGTCATGCCAAAGATCGACGACCGAGGGACGTCCCCAGAACCAGTAGCCGTTGTAAATGCTGTGGATGACGAGACCCGGCTTGAGCACGAGCGTGTGCGGGATCATCGGGTTGTGCTCAGGGTCGGTGTACTCTTCAATCGCAAGATCCTTCTGGATCACTCGCCCCGGGTCGGAAAGGAAGGTCCATTCGGCGCCGACTGATGCGCGAAACTCCTGCAGCGTGTGGTGGTCGTCGGTCGCGATCGTCACAATCTGCGTGTACGCCACAGCGATCGCGGGATAGAACGCAGCGAGGTCGAGATGCTGCCGATGCTCCTTGGGGCAGTAGTGACCGCGCGCGAGGGTGAGGACCAGCGGATCGTCGCCTTGGAGCGCGCTGAGTCTACGCAACTCACCTGTGTGATCCGGCAGCTCATAGTCGGGAAAAATTCCTCCCGGTGCGATATCGGAACGCATCGTCGGACTCCTCTGATAAAAGATCTTCATTCACGCAGCGTTTGCTGCGGCACTCGTTCATTGGAGTGGAGCACGCGCGCACCGAGAGGTCGATTGGACGATGGTATCGGCGAACTCGTGGCCGGCCGGCGACAACCCGCGACTCGCTGTTGTCATGGAAGTGATACGAAAGTATTTTCTATACCATCGTGCAATCGCTTGATCGTTACTTCTTTGGTGTGATGAGGGTCGACGCATTTGTCGCCACTGGAGAGTCCCATGATTGCCACACCATCAACCCCGATCCCTTACGTGTTCGCCGCGCACATGCGCTCAGCTGCTTCATCGATCGGTCGGAAGTGCAAGGTTGCCATGAGCGCAGGCCGATTTCGCGATTGGCCGGCCGTGCTCCTTGTCGTGATGACAGCGATTGACGGCTGGCTGGCGGTAGGTCTGGTGCCTCAGTCAGCGCTGATGGCTGCCGCGGTACTGAGGCGACTCGCGGGCAAATGAGCAGAGCACTTGGCGAAGTGTGCGCCGATACCTTCGTTCTATTGTCATCAGTCTTGGTGCGTGTTGCGATCGCAACCGATGAAACCTAGACGTCTCGAATGACAGGAGATAGGAACATGAAGATTTTGATGGTGCTGACTTCACACGATCAACTCGGCAACACCGGTCGCACGACTGGGTTTTGGCTCGAAGAGTTCGCCGCCCCCTACTTTGTTTTTCGGGATGCCGGTGTGCAATTGACGCTTGCCACTCCCAAGGGCGGTCAACCACCGGTCGACCCAAAGAGCGATCTGCCGGAAAATCAGACCGATGCCATGGCGCGCTTCAAAAAGGACGCCGCTGCGCAAAAAGCGCTGTCCCAGACCGCCAAGCTGGCAGACATGAAGTCGCAAGATTTTGATTCGATATTCTATGTCGGGGGACACGGACCCATGTGGGATCTTGCCGAAAGCGCGGATTCCATCGCTTTACTCGAGTCGTTCTACAATTCCGGCAAGCCGATTACATTGGTGTGTCACTCGCCAGGCGTGCTTCGGCACGTCACGTACAAAGGCGCGCCGCTCGTGAAGGGAAAGCATGTTACCGGCTTCACGAACGGCGAAGAGGAAGAAATGAAGCTGACTCATGTGGTGCCGTTCCTGGTGGAGGATGAATTGATGCGGCTGGGGGCGATCTTCGAAAAAGTCGCCGATTGGCAGCCGTTTCACGTCATCGATGGGCTGCTGATAACGGGGCAAAACCCGGCGTCTTCAACGGGTACTGCACAAGCCCTCATCAATTTACTCTCGGCGCAAAAAGCCGCTTAGCGAAGGGTTCGGACCTCGCGGCAAATTTGCCGCGAGGCCACCATCCGATCGGTCACTTTTCGACGTGGAGCAATTCTTTCGTGTCATCTGCAGCCCATAAATCGCCACCATGGTATCGATCAATACCAACGTGTAATCGCTTCCCCACTCGACATTTGGTCGTATACCCCACAAGGCTTTAAAACACGGAGAGGAAGTTATGTTAGATGCTCCCGAGATGGCCGCGGGCACTGCTGCGAGTTTCAGAACGGCGCCGCACCTTAGCACTCTTGGCTTGCTAAAAAAGCTTCTTGAAGCCGCCACCGCCGCGAGCGATGCGGATCGAGAACAGGCGCGGGGCACGCTGGAGAATGCCCTTGCACTCCTGAGTGCCCGCCATGATTTTAGCGATGCGCCGCGACAGTGCCCGGCGCGCGGCGGTCTGGCCCCCTGGCAGGCGAGGCACGTGACGGCGTACATTCGCGACAATATCGGCGCCACGTTAAGGGCCGGCGAGCTCTCGAGGCTGGCACGATTGAGCTACAGCCAATTCAGCCGGGCTTTCAAGGTAAGCTTTAGTGAAACGCTCACCTCCTACGTCATGCGGCAGCGCATAAGACTCGCACAGGATAAGATGCTGACGACGGACCATGCTCTTTCCAGAATTGCGTTGGAATGCGGTCTGAGCGACCAGGCGCATTTCAGCCGAATGTTTCGGCGCATCGTAGGATTGACTCCGAGTTTATGGCGGAGACTTTTCGCCTCCGGTGTTGCCCCCGAAGCGACCAGCAGAGACCTCTCAAAAGCAGAAAGGCCGCGAGGGTTTTGCCATGGATAGTGTGCGGTCGACGTGTTATCGATCGGTGAAGACGGGCGGCCTGTCCCTCTTTTATAGAGAGGCGGGCCCGAAGGACGCGCCCACGATTTTGCTCCTGCATGGCCTACCGTCCTCTTCGCGCATGTTCGTATCGCTCTTCGAGCGGCTCTCGGACCGTTACCACCTCGTCGCGCCGGACTACCCGGGTTTTGGGCACAGCGACTGGCCGGATCCGAAGCAATTCGCATATACATTCGAGCACATTGCCGAAGTCATGATTCATTTTACCGAGGCAATTGGACTCTCTCGATATCTGCTTTATATGCAGGACTACGGAGCGCCGGTTGGATTTCGCATGGCGCTGGCGCATCCGGAGCGCGTTGTCGCGCTGATTGTCCAGAATGCCGTCGCGCACACCGAAGGCTTGGGAGAGAATTGGAAAACGAGGCGTGCTTTTTGGGCCGATCGGACCGCGAATGAGAAAACGCTGCGCGCAAACCTCCTGTCGCTGGCGGCGACGCGAACACGCCATGTCGGAAGTGATCCTAATCCAGAGCGGTATGACCCGGATCTGTGGACAGATGAATTTGCGTTTCTCAGTCAGCCACAACAGGGCGACATTCAAAGCGATCTCTTCTACGACTACCGCACGAATGTTAAAGCCTATCCGCAATGGCAAGCATGGATGCGCAAGACTCAGCCACGCCTGCTGGTCGTTTGGGGCAAGTACGACGCCTCGTTCGACCTGTCTGAACCCGCTGCGTATGGGCGCGATGTCCCGAGCGCTCAAATTCACATTCTGGACGGCGGTCATTTTGCGCTGGATACCGCTGCCGACGAAATTGCCGGTCTGATGCGCGGCTTCGTGGATTCTTTGGCATAAGAAGCGAATTCCTTCTACTCGGCGCCTACGGCGGCGGCGCCGCCCGCTGGCCGGCGCACGAGCCAGCACAGTGGGATCAGCAACATCACCAACCACGCCGAGAAATAGAAGAAATCCAGACTGGATAGAAGATAGCCCTGACCGATCACTTGCTGCAGCGCCCTGGCTGCGGCTGAGTCCCCACCAAAGCCATAGGCGTGAAGTTGTGTCAGCGCGCCGGAGTAGGCAGGATCATATGCGGACAGTGACTCCACCAAGCGCGACTGATGCAGTGCCTCGCGCCGGTCCCAGAAGGTGGCGGTGAGTGAAGTGGCAAAACTGCCGCTGGTGATGCGCAGGAAGTTGTTAAGACCCGAGGCGGCCGGCACGCGATCGGGCGGCAGCCGATCGAGGGCGATCGTCACCAGCGCCACGAAGAATATGCCCATGGCTACCCCCTGTACGAGCAGCGGCACGATGAACACCCAGGGGCTCGCGTCCGGTGGGTAGGCCGCGCGCATGAAGTAGGAGATGCCAAAGATTACGAAGGAAGCCGTCGCAAACGCCCGCGCGTCGTACTTGCCAATGAAGCGTCCGACGAAGGGAGCGACGAGGACGGCCGTTACGCCGCTGGGGGCGGAAACCAGACCTGCCCACGTGGCGGTATAACCCAGCTGCGTTTGCTGCCAGAGCGGCATCAGAACGAGATTCCCAAAGAACACCGCGTAGCACATGCACAAGGCGAGGGTGCCGAGGGTGAAACTGCGCGACTTGAACAGGGTCAGGTCGACGATGGGGTGCTCCTCGGTCAGCTCCCAGATGATCCATGCGGCCAGGGCCAGCACGGTCACGACGGCGAGTGTGACGATGAGTTTGCTGGAGAACCAGTCCAGGTCTTTGCCCTGATCCATCATGATTTGCAGCGCACCGACCCACACGATCAACAGCGCGAGGCCCACTCGGTCGATCGACAGTTTGAAGGTCGGCGTTTCGTAGCGGCGCAGGAAGCGCCAGCATATCGCGCAGCAAAAGAGGCCGACCGGTGCGTTGATCAGAAAGATCCACTCCCACGGATAATTGTCGGAGATATAGCCACCCAGGATCGGGCCGCAGATTGGCGCGACCAGTGTGGTCATCGACCAGATCGCCAGCGCAGAACCCTTGTTCTCGGCGGGGAATTGCGAGAGCAGCAGCGCTTGTGAGCCGGGTATCATCGGGCCCGACACCGCCCCTTGCAGCACGCGGAACACCAGCAGCACCGGCAGGCTCCAGGCAATCCCGCACAGAACCGAGGCCACTGTGAACAGGAGAATCGACAGTACGAAGGTGCGCACAACACCGAAACGGCGCATCAGCCAACCCGTCAGTGGCACCGATACCCCGTTGGCAACGGCGAACGAGGTGATGATCCACGTGCCCTGATCGGCCGAGACCCCGAGATTGCCGGCGATGGTGGGGATCGACACATTGGCGATGGTGGTATCGAGGACCTGCATGAAGGTCGCCAAGGCAAGCGCCAAGAGGGTCATCGTTCGCGCGCTGCCTTTAAGGGGCGCGGGATTATCGCTCTGAGGCTGGGAGTCGCTCATGATCGCTGCCGTACTACCGGGCAGCAATCACCTGGGTGCCGGCGCCGGCACCGCCGTTGGCAGTGAGAATGTGCGCGATGCGCGCTTCCACCTCTGGATCGTCGCCCAAGCTGCTCTGAGCGGGAATCGGCTCACTGCGTACCTGTGAGGCAATCAACGCGCCGGAGGAGTCGCGAATGTCCACCGTTACCGTCGTCGATAGGCCCACGCGCAGTGGATGAGAGGCGAGCTCTTGTGGGTCGAGCACGATGCGCACGGGTACGCGCTGGACGATTTTGATCCAGTTGCCGGAAGCGTTCTGTGCCGGCAGCAGCGCAAAGGCATTGCCGGTGCCGGCAGACAGGCCCACGAGCTTGCCGTGATATTTGACGCTGCGGCCGTAGACATCGGAACGAACTTCCACAGGTTGGCCGACCCGCATGTCTTTGAGTTGCACTTCCTTGAAGTTGGCATCGACCCAGACATCGTCCAGCGGCACGACGGCCATGAGCGGGGTGCCCGGCGCCACTCGCTGGCCGACCTGCACCGAGCGGCGCGCCACCACCCCGGTCACCGGCGCCAGGATGTGGGTTCGGCGCAGCGCGAGCGCGGCATCGCGGACCGCGGCCTCGGCGGCCAGCACCTGCGGATGAGTCTCTACGGTAGTGCCATCGATCTGCACCGTCGTGGCCTTGAGCTGCTCACGCGCCTCGATCAGGTTTGCGCGTATCTGCGCAATGTTGTCTTCGGTGTGGGACAGTTCCTCCGAGGAAACCGCTCCGTCCTGTAGCAAGTTGGAACGGCGCCCGTAATCATCCTGCGCACGCTTCAGTTCGATCTCGCGCTCCGCGATCTGAGCGCGCAGTTGCTCGGCGGTGGCGAACCGGGTGCGCACTTCACGGACCGCCTCGGCGAGCCTCGCGTCCGCGTTGCTCATGGCAACTCGCGCATCGGCGGGATCGAGTTCTAAAAGAGTTTGCTCGCGCCGCACGCCTTGAGTGTCATCGGCAGTGAGTGAGATCACGGTGCCTGGCACTTCACTGGTGATCTGAACGAGGTCACCGTCGACGTAGGCATCATCGGTGCTCTGATAGTGACGAGCCGACAAGAACCAGTAGCTGCCATACACCGCGCCGCCCAGTATGGCCACGCCGCCGAGAGCCATCAGGCCGCGACGGCGCTTGCTCGTCGCGGCCGTCGGTGCCGAGGCTTGCGCGGCCGCAGTTGGGGTTGGATCCTCATTCATGCTGTGCTCCCGGATCGAAACTGCCTCCCACGGCTAGCAGAAGACTGACGCGGGCGATCGCGCCGCCAGAGATGAGCTCGACGTGTTCCCGGCGCGCGCTCAAGACCGCGCTTTCGGTATTGAGTACGGTGAGGTAGCTGGAGAGGCCGGCCCGATAGCGCTCCTCGGCGAGGTTGTAGGCGGCCTCCACATCGTCCAGCGATCGCTCCTGCAGCACGATCTGAGTGTTCAATGCCTCGATTAGGCTGAGTTGGTCGGAGGTTTCGCGCACCGCCTGCAGTACGGACTGGTTATAGGCCGACACCGAGTCGTCAATCTCGGCGGCGGCACCTCGGTACTCCGCTCGCAGCCGGCCTGCGTCGAACAGCGGCAAGTGAATCGCCGGGCCGGCGCCATACGCGCCCGAACTGCCATGGAACAAATTGTCGAATCCGACGGCGCTCGTGCCGGCAAAGGCTGCCAGGTTGATATCAGGATAGAACGCCGCCTTGGCTGCGGCCTCCCCGGCGCGGGCCGCTTCGATCCGGTCGCGCGCCGCCAGTACGTCCGGGCGGTTGCCGAGCAGGTCTGCCGGGAGTGCCTCGGGTAATGGCAGGATGGCGGCGGGATCCAGCGTCGGGCGCCGGACTTGCGCATAAATCACAGCGCCCTGACCTGACAGAGCAGCGAGTTGGTGCGTATCCAATGCAGCCGCGGCCTGCGCCTGAAGCAACTCAACATGTGCCTCAGGTACGGCGCCCGAAGCCTCTCGCAGCTCAACGTTGGTATCGAGGCCTGACGACACTCGCTTGCGAGTGATCTCCAGGATGCGCTCGCGTTGCGCCTCGGTACGTTGTGCGACATCGGCCAGTTGGTAGTTGCGATACAGATCGATATATGCGCGCGCGACGGCGCCGCTCAACGCCAACCGTGCGCTGTCGAGGTCCAGAGCGGCGGCGATGGTTAGCGAGCGAGCCTGTTTGAGTAGCGAATCCTGCCGGCCCCAGAAATCGATATCCCACGACAGGTTCAGACCCTCGTGCCCCTCCCACCGCTTGGTGCCGGCATACGGAGGGGGGATGACGTCATGGCCACTGAAACGCTGGCGGGTCTCTTGTGCGTTGAACGAGAGGGAAGGGCCGAGCCCCGCCTGCGCCACGTCGGCGAGTGACTGCGCCTCGCGCACTCGCGCCATCGCCTGCGCCAGGTTTGGATTGTCGGCCAGAGCCTGCTGCATCAATCGATCGAGCTGCGGATCGTTAAACGCGTGCCACCAGTCCCGCACTCGGATCGGCGTGGATACCTGGGCCGCAAGACCAAGGTGCTCGTTCGCGATTATCTGCTGCTGCCGATCGAGCTTCGGTGCCGTGATGCAGCCCTGCAGGGCAAGAGTCAGCGCAATAACAATGAAGCGAGAGGGACTGCGCGCGAACTCGCTCGAGACGGACGCCCGCGTCTTTTTTGGAGAAACGGCATGTGCGTCGAGCAGCTGCATCGGATGCCTGCGAAGGCTACGTCGACAGAGCGGAAGGGGAGGAGTTCGAGGCGAGAACCAGCGCGAAGAGGCCTTCCGGATCGGTCCACTCCGCAATCGGAGTCCATCCGCCGGCGCGAAGCAATGTCCGGGCCTCCCGGGGCCCATACTTAAGGCTATTCTCGGTATGGATCGTCTCTCCCTCCGCAATGGAGAATGATTCGCCGGCCACCGTGAACTGAGTATCGCGGACAGCCTCGAGGTGCATCTCGATGCGCGCCTCGTAGTCGTTCCAGCGAGCGAGATGGCGAAATGCCCCCACCGGCATCGTGCCCTGCAATTCGCGATTGATACGGTGAATCAGGTTGAGATTGAATCGGGCTGTGATGCCCTGGGAATCATCGTAGGCGGCAATTAATCGTTTCCTATCCTTGATCCGATCGATCCCGATTAACAGGAACGCGTCCTCGCCCAACGTGCGCGCGGTGGTCCGTAGGAACTCGACGGCCACCGGCACGACCATGTTTCCGATGGTGGATCCGGCGAAATAACCGATCCTGCGCAGATTCCTCACCGGCGCCGGCAAGGCAAAGGGCTCCATGAAGTCGGCGACGAGTGGGTGGATCGACAATGCCGGGAATCGCTTCGCCAACGCGGCGGCCGACTGATGCAGAAACTCGCCGGAAATATCGATCGGTACATAGGCCGAGGGCGCGAGTGCGTTCAGGAGCAATGGAGTTTTGACAGAGGAGCCTGAGCCCAGCTCGATCAGCGCTCGGCCCGTGCCGGTGATTCGAGCAATTTCGGCCGCATGGTGTAAGAGGATGTTGTATTCGGCCCGCGTGACGTAGTACTCGGGCAGCGAGGTGATAGCCTCAAACAGCTCAGAGCCTCGGCGGTCGTAGAACCAACGCGGAGAGAGCGTCCGCGGCCGAGCGCTGAGACCGGCAAAGACCTCCGTGCGGAACAGATCCTCGCTGGAAAAGGGAACGGATTTCAGAGCATGCACGGCATGAGGAGACATCAGAGATCCTTTGCGAGGCGAACCCCGGTGAATTGCCAACGTTGATGTGGATAGAAAAAATTGCGATAGCTTGGCCGCGTGTGTCCTCCCGGAGTAACACAGCTGCCGCCTTTCAAGACAAACTGGTTCGACATGAATTTGCCGTTGTATTCCCCGACGGCCCCGGCGGCCGTGCGAAATCCCGGATAGGGGAGGAAAGCTGAGCCGGTCCATTGCCACACCTCGTCAAAGAGCTGACGGATTCGCGCTCTCCCATCGGCGGGACGCGGTCTCATGGCGCGGGTGGCATCACGCCGATTCCCTTCAGTCGAACGCGCCTCGTCTGCCGCGCTCTCCCACTCGGCCTCGGTCGGAAGTCGGGCACCCGCCCAACGTGCAAAGGCATCCGCCTCGTAGTAGCTCACATGACACACTGGTGCGCTCTTTTCGAGCCCTCGAAGACCCTCGAGGCCGAACTGGTTCCACTCACATGAATCGCCAGCTCGCCAGTGCAAGGGCGCCCGGATCGCGTTTTCACGAACCCATGCCCACCCGTCGGAGAGCCACAGTTCCGCTCTGCGGTAGCCGCCGTCCTCCATGAATTCGAGCCACTCCGCGTTCGTCACCAGGCGATCGGCCAACGCGTGTGGCGATAGCCACACCGTGTGTCGTGGCCATTCGCAGTCGAATGAAAATCCGGATCCGTCATTTCCAATCTGCTCGGCACCGTGAACCCCTTCCACCCAGCGCAGCGGCAGCGGCGCGGCATCGGCCGGTCGGTCAATCGATCGCCGGAAGGAGGGCTCAAGCGGATTCTGAGAGAACAGATGAAGTACGTCGGTCAAGAGCAGTTCCTGATGCTGCTCTTCGTGATGACATCCGAGTTCAACCAGGCTTAGTACCGAGGGCGGCAGCCAATCGAGCGCGCGGAAAACTGCCGCGTCAACATGGGCGCGGTATTCCAGAATCTCCTGCAGCGAGGGACGGGTGATGATCCCACGGGCGCTGCGTGCGATGCGTGTGCCTTTCGCCTCGTAGTAGCTGTTGAAGAGTGCGGAAAAACGTGTGTTGAAGGGGCGGTAGCGAGAAACAAAGTCCGATAGTACGAAGCTCTCGAAGAACCAGGTGGTGTGCGCCAAATGCCACTTAGCCGGCGACGCGTCGGGCATGGATTGAGCGGTGGCGTCTCCGTCCGAGAGATTTTTGGCCAAGGCGCCGCTGAGGGAGCGAACCCTCGCGAAGCGTTGCCGCATCCTGTCATCTACCTGCAACGCAGCTTCTAGCATAAGCCTCTCAAACTCGATTGTTCTCGCTCGAACCGCAGAGGATGGATTGATATCCCATCCCGTTTTTTTGAAAACGGCACGAGGGATGACAGCACACGGGTTTAGGCGGGTCGATTGCACTATGGTGTTGGTCGACACGGTCGGCGGGTGGAACGCATCGGAATGCCCCCGTGCAACGGGCACGCACAATCGAGATGAGCGTTCAGTTCCCGATTCAGTGCTCTGGACCGGGTTTTCGTGTCCGGGTGCGAATTGCAACGATACGTTCGTGCAATGGATCCGTCGCCGCGAGTCTGGCAGTGTTTTGGGGCACGCCGCAACTTCGAAAGGAAATTCCAATGGATGGCGCAAATGAATTGAAAGAGACCACGCGTGTGACCGCGCCGGTCGCGTCGAGCACGCTCAGTGTCAACGTTTTTACCGCCCCGGGAAAGGCCATGGTCGGCGAGCGGCCAAAGCCCTTCGGCGAAGCGCTCGGCTTTGACCCGATCACGTCGACTTTAATCTACGGCGAGTACGACGCGGTGCTGGTCGACGCAATGACGACGGTGGCGGAGGCCGAGGCTCTCGCGGATTGGATTGCTCTGCACAACCGCAATCTAGAAACCATCTATATAACGCACGCCCACTTCGACCATTTCTACGGTCTGAGCATTCTGCTCGAGCGTTTTCCGGGCGCTCGGGCGATCGCGACACCCAAGACGGTGAACGCCATGCAGATGTCTTTCACTCCCCCGGTTGAGCGGCTCGCCCGACGCTTGTTTCCTGGGCAAGTATCCACGAAGCTGGTTTCTCCTGAGCCCTATGAGCACGACACGTTCACGCTCGAGGGCCACGAATTGCGCATCATCGAGCAGGGCCGCACCGATAGTCCTGATTCGACCTCTCTTTACGTCCCATCAATCGGTCTGATCGTCGCCGGCGACGTTGTTTATAACCAATGCCGCATGTATGTCGGCGACACCACCTCCGAGAGCCGAAGGAATTGGATCGCGGACCTCGACCGGTTAGCGGCGCTCAACCCCACGATTGTCGTCGCCGGTCATAAAAAGTCTGGCGCGCCCGACTCTCCCTCGGCAATCCAGGAAACCAAGCGTTACCTTGAGGACTTCGAACGGGTGCAGAAGGCCGCGACGTCCGACCAGGATTTATTCGATCAGATGACGGCGCTGTACCCGGATTGGGTAGCCAATCAGTCGTGGTTGATGTTCGGATTCCCGGGGGCATGACTCACATAAAACGGCTGATGCGCATGTTTCCTAGCGCGTAACGAGCACCGCCTGTCGAACTTGGGGTTGTCGATGAGCGTTCAAATCGAACAGAAGAGCTACGAGATGCCTCGCCGCGACGGGTTCACCCTTACGCTTTTTATCACCGTCGCCGACATCAACCGATCGGCTGATTTCTATGAAAAGGTCTTTGGCGGCCGCATTCTGAGCAGGGGTGATAGCAAGGGTGCGTCCGGACACATTCAGATTGCGAATACGTGGCTCATTGTGAACGTCGGGGGCGGGCCCACCCCGGATAAGCCGACCGTAACGCTCAGCGTCCCCGCAGACCCGGATAAAGTCAGCAGCTTTATGAATATTCGCGTTGTGGATATTCAAGCCTGCTACAAGTTATGGAAAAGTCGAGGTGCGGAGTTCATCACAGAGCCGATCGCTAAATATGGCGAGATTCGCTGCTACATCCGAGATCCTGACGGATATATCATCGAGGTCGGACAGAGCACCGACCTGACGTAAGTTCAACCGAGGAAAGGATGGTACGCACATGCCGCAAGCGACCTGGAAACCACACGAGAAACATGGAAGGCTGACGACGCAGAGCGACTTGCCCGACAGCGTCTACGCATTTCCGAAACAACGGAAAGAACCACTCACTGACGCACAACATGTGCGCAACGCGGTCGCCCGGTTCGATCAAGTCATCGACGTTTCCGATGCCGAGCGTGCTTTGGCGTTCGCGAACATCGAGAAAGCTGCAAAGTACTACGACGTCAATCTCGCAGAAACGTCATGGCACGACCTGGGTATTCACCCTTGATAGAAGAGAGGCTGCCGCCAAAGGCGTTGTGACGCGTTAATGCCCGGCACAGCGAAACGTCACAGACGCGCAGATATGGTCACCCCATAAGTGCGGGGTGGTGCGGGCGAGAAATCCTCACCGAGCGTTTGGGTAATCGCATAGCTATAGTATTTCGCGCCGCCGAGGTTCTTCCCCCACAAACGTACTCCAAAGCGCTCTTGCGGATTCATCCAACCGATCGAGCCATTGTAGAGCGAATACGTCGGTTGCCTAACCTGATTGGCTGGATCCCAGTAAAAGCCATCGTTGTGATAGAAGATCGCCGCAATATCGAAGGGTCCGATTTGTGTCGGTTTTGCGTAATCCGCGCTCAGGTTCATGGAGAACGACGGTGTGTGCACGGTGTTCAGTCCCGTGGCGTCGATCGTACACGCCCCAACTGCTCCGATGCCCGGCGCGCAACTGGAAGCCGTGACGGGAGGGAAGTAGGGCGCGTTGGGAAAGCTCGTATATCGGCCGTGTATAAACGCCGACGACGCATTGAGTGTCAGATTGCGGATCGGAATGACGGTAAAATCCGCGTCCAAGCCATAGATTTCGGCCTTCGCTGCGTTGAGGACGAAATCTGCGCCCGCGACGAGTTCAGTTACCTGTAGGTCCTTGTACTGATAGTAGTAACCGGCAACATTGGCTCTCAATCGGTGGTCAAAGTACTCGCTCTTGAGCCCGATCTCATACGCGTCCAACACCTCCGGTTTGACCGCGGGCTGAGTGTATACAGACGTGTTGAACTCACCGGACTTAAAACCTCGATTGTCCGAAACGTAGCCGAGAACGTCGGGAGTAAATTGATGATCGAGTGCAAGGCGCCACGTCGCCTTTCTGAAGTCGGCTGACTGCGTCGCGCTCGCGAGCACACCGGCGCCCTCCGCTGAGGTTGTCCCGCCGATGCTGCGCCGATCATCGGTGTAACGCACACCCGCAGTAAAATGCGTTTCGGGAGCCATTTTAAATGTCGTCTGGGTATAGCCCGCGTAAGAATCGGTATGTTGTCGCGCGGCGATTGAAACTTGGTTGAACGGAGCCGCCGCCAGGCCGCCGATATCAATGGGCGCGGCGCCTGCCGCATCGTGGAAGTAAAAAAGGCCGCCTATCCACTGAACCTGTCTGGCATCGGGCGATACGAGCTGCAGCTCCTGAGCGATCGAGTTGTCCGGGCTATAGACATGCAAATTGGCAATAGGCAACGGCGAGGCGTCCTGATCGAAGAGGAAATTTGGGCGGACCTCCCGGTAAGTGGAAATGCTCTTGAAGGTGGCGAACCGCAAGTCCTGGGTCACTTGCAGCAAGCCGCCGCCCTGATGCATTACCGTTCGGTCTTGCAGATTCGCGTCAGTGTTGTAGAAGCCGTGGTAGGTTGTTCCGGCAAGCGACACGGTGCCGGGTAGCGGCTTGAATCCTAAGCCCGCCTCGTTGGTCGTGTCCTCATAATCGAGTGCAAGTCTTATTCGCGTGCTCTCCCGCGGCTGCCACAGCC